>Ga0102938_10002173_pt1 | contig 14899 bp, 14 predicted proteins | sample SalPonR2_B_D2_MG_FD_84516 | JGI IMG/M metagenome (GOLD analysis project Ga0102938, IMG submission 84516) | Salt pond soil microbial communities from South San Francisco under conditions of wetland restoration - Salt Pond MetaG R2_B_D2_MG | ecosystem: Environmental > Aquatic > Marine >...
GGCAAAGACTATTACGAGCAGCAGTACGTCGAACGGGCACGCAAAAACCTTGAAAAGCGAGCCGCAGCGATCAACCTACAATTGGTCCCGATGGGGGATGCCGCATAGCGGTTCCTTGAGAGCAGCCAAAACGCTTGGAAAACTCAGGGCGATACTTCATCGTTTTGAATTGGCTTTCCGAAAACGGATTGTCGTTGGAAACGTGCGGGCGGCTGTGTGATTTGGCGGCGCGAAGCGCTCACTGGTCGGCTGTCGGAAGCTGGGATCATGTGCCGGGACATGACAGTGCCAGTGAACAAAAGAGACGCTGCACTGGACTACCGCGTGGGACAGACGCGCGCCGCAATTCTCGCCCAGTGGCCCGACGTCGATCCGCCCACTGCCCTGGTGTGCTACGACGAGTCGCTCGCCGCCGGAGTGTATGCCGCCATCGGCGAACTTGGTTTGTCGATTCCCGAAGACGTTTCGGTGATCGGCTTCGACGACGTGTTCGCTCGCACCTTTCACCCGGCCCTAACCGTCGGTAATCTGAACAGCCAAACGCTCGGCCGTGACAGCGCCGACCTACTGATCCGAATCATCAATGATCCCGCCGGCGTCGGAGCGTATCGGAAGCACCGCCAGCTCGTCCCAAGTGAACTCGTCATCCGCAGCAGCACCGCGTTTCGCGAATAAGCGGTAAGATCGTCCGCCCCCTCTTTCGAAAGCTTTGCGAACATGGATGAGATCGTCTACTACGACCGTTACCGCGGCGAAACACGCGTTGAAAAGGTTTACGGGGACAAGGCTCTTCGTTGGACGTACGGGACGTTAGGTGGGCGGATCTCTTTGAATATTTTGGTCAAGCGAGCTCTGTTTTCGCGTTGGTATGGATGGAAGATGGATCGTCCCGGGACGCGGATGAAAATCGCGTCTTTTATCGAGAACTATGATCTCGATGCGACTGAATTCGTACGTGACGTTGGTGATTTCGCCAACTTCAACGAGTTTTTTTTTCGGGAATTAAAACCAGAAGTGAGACCGATCGATTCGGACGCTTCCTCGGTCGTGTTCCCCACAGACGGTCGCCACCTGTGCGTGCCAGACCTGTCGCGGAGCCAAGGGCTGTTTGTCAAAGGCGAAATGTTCGACCTTGCCACGTTGCTTGAAAGCAATGATCTGGCTGACCAATACGCTCGTGGAAGCCTGCTTCTTTCGCGGCTATGCCCGGTCGACTATCACCGCTTTCATTTTCCCGTTGCCGGCGTGCCAGGCGAGACCAGGCTGATCAACGGCCCATTGTATTCCGTGAACCCCGTCGCGCTTCGTCAGAACATTCATATCTTGGCGACCAATAAACGAACGCTGACCGAAGTGAAAACGGAATCGCTGGGGACAGTCCTGCTCATGGAAATTGGGGCGACCTGCGTGGGAAGTATTTGTCAAACCTTTCGTGAAGGTTCGTTGGTCGAGAAGGGCAGTGAAAAAGGATATTTTCGGTTTGGAGGCTCCTCCACGATCACGATCTTTGAACCGGGCCGCGTCCAGTTTGACAAAGACCTCATCGAGAATTCACAGAAGAACCGCGAACTGTATGCCAGGGTTGGGGACCACATGGGCACATCGGTGTAGCGTGCATCGAGACATTCATTTTCGCATCTTTCGACCGGGACGATCTGCATCGAGCGAGGCTGTGTGCCTCCCGGCTAGCCGACGTCCAGTTGCCCGCCGCGACATCCAGTTTGTCGCCCGGCGCGGTGGTAACGCCTTGAGCGAATCAACGCCGGGCGCTCGGCCAAACCCACCCGGGCCGAACCGCCCCGGGCAGCCGCCGAGCGACGGACGGATGCCGAATGAATTCGACGCACCGAGGATTGATTTCGACGAACTCGGTCAAGACAAACACCTCGTGCTGATTCGCCTGGAACTGTCATCTACCGGCTGCGACGCACCCGCAGCGGGCGGCTCCTCCTGCAAAAGTAATCCAAGCACAAAGCCCCATCGTTCGCAAAAACCGGCGTCAGGCATTTACCTGCATCGCGAAATGGGTTTAATCGGATAGTTCCTTTGACGCAGCCGGACGCGGTCTTGAATCAGCCGCTACGAGCCGGAAGTAAGTACGAGGGCCGGTCGTCTTGCTCCCCGCGGAGTAGTAGGGTCCGAGCATAATGTCCGTATCCTTGATGCGGAAAGCCGGTACGCCATCGGTGCCCGGCGCTCGCGCCCGAAGCCAGTCTGACGGGGCCGATTCAGGCATTGCTTTCCCGATAAACGGTTCGACAGCTCCATCGAGGCTCGCGTCCACGGTTTCTGCCAGTGCCCAAGGGCCGTAGGTGAAAGCGACCCACATCGGTTGATCGACCGGTGTTACCAGGTGTTTTTGCAGGTAGTATTCAAACTCGATAGCAAGTTCATCGCCCGTCTTCCAGGACCGGGAAATTCGATTGAACCCGCGCTCGTTCATGCTCGGCGTGACCTCTCGGCCATTGACCTGAGCCCTCTTCAAACGGGCCCCCAAAGGGGCGCGGAATTCCAGAGCGAACTTACGGCCGTCGGCTTCCTCGAACCGGACGGTGGCATTTGAGCTGACCGGATAACCCCCCGTCACGCTGATCTCGGCGTTGCCAAGGGAACCGGGCAGTTGGACATTGCAAGGCACCAGGCTTGTGATCGCGATGCCGCCCTCGACCTCTCCCACGAGGTAGCGGGCGAACATCTCCAGCGCTCGAGGTCCGCTTGAAGAGCAGCACTTGATCGGCAGCTCATAAGGCCGCGTGCCCTGGTTCGACCTAAGATAGTAGGACCACTGGAGGCTATCGTCCTGTTGGGCCGCGAGGAGAGCATTGAAGACCGCTCGTTCGGCTTCCTCGGCATACCGGGCTTTGCCAGTCAGCTCCAGCAGGTGGAGATTCAATTGCACCCAAGTCGTCGTGGAACAGGTCTCGACATCGGCTGCCGCGGGATCGAAATCCCGTGGGTGAGCGAAGCACTCGCGGTTTCCATTGTAGCTCAGGTGTCGGCCCCACGGGCCTCCCGTCACATCGAGGTGATCTGAGGTAATATCCTCCCAGGCACTTTGCACCGTCCGCAGGTATCGTTCATCCCCGGTGCATTGATAGAGCCGCAGGTAACCCAGCAAGTTGGCCATGAGCTGGTAAGCTTTACCATCACCGGGACCGACGACGCTGCCCCCTTCGAGCATCGTTCCCATGAGCCGGAGCCTGTCATGGGCCTCGCTCATTGCGACAATGTGCTCCGCGAATTCGAGATACTTTTGATCCTTCGTCCTCTCGTAGAGCATGACGATGGACTCCAGCAGCGTCGTCGCGGAAATCCCCTGTCGCGTTCCGTACTTGGTGAGGTCATACTTGCGCTCGCCGTAAACTTCGATCAGCAGGTCCGCCATGTTGCGGCAGGCGTCGACCACGCGCGGATTCGGATGGAATTGCTCGTAGGTGAGAAGGCCGTAAAGATTGTAGCGAAACGTCCAAGTATCCCATCCTTTGCTGGGCCGTGCGTCTTTCTTCTGGGGCGAGATGTCGTCGGCAACATCCTCCAGGCTGACGTTCTCCGGCATGGCCGTGAACCGGGTCTCGGGCCCGTAGGTTCCCAAATAACCGTTCGGCTCCTGCGTTGCCAATAGACGCTCCACCACATCCCGCAGAGACACAAGCAGTTGCTCATCGCCTGTCTGATCATGGGCCAGTGTCGCGGCGTGGAGCCACTTGCCAACGTGTTCGCCCTGCCAGGGATGCGTTCCGGGAACGGATTCAAACCCGGAAAGGAGATATTCGTTCTCGGCGTCGAGCATCCAGGGCATCCGTCCGGTTCGCCACAGGGTGAGCCGCTCACCGAGCAGCCCGCCGGTTTGTTGAGTGGGCAATGATCGCCAGGCGGTAGAGGAGCCCGCGGGACCTTCTTCCGCGTCTGCCGGATGGCAAGCGACTAGTGCGATTACGATCGCCGACAAATATCTCATTCTGGCCTCTCCTCTTAAGATCATTAGTACAACGTGTTTCATCGAGACGTCTGTTCGCAAAGCGTGCGAGGAACGGGCCTCAACGGTCACTCTTTCATTGAGAATGTTTCGACGCTCGTTGAACCTCGGTGTCTGACCCTGGGATGCACCACACGCCTTTCGAGAGATCGACGCCTCCGCCCGTCTCCTCGATGATCACTCGGTCGATGACGTGAATCCCGCGAGTGGCCATCAATTCAAAGGAATCGTCGCCTGGTTGATTCGGCGTGCGATCAGGAAAACCGACTCTCGTGCGTGAAATGTTGTACAAGCCGGATAGATTTTTGTCGGGGAACGCGTCTTCCACGCCTTCTCGCCCGAGCATGAATCCGAGCAGGCCGCCCCAGGTGGCGGTTGGGTTGTCGGAATCCCATCCGCAGAGTGAACCGATCTGAATGGTTCGCCGAAAGTCGCCTTCGCCGTAGAACAGGCTGATCAGACTCGCTCCGAAGTTGATGCCCGCGTCGAACCAGCTTCGGTAGTTGTAGCCGTCGGTGGTGACGCCCGTGTGTCGGCGGTGGAGAAGGTCACGGGTTTGCTCCCAGTTGTCCTTGTCCGGGTTGTTCTCGTACTCCTTCTTGACGAAGTCGTACATCTTGGCCGGGAAAGACTCCTTGGGAAGACGCTTTCGGGCCTGCTCGGCCAGCCACATCACCTGCTCAGGCCGACTCAGTTGCGGATCCACACGCGACGCCATCGAGTGCATGACGACGTAGAATTCCGCGATCCACTCAGCTTCTTGGTAAGCCGTCGTACGGATCGGGAGGTGGGCCATTCTCAGGGCGACATCGGGGCGCGCCGGCGCGAAGAGCCCGAAGATCTCAGTCGTCAATTGGGCGTCGATCTGGTCGAAGTGTTCGTTGTTCTCTGGCAGACTGGTATCGGGCGGCAAAAGCCCATCGATCATCAAGTGCAGCGCCGTTTCATTCGACACCCACAAGTAGTTCGGCTCCTCGTGCTTGATATGGGTGAGCCAACCCTCTCGGATCTGCTCGGGCGTCGCGACACTCGTGTTGTTCTCTTTCAGAATGCTCTGATGGATGTACTCGACGTCCGTGTCGTCATCGGCGCCCCAAACATCCCCCTCTTCGATCAACACGAATTCGATCTTTTGCTTCTTTCGACCTTGATTGGTTCCCCATGCTTTGTCCGTGAAGAAGGGGGCGGTTTTCTTCATTCCCTCGGTTCGCAAGCCCGTCCAGTTGGCGATGCACTGTCCCAACCAGAATCCTTGCAGCTTCTCGTGGTAGTCGCCTCGAGAGACGACAAGGTCGTCGGCCTGACAGGCGTATTCGGGATACTCCAACTCCGGATCACGAGGCGGCTCTTGTGCCGGAACTTCACACGTCCCCAGCAGACACCCAGTGGCAACAAAGATCATTCTCTTCAACATTCTGATTTCTCCAATTCTTCGAGGGTTGGCGTGGAAGCTTGAGCACCGAGTCGGGTGACGGAGATGGCTGCCGCCTTGTTGGCGAACACCACCGCATCTTCGATCGTCCGGCCGGCCGCCAAACCGACCGCCAGTGCTCCATTGAATGTGTCCCCGGCGGCCGTTGTATCGACGGGCTCGACCTTTGGCGGCGGAACCAGTCCTAGGAATGATTCGGACAGCACAAATGCCCCTTTCGATCCCAGGGTGATGATGACAGCGCCGACCCCTTTGTCGCGCAGTGCGCGGGCCGCTTCTTCCGCATCGTGCTCCGTCTGCACCTTGATTCCGGTAAGGATTTCCGCCTCGGTTTCGTTGGGCGTGATCACATCCAACTGGGCGAGCAGTTCGTCGGAAAGCGGCTGCGCCGGCGCCGGATTGAGGATCACTGTCTTTGCCGTCTTTTTCCCCAGCAAAGCCGCGTGCTTGACCGTTCCCACCGGCGTCTCCAATTGCATCAGCAAGACGCTTGCCGCTTCGATCTGCGTCGCCGCGCTGTCGATATCCGCTGGGCCCAGCGAGCTGTTTGCGCCTGACGCCACAGCGATGCAGTTTTCGCCCTGTTCATCCACCGTGATGGTCGCCACGCCGGACGGATTGTCCGGATCGACCGCTATGTATTCCGTGTTGATCCCTTCGCGTTTGAACCCCTCGACGGCTTCGTGACCGAAGATGTCGTCCCCGACCTTCGCCACAAAGACGACGTCACCACCGAGCTTGGCGGCGGCAACAGCCTGGTTGGCTCCCTTTCCGCCCGGATTCATTAAGAATTGACCACCCAAGACGGTTTCTCCCGGCGCGGGCAACCGCGCCGTCTTGATGACCATGTCGGTATTCGAGCTACCGATCACCGCGATCTTTGACATCTTCTACTCCTTGTCTTTTGAATCAACCGTATTTACCGGCAAGAATGATCAGCGTGATACCAATCACAAAGCAAACGAACATGAAAGCCAGGAGCAGATGAACACCCTTGGATGTTCCTTTGAACTCTCGCCATATGAACACGCCCCAAAGTGCCGCCACCAATGTCGCCCCCTGTCCGAGCCCGTAGGAAATGGCGTAACCCGCCTCGCCAGCGGCGATGATGCTGAACGACATACCCGCGCACCAGATGATGCCGCCAAGCATGCCGGTCAGATGGGTCTTCAAATCGCCGCCAAAGTACTGCCCGTAACCGACCGGTTCGCCCTCGACCGGCTTCATCATGAAGATCGTGTTGAAGACGACATTGCTTAGCAGGATGCCGACAGCAAAAACCACGCAGGCCGAGTAATTTGTCATTTTTCCAGCCACCGGGTTGTCGAAATCGTCCGACATCGAGGCAGCCACGAACCGGTAAAAGAGTGCCATCAGGACGCCGGCGATGACAGAGATCAAAATCCCTTTCGTGGAAACCTTCTCCTTGCTCTGCGACATCTTACTGTAGGCGACCGCATCAAGCAGGACCGCGGCGGCGATGAACGCCACGCCGGTGAACAGCAGGGCGGGATCACCCTGCGGGGCGCCGACGTAGTTGACCACCACGCCCATGATCAGCGCAATGCCGATGCCGACCGGAAAAGCGACCGACATCCCGGCGATCGCGATCGCCGCCACCAGGAGAATGTTGGCGGCATTGAAAATGACTCCGCCAAGAAGGGCGCTGCCGATACTGGCGCCGTCCGCCTGCGCGATGTCCGCGAGAAAACTTCGCCCGCCTTCGCCAATGCTGCCCAGCGTAAATGCAAAGACCAACGCCAGCAGGAGTACGCCGATGACGTAATCCCAGTAAAACAGCTCAAACCGCCAGGTCTTTCCCGCCAATTTTTGGGTGTTTGCCCACGATCCCCAACAGAGCATCGTCATGATGCAAAAGAGAATCGCCAACGGATAGCTTTCCAGCACAAACATGATCGTATTTCAGTTTTCGTGTTGTTTGGTTGCCGATGGCGTGCCAACCCGAATTCCGTCGTGCGTCTCCGATCGGGCGTCGGGCGACGCCCGTTCCGGTCGGCGAATGATGTCCCTGAACTCCTGACGTGTTGCCAGGTCGGTCCCTATGTTGGGATCGTTGCTGTGACCGTAAACTTCGTTGGTTCCATCCCGATACCGGATGTACCGCCAGCGGTCTGCATGGATGGCACGGTTCTGATGCCCGTAGGTCATGGATCTCACGGCAGATACTTGGCTAATTCGCTGGGAACAGGGTCGACAGCCCAGTCTTTCTCCCTCGTCTTCGTTCCCTCTCGCTTCTTCAGTTTTCCGTAATACGGATAGTAGTCCCAGAGGATAGGTCCTCCCGTTAAGCGAGGATCTTCGGTCTCGATGAGATGGTTTCTTAACTGTTGATCCAGCCGCTCTCTGGTGGAAGCGTAACGCGGGTCACCCGCAACATTGTTCATTTGTCCCGGGTCTTTCGCGACGTCATACAATTCGACAGCCGGTCGCTTGCCAAAAGCCAAATCATACAAGTTGCGGTACTGTTTTTTCCCCTCCATCATCAGCGTCTTCGTAGGGGCCGGATCCACTTCACCAAAAGGTATGTATCGGGAGCAGTTCTCTTTGTCCGGATCACCCGCTGGCCAACGCGCTGGCTCGAAGTTGATAATGTAGAGGTAGTCATCGGTGCGCATGGCCCGCATCGGATATCCTTTGCCGCCTTCACGACAACCGTCGTGGCGTTCCATGGCAATGAAAGCCGCTGGGCGATCTGCTGACGCTTTGTTCTGAAAGACCGGCACCAGGCTTTTTCCTGTCATCATCGGCGGTACTTGCACGCCGGCAGCCTCCAGGAACGTCGGCGCCAGGTCACTGAGATTGACAAAGCCGTCGCAGGTCCGACCAGGACTTTCGATTCCTTTCGGCCAACGAATCGCCAAGGGTACTTTGGTACCAGCATCGTAAAGACTGGCCTTGGCTCGTGGAAAAGGCATTCCATGATCGCTGGTCACCACAAGGATGGTGTTTTCTAACAGTCCACGTTTCTCCAGGGAGTGAATGGCTCGCTCGATCATCTTGTCATAGTGCTCGACCTCAACGTAGTAATCGAGAATGTCACTGCGCACGAGGCCCGTATCGGGAAAGATCGGAGGCACCACAACTTTTTCAGGATTCATGCCGGCGGCTACCCCCGAACCTTCCTTGTATCCCCGGTGCGGTTCATAGGTCCCCAGCCAGAAACAGAACGGCTGGTTTTCCCGGTGCTGGGACAGAAATTCCTCGAAGTTTGCCGCATAGTCGATATCGACAATCTGAGGCCACCGCTTCTCCTCGAGCGTCCGTCCCAAATACATCTTGCCCGCCGGGTTGATGGTGCGACCGACGGGGCCAAGGGGGCCTGGACTCCAGCCTTTGCCGGTCGATCCGACGTTGTATCCGGCCTTCTCGAGCAATTCGGTGTAGAGGGCGAATTTGGTCGGCAAGGTGCTGTGAATGTTCGCGGCCTGTTCCAACCGCCAAATCGACTGCCCGCTCAAAATCGCACTGCGTGACGGCCCGCAGGTAGGCGCGTCGCAATAGGGATTGGTGAAGCGAATGCCTTCCCTGGCAACACGGTCAAAACCGGGAGTTTGGACCACCGGATCGCCGTTGGCACCGGTATGCTGCCACGACTGATCGTCGGAAATACAGAACAGGATATTCGGACGTTCGTCAACTGCGGAAGCAATCGCCGCAAAGCACAAAGGGATCAGTGAAGACGCGATGGTGGCGACAGCAAGAATCCGTCGCGTGTTCCATCGTTGTTGACTCGGCATCGTTGGACTCCATGGCCATTCATCAGTGAAAAAAACAAGTCATCGAGCTACTGCTGTACTGCAGCGTTGGCGTCGAAATCGGGGTTCGGGTCCATCATTTTGGCGCCAACATTTTCACGCCATCGACGCAGACGACCCCATAGTTGCGCGACGATCTCGGGATGCGTCTTGGACAGGTCGCTCTGCTCGCCCGGGTCGACTTCCAGATCGAACAATTGAACCGTACCGTTTTCAAAGTACTCCAGCAGCTTGTATCTCCCGCTTCGTATCGCACCACCCGGACTTTGCATCCCGTGATTGCTGTAATGCGGAAAGTGCCAGAAAATCGCGTCGCGTTGGAGCGACGTTGCGTCCTGGAGCAACGGGCAAAGACTTTCGCCGTCCACGTGTTGCTCGGGCAATGCATCGACGCCGACCATGTCGAGGATCGTCGGATAGTAGTCCGCACCGATCACCGGTGCGTCGCAAGTGGATCCGGCAACGCCACGGCCGGGCCATTTGATAATCAGCGGGACGCGAATCCCGCCTTCGTACAACCATCCCTTCGCGCCACGAAGGGGCAGATTCGAGGTCGAATAGGCCGAGTCGAGTTTGGACGGATGGACAACGCGTCCCGGGCGACCGAAGTTCGCCGCCGACATGCCTCCGTTGTCCGACGTGAAGATGATGATGGTGTTCTGATCGAGACCCGTCGATTTCAGCTTCGTCACAATGCGACCGAGACTCTCGTCCATTGTTTCGACCATCGCGGCGAATTGAGGATTGTCCTGTCGTTGCTTGATTTTGACCATTTGGTTCGGCAGGATGCGGTGGTCTGCGTAGGCCGGGTCGTCGAGCATTGCCTGACGGTCGGCCCGTGTGAACGGACTCTCCGCGTCAGGGTTCCCCTCCAGGATGAACGGCGTGTCATCGGTCGGCAGTCGCGAACGCTTCTTCTCGTATTTGGCAACGAGATCCGCTCGTCCCTGGATCGGATCATGAACCGCAAAATGCGACAGGTAGAGAAAGAACGGCTCATCGCTGCCGTCGTCGATGAACTCGAGTGCTTCGTCCGTTAGCCGATCCGTCAAATAGTCGCCCGGCTGGTCATCGATTCCATCGAGTTCAAAAGGTGCGTGATAGCCCGCCTTCGGCCAGCCCTTGTACCAGTTCGTCGGCACCTGAACATCAAAACCTTGCTGTAGCGGGCCGGCGGGGTGTTCGCCCAAATGCCATTTGCCGAAATGACCGGTCCGATATCCGTGACGACGAAGTGATTCAGCGAGCGTGATTTCCTGAAGCGGCAGCGATTGATGAATCGGTGCATTTTTAAGCCGCTGGAACGGGAACTCTCGCCGCCCGGTGAGCCAATCCGTTAGGTCGAGTCGCGCGGGGTATTTGCCGGTCAGAACGCTCGCTCGTGACGGCGAGCAAACATGACACGTCGCATAGGCGTCGGTGAAGCGAACACCCTCACCTGCCAAGCGATCAATATTCGGCGTTTCATAGAAATCACTGCCGTAGCAGGCCAGATCGGTCCAGCCCAGATCGTCCACGAGGAAGAGAATCACGTTGGGCTTCTGAGCCGCAACTTCCCGGTCTTCCGTTTTCGTTTCTCCGTGTTCAGAAGGAGTCTGCCGTCGAGCACGGCTTGTCGCCGGAGAGTCGACCTTTGATGCGGACGCCGGACGTTGTTTTGTCTCTTGCGCCGCTGAGAAGGGCGGTGCACAAACAACAGCCATCGTGCCGACGACGATGAGCAGGGTCGCGTTGAAGTGAAATCGTCTCACGGCAGAATTCCCTCAGGGAAAAGGCTTGGCCTCAATTTCGGCGTTCAGATCTCGCATCCGGCGGCAAAAAGTGGATACCACGTCGGCTCAGAACAAACGATTGTTCTATCCTATTTGCTGCCGGAACTCGTGTCAACAGGCCGTGTCAAGCGACGGGAACGGCCCCGCAGAAGGCGACGCGATTCGTTGTCATGCTGCCTTGGCCCCTCAACGACCGCCTTGCCCATTCTTCGCGTGAAGTCGTCCCGACAACGCCACAAGTTGCCGCTTAGCTCAAACGTTTGTCCTGGCCGCGCACGACCGCGTCTGCTATGAAGTAACGTGAGATCTAGAAACACTTTGCAGCAAGGATCCGGCCCCGAAGATGAGCGCCCCGAAATCTAGAATCACGCTCAAGACGATCGCCGCGCAGCTCGGCCTGACGCCGACAACCGTGTCCCGTGTACTCAGCGGCAAGGGGGATCAATACCGCATCAGCGAGAAGACACAGCGTCGTGTTCGCGAGCTGGCGGCCAAGCTGAATTTCTCTCCGAATCAGGTCGCCAGAGGGCTGCGACTGAGCAAGACTCTGACCATCGGATTGGTCGTGCCCGACATCTCGAATCCGTATTTCGCCACGATCGCGCATCATGTAGCCGCCGAAGCCAGGCAACGCGGATATTCGATTCTTCTGTGCGACAGCCAGGAAGACACCCGACATGAAATTGAGGCGATTCAGCTGATTCGCAGTCGCAATGTGGACGGCTTGGTGCTTTGTCCGGTTGGCGTTTCTGATGAGCATCTCGCAGAACTCGTCGAGGGTGATCTGCCGGTCGTTCTCGTCGACCGATACCACCCGAATTTGGCGATTCCGTCGGTCGCGTCTGACAACGCTTGCGGCGCAAGAGTGGCCACGGAATACCTGATCCGCCATGGGCACAACCGGATCGCATGCTTTCAGGGGCTGCCGGACTCGGCACCGAACCGAGAGCGCGTCTTCGGTTACCGAGAGGCCCTCACGCGGCACGGCATTCCCGTCGACGAAGAACTCATCGTCGGCGACAGCTTCGCCCAACGCAGCGGCTATGTTGCCACTCGGCTGCTGCTGCACGCGGCAGCCAAGTTCACAGCGATCTTTGCGATGAGCAACCAGATCGCTTTGGGCGCGTTGCAGGCCATCTCCGAGGAAGGACTCGAGATCCCGAACGACGTCTCGATCATCGCGTTTGACGACTTCCCCTACGCCCCGTATCTCGCCACGCCCATGACAACCGTCGAACAACGCAACGAGGAAATGGGCCATATCGCCATCCAGCTTCTCTTTGCCAGGTTCGAGTCTCAGAAGCCATCCCAGGGCCTCCTCCTGCCGACCCGACTGATCGAACGAGAGTCGGTGGCGAACATCACTCAGAAACGCAATTCCAGCGGATCATAAAGAGGAACCGTCGTGCACGACTCGCGCGGGAGACGGGAGATGCGCGGAGTCGGGGTTGGGCGGCCGAGCGTTGGCTCGCCGTTGATCGGTCGCCCCTTGCCCGGCAGGTAGCCAAGTCTTGCCCGGAAGGATTTGAGCCGTCGCGCCAAGTTCGTACCGTAAACGCTTCCTCAGCGAAGCGGCCAGATGCTTCGCTTTGACGCCCGTTTGTAAGGTCCATCGGGGATCCTACCGATCGCCGGGATGTGCACGCGGGTCGACCAGAGGTCAGCTGCCTTCCCTACCAAATCGCACCCAGGAGGCCGCCGCCGTGATCGCCCCGCAAAGTCACGTCGACGGATCAATGGCGTCATCGAAATCGAGTGATCGCAAATGAAGCGGCTCGCGCCGAGAAAAAAGTTGACAACGTCAACCCCGCCCGCAAAAATACCCCACCGGCGAGGGTGACGGAGGTGCCGTGACCGGAGGCCCGATTCGGCGCAAACGGGGCAGGATAAGACGCCCCCCCGCAAAAAACCTAGATCGAACCGCCTTTTTTAGGACGGACCGACCGGCTGGCAGCCATTCGATGAAACGCCATTCGTTTGTCGCGTGAATAGAGATAGACGCATCATGAATGACCCCGAAACGCAAACCACGGATGTGTTTCTGTCCATTCCCTCCCACATGAAGAAACGTGGTTGGCAACTCGGCATGCTATTCTCAGTGCCCGCCTTCTTATCGGCGGTCGTGGTGTTGCAGTTTTTCCCTGAATGGCAGGCCATCGTTCTGTCGATGATCGCATTGTTCTTTCCATTTGCCGCTGCACAGACGGCGTATCGGCTCGGAACCCGTGATGCCTCGGTCGACGGACCGATCGCGTGAATGATCGGTTTTCGTTCGACATGCAACGAGTTGGTCACCGCGAGGTTGCGATACCGTAACGATGAATGTCGGGATCACAATCCGCCACTTATTGATCGCGCGTTGCTTGCCCGACGGATCGCCATGACCGTCGTTGCTTCCTCAGCCTTAAAAGTTTTGGTCATTCCGCGGAGTCGGCCGTTGGCCTTTCCACCCACACTCACGTTCGAGGTAGAAGATGACAACGATGATTTCTGGACTTTTCGTCGTCGGACTCATCGCATTATCTTATGGTGCGAGTCAACACAATGCCCTCGCTGCGATCGTTGGCGGCGTCCTCATGCTGCTGTCAGGAATCACCCGATTTTTGACCAGAGGGACCAAAAGATAGATCGGACTGGAGCGTTGAAGTCGAGCGTCAAGACGACTCGATGCGTGGCAAACCTTCGGCGAGTGCCCGCTGCATCGCCTGGAGTGTTTCCTTGCTCACGTGGTGCTCCATTCCTTCGCTGTCGATATCGGCGGTCCGGTCGCTGACGCCGAGACGCTTCAAAAAGGCTTTCACGATTTCGTGACGCTCTTGTGACCGATCGGCCAATCGTTTCCCTTTGGCCGTCAACGCGATCGGTTGATACGGTGCTGTTTCGACGAAACCGTCTCGCTGCAGTCGTCCGATCGTGTTGTTGACCGTCGCGTGAGTCACATCGAAATGGGCGACCAAGTCCATCGCCCGGCACTGCCCGTTTTCATCGATCGCTGCCGCGATGGCCTCCACGTAGTCCTCGGCGACTTCGGTGGCGTGGTCCTGACGCGTTCGATGGTGGGTTCTTGGAGGCAACTTGAGCCTCGTTACTGACGATTGGTGGTGTTGTTTCGGCCGTCGGCGACCTGAAGATGCCAATCCCTGATTCTACCAGATCCCGATTCTGAACGAAGCCCCTTGATTCGACGACTGGCAACGAATATCTTGCCGGAGAGTTAGCCGTTGCTAACTTCGGCGGCGGCACGAGGGCCGCCGAATTGTTTGTCACAAAAGTTAGTTTCGGCTAACTAGTTCGATCCCTTGACGGCACAAAGATGCGGCAAAAATCATACACGGCGGAGGCTTTGCGGTCACGGCGAAAAGGCTTCACGATCGTCGAGCTGCTCGTGGTCATCACGATCATCGGAGTCTTGGTCGGGCTGTTGTTGCCGGCTGTTCAGGCGGCCCGTGAAGCGGCACGTCGAATGACTTGCAGCAATCATCTGCGACAAATCGGGATAGCGACACAGAATTATCATTCCGCCTTTCAACGTTTGCCGTCCGGCTACGTTTCTTATGACACCAGCACCGGTACGGCTCCCGAGTCGTTTCAAATGGATCCGGTGACCTGGGATGCCGGCCCGGGATGGGGATGGGCCAGCGGTCTTCTGTCGTTTGCCGAGGGCGACTCCGTGGTCGACAACTTGCGACTCGACGAACCCATTTGGTCACCGGCGAATGCACCAGCGATTGCCACGACTTTGCCGATGTTTCTTTGCCCGAGTGCGACCGGCGGGCATGAGCCTTTCGAGCTTTCAACCGAGCAGGACAGCCCGTTGACGATTGCGGGGCGCAGGGTGCGTGTCGGTCGCAGTCACTACGTCGCCAGCCACGGCCAGGAGAGTTGTTGGGGGGAGTGTGGTTCCGTCGCCACCGGCGAGGTTTTCACGAACATCTACACAGCC
>Ga0102938_10002174_pt1 | contig 14895 bp, 13 predicted proteins | sample SalPonR2_B_D2_MG_FD_84516 | JGI IMG/M metagenome (GOLD analysis project Ga0102938, IMG submission 84516) | Salt pond soil microbial communities from South San Francisco under conditions of wetland restoration - Salt Pond MetaG R2_B_D2_MG | ecosystem: Environmental > Aquatic > Marine >...
AACATTTTAACGTATTTTTCGGTTCTCACCATTAAAAAATCAAATCATTAAGGCAACAATAATTTTATTTTATCATTCATAATTTGATGCAGATTCAAATATCATTTGGGAAAAGCACTCTGACAGGGTTCCAGGGGATGAATAACTATTAATAAAGATATCACGCGGAGACGCGGGGAACGCGGAGAATTCCGTGCCGTTCCACTGCATCACAGCGTATCAGCGTGATACCAATTGTGTATTGATAAATAATATTAAGTTATATAGTTTGAAAGATTTGCGTGGTGAGCAATATTAATTAATTATCTGTGTTAATCTGTGTCTATCGAGTGAAGCGGGCGGTTTTATATTTTAAAACAACATGATAGAACGAATTCTCCTCAGGGGATATTGTAGTTTATAGTTAAAAAATATGTATATACTATTGACGTATGTTTATTCTTATTGTAACTTAAGATACATGGTACAATTCATCCATAATGATATTATATATTATAAAGATTTGTTGACATAATAGAAGAGGTAGCTTTTGATTGGCATGATACATCCTTCCCGGCATAAATAGTTTAGTCTTACGTCATTGGAAATCATTTCTTATCAGATATCAAGGGGATTGCCATGAGCATACTTCAGAATATCGAATCAGATCTTAAAAGCGCCATTAAGAATAAAGATGAAATTATTGTTAGTACCCTTCGAATGCTTAAGTCTGATATTGCCTACGAAAAAGCCAGGGGATCAGAAGATCTTAATGAAGACCAGGTGCTGGAAATAGTAAACAGGGCAGCAAAAAGACGAAAAGAATCCATCACCGAGTATGAAAAAGCAGACAGGGATGATCTTGCTGAGAAAGAGCGTACGGAACTTTCCATTGTTCAACGATACCTTCCCGCGCAGATGAGTGAAACAGAAATTGAATCAGCAATTGATGATATCATTACTTCTATGGGTGAAGTATCTCAGAAAGACTTTGGGAAGATCATGGGACAATTGATGAAAGATCTCAAGGGCAAAGCGGACGGCACGCAGGTTAAATCGATACTCCAAAAGAAGCTTTAAAATCTATAAAAAAATTCTGAGAGATTCTGGATACACGTATCATTTATATAGTTAATATTGAAATCACAAGAGGTAGTAAGTGAGAATACCTCAGGAAACTATCGATCTTATCAGGGACCGTGCACGAATAGAGGATGTCGTACAGCGTTATATCCCATCTCTGAAAAAAAGAGGTAAAAATTACGTTGGCCTGTGCCCTTTTCACAAAGAAAAAACTCCATCATTTACCGTTTCCCCTGATAAGCAGATATATCGCTGTTTTGGATGCGGTGAATCGGGCAACGTGTTTACGTTTATTACTTCGATTGAAAAGGTGTCATTTCCGGAAAGTGTAAAAATTGTTGGTGATTATGTCGGAATATCGGTTGAAACAACTGAAGATATTAAAAAGGATAACGATTATGACAGGCTTGTTGCCATAAACAGGGGGGCCGCAAAGCTGTACCATAATTATCTATTTTCTCCGGAAGGGAAGGTCGCCCTTGAATATCTTGATGGAAGAGGAGTATCACGGGATGCCATTAAAGGTTTCAGGTTAGGATATGCACCGGATTCCTGGCAATACCTGGCGGGCAACCTGAAAAAACATAATATACCAGAAGAAATCGCTGAGAAGGCAGGTGTACTGGGGAAGAGTGAAAAATCAGGTTCCAGGTATTACGACAGGTTCAGGAACAGGATAATTTTTCCTATATGGAATCAAAAAAATGAAATAATCGCATTTGGTGGTAGAATATTACAAACCGGCGAGCCGAAATACCTGAATTCACCAGAATCTTCGATTTTTCATAAACGAAATACCCTGTATGGCTTTAATTTTGCCAGAAAGCATATCGTTGATATGGACAGGGCCATTGTTGTGGAAGGATACCTGGATGTGATCGCCTGTCATCAGGCGGGAATTCAAAATGTTGTGGCCCCTCTTGGCACATCACTTACTGCAGAACAGGTGAAAATTCTGGCGAGAACGTGTAACGAAATTGTGCTTCTTTTTGATGCGGATTCGGCAGGTATAAAGGCATCACTGCGCTCACTGGACGTTCTTGAAGATGTAAACACCGAAGGCCGGGTTGCTGAATTGCCCGAGTCTGATCCCTTCGATTTTATTATCCAGAAGGGAATACGTGAATTTATGGTAATTGTTGATGCCGCAATAAAGCCCAACGATTTCAAGATATCGCGAGTTTTTGCCGATTATGGAACGAAGGACCAGAAGGTATTAATTCATGGCCTGTTTGAGGTTATAGCAGAAATTTCCTCTGACATCGAACGTGTTTCTTATTTAGATGAGATCAGTAGCAAATTAGGAATTGATAAAAGTACAATACGATCTGATTTTAAAAAGTATTTATTGAAAAAAGGTAACAGGCCTGCCGTAATAGAGAGCAGGCCAAAACCATTTAAGAATCCTGAAGGTTTTTTAGAAAAAAGTCATCGTGAACTTGTAATGCTTTTATGTCAGCATCCAGAACTTATTGAAAGTGCGGTAATCGATTTTACCGAAAGTGATATGAAAGACGCGGCAGCTGGTAATATTTTTAAAAAGCTTGTTGCCATGAATGCGGCTGGAGAAGAGATAGCCATTGATCGGCTTTACGATTTCTTCAACCAGGGGGAAGAAAAGGATATTTTAAACGAAGCACTGGAAAAAGAATTCAGCGTGGAAAGGCCGGCTGAAGCATATACCGAGATTTATTTGAATATCAATTTGTATCGTATAGATAAAAAAATTCAACATTATGCTGACCTGATATCTGATCGTAACAACGAGGGGGGCAACATGGTACAGTATATGACTGAAATTGAGGTGTTGAGAAGAGAAAGGGAAAAGCTTTCTTCTTTTATCTACAATAGAAAGGTGCTGTAATGTATTTTATGGCACGTTTTTTAGATATATCTTATGTACCTGGTAATTTAGTAAGTTAATTCGTATTCAGTTTACTTGAAAGAAAACTTTGCAAGGGTAATATAGCATATGGCAAAAAATGATTTGATACTTGAAAACATACCGGAAGTGAAAAAGCTTATTGAGCTGGGTAAGACTAACGGTGAAATTACCTATGATGAGCTAAATGATACAATTCCGGATAAACTGCTTAATTCAGATAAAATTGATGATATCTTTATTATGCTCAATCAACTGGGAATAGAAGTAGTTGAAGAATCATCAAAGAAACCTGAAGTTACAGCTACAACAAAAAAGACTGCCAAGGCAGTAGCACAGGCTAAAAAGGCGGCTACCAGCGCTTCCAATTCGGATGATCCGATACGCCTGTATTTAAAAGAAATTGGCAAGGTTTCGCTACTATCCGGAGAACAGGAGGTAGATCTCGCCAAAAGAATTGAATATGGAGAAAATCTTATTGAAGACGCGGTGTTGAATTCAAGTCTTCTTATTAACGATCTCATCAAGAATCACTCTAAAGTAAAATCGGGGAAAATTAAGCTTACCGAAGTTCTCAAGGTTAATAAGTTATACTATTTTTCATCTTTTGATATGAAAGACCTTGAAAACCGTTATGACACCCACATGAACGTTATAATTGCTGAAGATAAAAAGATTCTGCAGATGCAGAATAAGATCAAGAAACTCAGTGAAGAGTCTAAAAAGGCAAAAGAACTCAATGATGCAATAGAGGAATCACGAAAACTGATTTACCAGGCGGTTGTGGATATATGTATCCATGAAAACGAGATTAACAAGCTGGCGTCCAAGATACAGTCCATGGTGGCCCGGGTAAAAGAAACCCAGTGTTTCTTCGATAATGTTGAAGAGGTTCATTTAAGAAATATAAAAGAACTTAAACAACTGGCAAGAAAAGTTGAAAAGAATGAAGATCGCAAGAAAATACTTGATGAGCTTGGCTTTTCAAAAAAAGACGTGCTGCTTGAACTTGTAAAGGATATTCGTAATAATGAACGGAAGATCCGCAGAATTGAACAGGAGGCCGGTTCCACCATTGACACCATTCTTGAATGGGGCAAGCAAATAGACCTGGGCCAGAGAAAGATCGCGCTTGCCAAAAAAGAACTCATTAATGCGAACCTCAGGCTTGTTGTGTCCATTGCCAAGAAATATGCGAACAGGGGAATGCATTTCTTTGACCTCATACAGGAAGGAAATATCGGCCTTATAAAGGCGGTGGATAAGTTTGAATACAGAAAGGGATACAAGTTTTCCACCTACGCCACCTGGTGGATACGACAGGCTATTACCCGGGCTATATCTGACCAGGCACGCACTATTCGTGTTCCGGTTCACATGATAGAACAAATCAATAAGGTTATGCGTGAGACCCGCCTGTTTCAGCAGGAACTGGGCAGGGAACCCCTTCCAGAAGAGCTTGCAGACAGGCTGGGATGGGCGATAAGTAAAGTAAAAGGGGTTAAGAACGTTGCCCGTGAGCCCATCTCCCTTGAAACACCTGTTGGAGAAGAGGAAGACTCACTTCTGGGTGATTTTATTGAGGATAAGGAAGTTGATTCACCGGTTAATACAGCAGCCTACAGGCTATTGTCTGAACAGATAAACTCGGTATTAAATACTCTGCCTGCACGTGAGCAGAAAGTTATCAGGATGCGATTCGGACTGGATGATGGGTATTCCCATACGCTGGAAGAAGTGGGGTACGTGTTCAAGGTAACAAGAGAGCGGATCAGGCAGATTGAGGCAAAGGCATTGCGAAGGTTGCGGCACCCTACCAGGTCACGAAAATTGAAAGATTACCTTGACTACATGTAATACCAGGAAGTAAAATGCCATCTGCTATAGAGGGAGTTGTAATACTCCCTCTTTATATTTATACTATCTATATGAAAGTGTACTATTACAATAACTGAAGGCAGAAATAAGGATATTGTATGAATGTGCCGGAACCATCGGTATTTACATCAAGGTCACCTGATTACACGAAAGTAGCCATTATCGGTGCGGGTTCGTGGGGTACAGCTGTCGCTAGAGTTATTGCTGAAAACCATCCTGAACTCAGGGTTGTAATATGGGCCAGGGAGAAAGAAGTTGTAAAGTCCATCAACGAACGCCATGTCAACGCAATGTTTCTTCCACAGGTAACACTTCCTTCAAATATCGTAGCTGTGTCCAGTCAGCGCGAAGCTTTGCAGGGAAGTTACGCTATTCTTCTGGCCACTCCATCAAGGGTTGTATATGAATTCTCCCAGAAATTAAAAAAATATTTACCTGAAAACGCTTATCTCGGATACCTTTCAAAAGGTTTTTGTCGTGTGAACAATGATATTCTTACAATTTCACAAACCATCGAGAAGGTTATCCCCTCAGCCGCCCGTGGATTGACTGCGATTTGCGGTCCAAGTCATGCCGAAGAAGTTTCAAATCGATATAACACTACTTTGAACGTGGCAAGTCGTTCGCAAAGAGCAAGAAGAGAATTCTCAAGGCTGTTGCAATCGTCCTACCTGGAATGCAGGGAAACCGATGACGTTATTGGTGTTGACCTGGGAAGTACGTTGAAAAACCCGGCTGCTATCGCGGCAGGTATGCTCAGCATGCTGCCCGCGTGTGGTGACAACATATCAGGTTCGCTGATTTCTGAAGCATTGCAGGAAATGCTTGTTCTTGGAAAAGAACTTGGCGCCAGGGATGAAACCATACTGGGCATAGCCGGCCTTGGTGATATGGTGGCAACGGCGTTAAGCAAACACAGCCGAAACCGCCGGTTTGGTAAAGACATTTCGTCTCAGATTCAGCATCGGGGATCAAGTATACGGTTTTACGACAGGCTGGTAATGAGATTCAAACCGGAACATGTGATTGAAAAGATGAGCCAGCGGCTGAATTATCTTGCCGAGGGAGCATATGCCATAGAACCTATTATCGAGCTGGCCGAAGCAAAATCAATCAAGATACCGGTATACCGGGCTCTTTACGAGGTCCTTCTGAATAAACGGGATTTTCAGCTACTGGTTGAAACCGTTAAAAATCCTGCTAAATTTGACGATCTGTATGGTCGGATAAAAATTCAGACACGTGAAAAAAAGAAAGGAATGGAACAGGCAAGTGCCAATCTCTTTGAAAACGTGGTTGTTGAACGAACCATTTCCCGTCTGAATAATCCTGAATATCGTGAGAATATTATATCATCTGCTGAATTCATGGCCCGTCTCATGGATAATTCGTGTGTCGACATTTCCCGTGCCGATAATACTGCCGAACTGTATGCTGAAATATCAGATAAAAATTACCAGGACCATTTAACAAAAATTATAAAACTGCATTACCGTAATATGTGCGACAGGCATTCTTCCGTAATATACAGGATATTGAATTCTCTACTTCGATGGTATGCCGTATATGTTAAAATCAGGTCAAAAGAAAGAATTCCTGTTAAACCCGTGCTTGTTGAGGGAGAAATTGATAGTGTCTCAAGGGTGGGCAGAAACAGTACTATTGTGTATAGCCTTGAAGGTATTTATGGATATAACGCCCTGTACGTGATGATGGGAATTTCAAGATATCCCGGTCTGCCAAGACCACGGGTATTTATGGATGAACGTGGTGTTCGCTCAAAATTCTTAAAATATATGCTGAGGAAATCAGGAATGTACATGGTATGCCCGGATAAACTGGCATCCCCGGTGTACAGGGAAGTAGTATTTCAATATTTGTGTACCATGGTTGAGCATGGTGTTTCAGTGTGCTATATTCATTCAGGTAAAAATGATTCAACCGGTGACGGTGCGCTGATGGAACATATGATGGAATTAATACAGTCCACAACTGAAGAAATTGCCGTTGTACCAGTATCCATTACATTCTACATTGACAGGGCAAAGCATACTCATGAAGAACATGATGTCCCATCAACAACTGAGGTGCTGGCAAACCAGGCCAGGGTGTATCTTGCCCCACCAATCAACCTTTCTGATTATTCACATGCTGAACATCCGTTGAATGACATGAAACACATGGTTGCCGTGCGTCGCCTGGAAAATCTTTCATTGTATGAACATCATATACTGGCATATGTGTTACAAGACAGAAATTATACTCTAGCAGTCAAAGAGGCCAGGAAAGAGGTTTCAGAACTGCTGGCCAGTAATATACGGGGATGCCGATTTACCGCAAGACGTATTGTTTCCAGGGGTATGAACTTTTTTCAAAAAAATAATATTGCCGAAATTGAAAATGGAGTGATACGGGTTGTTGACAGGGAATCAGTGGACAGCTACGCTTCGCATTTACACGTGTAGTATCCACTACCAGCACTTAATCATTAAGTAAGAAGATTAAGCAGGATGCTATATACATCATCAATATTTTTCGCGTCATAAAAAGTACCCGATTTTCTATCATCAACAGGCTGCTGAAGAATTTTGCTGCTCCACCCGCCGGTGAATGAACAGCATATAACCGGTTTGCCGTATTGCCATGCGTAGGCCAGTTCTGATAACGTGCCAGATTTTCCCCCTATGGAAACTATAACATCACCTGACAATACGTTTATACTGTTCCTGGCGAAACCAATTCCGCTTGGTATAACGATTGTACAATATTGATTAGCTTCGTCAAACTGATGTGAGGGGGTGATACCTACAACGGTACCACCTGCTTCAGATGCTCCACGGGATGCGGCTTCCATAATTCCGGTTCTCCCTCCCGATATGAGTACCCATTTATTAACCGCCACAAAATGACCTATGCTCATTGCCGTATCAAGATGAGCAGACGCGTCACTTGATCCTATGATGACAACCTGTTTCGATCTCATAATGATTTGGTGTGCAGCAGGCTCTGGTCACTGTATATTCTGCTCCAGAATGTATACACATCATCCTCGTTATGTAATGTAACGGTGTGCAGCTTGTAAGGTATATTGATATTATTGTATACAAAATCAATTATATGTCGTGGTTGCGTAAAATCACTTTCCTGTGCGGGGAGTATTACAAGATATTCATTAAGGGAAATTGGCTGGCATTGAGATTTAAAGTGATCTTCTATCTTTTTCTTGATGGTTCTCGAGATCTCAATAATTGAATGTACACCCATGTGATCAAAGGTTTTATGCAGCGTTGAAAAAAGAAAAAGTCGTACTGTTATTTCTTCTTTTTGCACCAGTTCGAGAAGCTTTTCCCTTATGTAATGACTGAGACGATAACTGAAATCAAAGAGAATTGGCTGATTATTGTCCAGCAACAGGGAAAGAAATTTTCTATTATAACCCGCGAACTGCAAAAAGACATTTACGGAAAAATAGCTGGATGATGATGCAGAGGCGAATAATATTATGAAACGGCTGTTGATGGCAATCGGCACCAGGAATAGCGTGTTACCATCAACTTTTTTATCGGTACTATCCAGCAGTTTCATTTCAGCTGTCGCGGCAAAAGATATTTCAGTCTTGTTATTCTCGATATAATCATTAAGCTTGTTCTGCAGTGATGAATTGCCATACGTGTAAACCACGTCAATACTTTTTGCGGTTAAAATATAAACTGTAGAAAGAAGAGAAAAGTTTTCTATGTTATGCATGTAGCATAGATTTCTGGATGAATGAAAAAGCCCGTTGTGGGTATCAGCTTTTTCCACTTGAGACGCGTTATCGATTTTTTTTAGATAATCATTATAAAGCGTTTTGGCTTCTTCCATGTCGATGCTGCCACTGGAAAAATCCTTGATGGTGGTATGAATTGAACGTATTACACCTGGTAGAGCTTTCTTTGACATTCTATATGACTCTTGAAACTAAAATATTGAATATGTTCAATTATTATCAGTAGACCGTAAATTATCAACCATAATTCTTTATCGCGCGTGATTCACGGTTTTAATTTTATAGACCATTTACTTCATTGTAGAGAATTCTTTTGCAGTTTTATATAACCTGAAACTTCCCATGAAAAGAATTATAGTACCGGGTTTTCCAATTGATTCCAGTGATCGAAAAAGTTCATCTCGTGTACGTGTAATTGTCATACCATGCAACTTTTTCTCGTCTTCGGTTGAAGGCTGGTAACATCGATGATCATCCAGAATATGGTAGAAAATGTTTGAAAAATTAAAATCTTTTACTATTGACAGAATACGGGTATAATCCTTGTCATTCATCAGGCTGAGCACTACAGAAATGGGATAACCTGTTAAGCCTGCAAAAATGCTTTGCAGTACTTCTGTAACAGCCTCTGGATTATGAGCTGGATCAAAAAATACCGGGGGATCATCCCGCAGTTTTTCAAAGCGGCCCGGAATAGAAATGGACTTCAGCGCCATCCGGACATCCTGTGCAAGGTGGTTTTTCGTGGTTTTATCAAGGATGCACGCGGCAGTAATGGCAAAGCCCGCGTTTCGTGCCTGTACATGGCAGTTAACAGGCAGAAAGATATCAGGAATGTCAATACTACCGGTTAAAGACGAATCACAGGTATAATTAAAAATGATGCCATCCGTGGTGGAACCAACAGGTGTGACATCGAAATGGACTCCCTCCTGTAATAAAGGTGCCCCCGCCTTAGATGCATGATTGGTGATTACCTGCAACACCTCACTGCTGCCACGTGATGATATTACCGGGATATCATTTTTTATAATACCGGCTTTTTCAGTGGCAATTTCTTTCAGTGTGTTGCCCAACACCCCCATATGATCCATGGACACCTGGGTAATTATGGTAACTGCGGGTGTTATTACGTTTGTTGAGTCAAGTCTCCCCCCAAGGCCTGTTTCTATTATGGCAATATCTGCATTCATGTCCCGGAAATAACAAAGGGCAGCCCAGGTAATGGCATCAAACCAGGTAGGTGAAATTTCGCTGGTATCAAGGAGTGATTTCAATTGGTCAAGGTAAACTTCCAGGGTATGGCGGGAAATGGGTTGTGCATTAATCCTGATTCGTTCATTCAGGGTTAGCAGGTGGGGTGATGTATACAGGCCGGTTGATAATCCCCTGTTCTCAAGAATTTTGGCCAACATCCAGGCTGTTGATCCCTTGCCGTTGGTTCCTGCTATGTGTACAAAAGTCCCCTGTGATTGTGGATTGCCTGAAAGGGACAGCAGTTCTTTTATAGAAGAGAGATCATATCCCTTATACCTGCCGCTGCTCACCGATTCGTTGTTGACCAGGGATGAGAGTATTTCAGACATTCTGTCCATCTATTTTCTAATGCCTGCTTCCAGTGCCTGCCGCATGACGTCTACCGGTGCTTCTTTACCGGTCCAGATGGCAAATTGTCTGCATGCCTGGTGCAGAAGCATGTTATCACCGGTAATTATAACACAGCCTTTCTGTTTCGCCAGGTTCAGCAAACGGGTGATTCGTGGTGAGTACACTATGTCAAAAACAACTTGATGCTTCAGAATTAAATCCGGGGGAAGGGGGGAGCTCTCAGTGTCCGGGTGCATTCCCACCGGGGTGGTGTTAATAATAATATCCACCTGTCGCATCGTTGACGTATCAAGATCAGGTATGAGAGAAGTTTCTACATCGGCACCTGTTGCGTGTATATCATCTGCCAGTACGCGAATACGTTTTGCATTTCTTCCCGCGATAAGCAATTTAGCGCCACTTTCTGCAAGGGTGAAGGCGGTAGCGCGAGCGGAACCGCCGTTTCCCAGAACCAGTGCAAGGCGGCCGTTTACGTCCACCCCCTTTTCTTTGAGGGTTTCTGTAATACCGGTTCCATCGGTGTTAAAAGCGTAAATGCTGCCTTCATCGTTGCGCAGAGTGTTCACCGAGCCGATCTTTCGGGCCAGCGGATCAATATGCTGGCAGGATGCCATCACGTCTACCTTGAATGGAATGGTAACACTTGCCCCGCTGATATGCAGATGACGCATGGCGTGAACAGCGTCGGTAATATTTGCAGGTTCAAAGGCGGTATAGATGGCGTTTATACCCATGTGTTCAAAAGCAGCATTATGCATGGCAGGAGACAACGAGTGGGATACCGGCCTTCCGAAAATGCAGTACAGCCTTGTTGACGCGTCAACCTTCATGGGGCAGAACCCTTCCGGTTTTCCGGTCAATATATTCAGTGCTGAAATTTGTCTGTTCTACCACGATAAAGAAACCCTCACGGTCAACCCTGAAACCGTTGTGATATTCCGTTACCATTACTGCATCATTGGGCTTAAGTATCATCTCGCTTTCATGTCCGTCTTCACTGAGCAGAAGGCCCATCCTGCCGCCGGTACATATGAACAGTTCAGAACATGTATGCTTTTCCAGCACATCAATTTCTGAAGCGCTGTTAAACTCGGGGTTGTAAACGCCAACCCTCCAGCTTCCGCTGTCTTCATAGGGCACATGCCATCGCCCATCCGGTTGTAATGTAATTTTTTTCATGCTGAAATAGTATATACAGTCAAGATCACTTCAAGTAATTTTTTATTGGATATTAACATATTATTTATATTGAAAATCAAGAGCCACTGTTATAAATATGCCTGTACCTATGATGCGATCAGATGCATGGAAGAGAATGAATTATAATTGAACAACCAGGCTGGAGTCATTGATGGAAAAAATTGGTATTATTGTAAACTTTAACTCGCGGCGAAACAAGAAGGCCAGGCATGATCCTGTGAAAGTGTTTGAAGAAATTGGTGGTGACAATGTTATTGTAAAACCAACGTATTCTTTTGATGACATCTACACGGCTGCCCGTGAATTCAAGAAAGCAGGTGTTTCATATTTCGCGACCTCCGGCGGAGATGGAACTATACATCACGTGCTGTCACGGTTTATTCATGTGTACGGTGAAGAGAATGTGCCTCCCATGTTGATCCTCAGGGGTGGTACCATGAACAACATATCCAGGAGTATTCGCCTGAAAGGCCATGGGTATGATATACTTAAAAGGGCTGTGAATAAATTGCAAAATGGGAAACCCCTGGATCTCCACCGGAGGGATACCATCAGGATAAATGATTTATACTGCTTCCTTTTCGGTAACGGCATTACCTCTGATTTTCTGAAAGAACTATATGACAACGGAAAAACCTATACGAAAATATTTCATTTGATCTACATGGCAGTAACCGAGGCCCTGGGCTTAAGAAAACAACAACGTCTTCTCAAGGGGGTGGACGGGGCCGTGACCATTGACGGTAATACACTGCCGTATACTCATTTCCTTGGCATCCTGGCGGGAACTGTTGAAGACGTGGGAATGGGATTCTCTCCACTACCTGAGGCAAACAGGATGGAGGGGCACTTTCATATCATCGCCAACGGCATGAAACCCTCTGCTGCCGTTCGGCAGATATACAGGTTGAAGCGGGGTGTGCCCATGAACCATGCCATGAATTTTGACGGGCTTGCCCGGGAAGTGCACCTTGAGATGTACCTCCCTTTCACCTATACCATGGATGGAGATCTGTATGAATCAGATGGTATACTTGATGTATCCGCGGGCCCCCCTGTCAATCTTGCATGGGCATAAATGTGTTTACCCGATTTTCTTGTCAAGAACCAGTGACATGGGGGCAAGGCGCTGCATCAGCTGGTTAAACTTGTCGGGTCGTAATGACTGTCCACCATCGCACATGGCCGAAGAGGGGTCGTGATGGCATTCAATCATCAGGCCGTCAGCACCTGCAGCCAGGGCAGCCATTGATAACGGTTGTATCAGTTTCCAGTTTCCTGCCGCGTGAGAAGGATCAACGATAACCGGAAGATGTGTTTTCTGTTTCAGAAGGGGTACAGCCGAAATATCAAGGGTGTTTCTTGTCTCAGTCTCAAAGGTGCGTATTCCCCTTTCACACAGTATAACATTCATGTTCCCTTCAGAAAGGATATATTCTGCGGACATAAGGAATTCCTGTATGGTTACCATCATTCCCCTTTTTAGAAGTACGGGCCTTTTGATCTTTCCCGCTTTTTTAAGAAGCGAGAAATTCTGACAGTTTCGCGCTCCTATCTGAACAATATCCGAATATTCAGATATGACTGGAAGGTCATCCGCGTCAAGCACCTCCGTGATGACAGGCATGTTGAACTGGTCGCCGGCATTCCGCAGCAATTTAAGTGCTTCAATGCCCATACCCTGAAAGGCATAGGGAGATGTGCGCGGCTTGAATGCTCCTCCCCTTAACACGGAAGCGCCCGCTTCTTTAACAAAGCGGGCGGTTTCAGTTAACTGTATCTCGGATTCTATAGAACATGGGCCGGCAATGATATTAATTGCATCACTACCGATTGAAACATCATTGGAAAGATGGACAACCGTGCCCGTGTCCTTGATGGTTTTGCTGGTTAACACGTAGGGAATATCAGTTTTGAAGAAGGAATATCCTGAATGTATGTTATACTTTTTAAAGTCAACTTCATTGATATCAAGAACAGTGCGAATGCTGCCGTTACTTGTCTGCATTGAATAGGTTCTGTGACCACTGTTCTCCAGTATGTCGATTGATTTCTGAATGTCGGGATTGTTGTTTTCCTGCAGTAATAAAATCATGATATTCCTCCGTTTTTTATGATACTAAAAAAGACCGCCTGGAGGTGGCGGTCTTTTCACGCGAAACTAAAAAGGCCGCCAGGTTCTCACCCGCGGCCTTTGCGCATTACAATATTCACAAAAGCTACAGGTAAGCTTTGCCGTAAAAATAATAAAACCAGAAATAGTTTTTGTGAATGTTGTAATTTTGTTCTTTCATTATTACTCTTGATTTCTCAAATAGTATATCCAGTTAAAACAGAAATCGAATATTGTCAATTAAAAATTAAAAAATATCTTTTTAAAAAATAGTAAATATTTTATTGACGATTTTTCATAGAATGAATACATTATAGGCAATACAGCAACGGGATTTTTTCAATTCAAAACGGTAACCGGAGTTTTTCGAAAATGAAAACTAAAAAGAATACAATAAAATCAGATTGTTACCAGGCTGATGGCTGGTGCCTCACTTCCAGTGAAAACATATGCCTGGCAAAATGCATATTTGATAATGGATATAGAGACGAGATTAAAGAGATCAATAAACATGAAATTATTGTAAAGATATCAGAAATACTGGGAGAAGCTCCATCAGACATTTGCAGGGCTGAAGAGATATTTGAGCACATGAAATTTGAAATAGCTAACTACATTATTCATCATGAATATAATTGTGAAAGGGGAATCAACGCAGACCTTTTGCTATGGCTTGACAGTAAAACCAATCCGGGTAAAATGCAGAAACTTAATAATTTCATAGAGAAATATATCAAGTAGTAGAATAATTTGAATACACCTCGACTCCTGCTTCATACATGCTGTGCCCCCTGTGTTGCCTATGTATACCGCCTGTTGCAACATGATTATGATATAACCGCGTATTTTTATAATCCAAATATCGCTCCCTACGGGGAATACAGGATACGACGCGATGAACTGATACGTTTTGGGCAAAATGAATCATTCCAGGTAATTGAGGGTGATCGTGATCATAAAAGATGGACTTCGCTTGTGAAAGAGTATCGGTTTCTTGGAGAAAGATCACCCCGATGCCACGAATGTTATCGCGTTCGTCTTGAGCAATCTTTCAAGTACGCTATACAGAATAATTACCATGTAGTAGCAACTGTGTTGTCCATAAGCCCTCACAAAGACGCGGATATGATCAATCAAATCGGATCAGAACTTCAGGAAAAGTACAACGTTCCTTTTCTCGAGGCTGATTTTAAAAAGAAGGACGGGTTTAAAAAATCCGTTGAGTTGTCCAGGGAATATAATTTCTATCGGCAAAATTACTGCGGATGTATTTACTCAAAACTGGAAAGAGATAAAAATTCAGTTTATTCCAGGTAGCTTCAACACTTTAAATTCATGAAACCGCCCGCTTCGCTCGACTTGTGCTGAGCGGTGCCGAAGCAT
>Ga0102938_10002175_pt1 | contig 14885 bp, 11 predicted proteins | sample SalPonR2_B_D2_MG_FD_84516 | JGI IMG/M metagenome (GOLD analysis project Ga0102938, IMG submission 84516) | Salt pond soil microbial communities from South San Francisco under conditions of wetland restoration - Salt Pond MetaG R2_B_D2_MG | ecosystem: Environmental > Aquatic > Marine >...
GAGAGGGAGCTGCTGATGCACGCCGCCTGGATTGCCAAACGCGCCGATGACGCCATGCCCGGCCTGTTCGCCACCCTGCCCCGCCTGCCCTACGGCGTTCGGCCGGTACCGGCCGAACTGGCACCGACCTACACCACCGGCCGCTACTGGGCCGGCGATCTGGACAATGGCGTGGCCGGCGGCTACATGGTCAATACCCACCGCCTCGATCAGCGTCCGCTCTACGTTCTGCCCGCCCTGACCCTGCACGAGGGCGTGCCCGGTCATCACCACCAGTTTGCGCTGGCCGCTGAAATGGATAATCTGCCGAGATTCCGGCGCGATCTTTATCTGACCGCCTTCGGTGAGGGCTGGGGACTGTATTCGGAGCGCCTGGGCCTGGACATGGGTATCTACACCACGCCATACGAACACTTCGGTCGCCTGAGCTACGAAATGTGGCGCGCCTGTCGCCTGGTCGTGGACACCGGCATCCACTACTTCGGCTGGACCCGCGAACAGGCCGAAGCCTGCCTGCTGGACAACTCCGCCCTGGCGCCCCATAACGTGACCACCGAGGTCGCCCGCTACATCTCCTGGCCCGGCCAGGCGCTGGCCTACAAACCCGGCGAGATGCTCATTCGGGCGCTACGGTCGTCCGCTGAAGCCAGTCTGGGTGCAGACTTCGACATCCGCCGATTCCACGACCACATCCTGTCCGACGGCGCCATCCCGCTCGATGAACTCGAGCGCCGAATGACGCAATGGATCGAAGACGAGCTGGCGATCCAGGACTGAAGGTTCACTAGTCTGCCGCGTCGGCAGGCCGCACCCTGATCTCGAAGCCCACGGCACCCTCGGTCATCGAGGTCCACTCGCCAAGCAGAACCGTGAGATCGGGGGACATCCTGCCGGCCGGTGCCTCGACTTCGGCAAGGACATGCACCTGCTGATTCCCCGCATCGGTCAGGATCAGACCCACGGCCACATCCTCGGGCCCGGCCCGGCCCACCGAGGCATCCTGCCCCTCGGGTACCCTCAGTCTAGTGGGCCGAGGAAAACCCGTATTCGCCCCTGCGCTGTCGCACCGATGCCGACCAGGTCAGGATATCGCCAAAAAAAACGGCCCGCCGAGGCGAGCCGTTTTCGACACTTTGGAGAGTGTTCGGGTCGATCAGGGCGTGATCACCGTATCGATGACGTGGATCACACCATTGCTGGTTTCGATATCGACTGCGACAACATTCGCGCCGTCGACCTGAACGCCTGCATCCGTCACGCTGATGTCGATGTCGCTGCCCTGCACGGTCGTGGCAGAGGTCAGATTGACCACATCGGATGACATCACCTTGCCGGCGACCACGTGGTAGGTCAGGATGGAGGTCAACAGCGCCTTGTCGGCCAGAATGGCCTCGAGGTCGGCGGCCGGAATCTTGGCAAACGCCTCGTCGGTCGGGGCAAACACCGTGAAGGGACCTTCGCCTGAAAGCGTTTCGATCAGACCTGCTTCCGTAAGGGCGGTCGCCAGCGTGGTGAAGTTGCCGGCCTCGACGGCGGTTTCGACAATGTTCTTCTGCTCAGCATGACCATGGTTGTCGGCCAGAGCCACTGAACTCAAGGTCAGCAGGGAAGCCGCAGCAACGGCAGTGGTAATCTTCGCGTTCAACATTTGAAACTCCTGAATTCGATTGGGGGATGCCGGATCTTTCCCAGCAGAGCGCGGAGCATGCGCTACCGCACATCGACGTCAAGTCAATTTAAAATCAAGGTTTTGTGTGCGTGGTGTTGCCTTGTTGTGAATGCTCATTGCCAATCCTCAGCACGTTGAAGTCGGCCCTGTAGCCCATTGACCCGTTCCACACCGCCCATCCCTTAGCGTGGGCGCTTATTCGACGAGCTCAAAACGACCCCTCATGATGGCAACACGACAAGACGGCCTGCACCGACTCGAGAATTTTCTCCCGCGCGCCGGGCGGGGCTACGCTCGAACCCGCAATCATGATCTCGGCCCGGAGGAACGCGACAATGTCTCCATGCTCTCGCCCTGGATTCGCCATCGACTGCTGACCGAGCAGGAAATCATTGCGGCGGTCCTCGATCAGCACAGCGCTTCAGCGGCAGAAAAATTCATCCAGGAAGTCTGCTGGCGAACCTACTGGAAGGGATGGCTCGAACTGCGGCCGGACGTCTGGCAGGACTTCCTGCGTGAACTCGACGCCGACCAGGACAGGCTCGCCTCCAATACCGGCCTGCAGGCCGGCCTTACCGAGGCCGAATCGGGCCGGACCGGAATCGATGCCTTCGACCACTGGGCCCGGGAGCTGGTCGAGACCGGATACCTGCACAACCACGCCCGCATGTGGTTTGCCTCGATCTGGATCTTCACCCTCAAGTTGCCGTGGACGCTGGGCGCGAACTTCTTCCTGCGTCACCTGCTTGACGCAGACCCGGCTTCCAACACCCTCGGCTGGCGCTGGGTGGCGGGCATCCAGACCCGCGGCAAGACCTATCTGGCCCGGCCGTCGAACATCGAGAAGTTCACCAACGGACGGTTCCGTCCGACCGATCTGGCCGCCGAGGCCCCCGCGCTCGAATGGCGCGAGCCACCGCGACCCTCGGAACTCGCCGAGACCACGTCGATCGACCAGCTTGCCGATATCCCGGCGCTGCTGCTGATTCACCCCGAGGATCTGCATCCTGAATCGCTGCTTCCGAATCATCTGCCGCTGAAGGCCGCAGTTGCGGCTTGCTCTGTTGACGGGATACCCGACTGGCCCTTCGGTGACAAGGCGGGTTCGTTCGTCACAGCCGGGGTCAAAGATGCGGCGCGAAGAGCCTCGGAACACTACGACCTGGCACCAGAGATCGTCGCCACCTTGAACGCCGGGACCGTAATCGAGGCCTGTCGCCACGCCGACGTTGGGGCCGTCGTCACTCCTTACGCGCCAGTCGGCCCGGTGGCCGATACGCTGAGCGTACTGGAGCAAGGCCTGAAGGACGCGGGAATCTCACTGCATCGGGTGCGTCGCGCATGGGACAGCACGGCCTGGCCCAACGCAACGAAGGGGTTCTTCCCCTTCAAGAAGAAGATCCCCGCCCTGCTTGAACGTGTCGGTCTGGCGTGATCAGTCGTCTTTCCCCCGAATCGAGGAGAATCTTCTATGCGCAATGAAGTCACGGTCTACTACGACGGCGGCTGCCCGCTCTGTCTGCGCGAGATCAGCCTGATGCGTCGGCTGGACCGCAGAGAGCGCATCGAATTCGTCGACCTAGAAGACCCCGAGGCGGCCTGTCCGCTTGATCGGGAAACCCTGCTCGCCCGCTTCCATGCCCGCGAAGGCGAACGGATGCTGTCAGGCGCTGCGGCCTTTGCCGCGATGTGGCGCCAGATTCCGCTGCTGCGCCCGCTCGGCCTGCTGGCCCGCAACCGTCTCGTGCTCAAGATCCTCGAATGGACCTACCTCCGGTTTCTGACCATCCGCCCCCGCCTGCAGCGACTCTTCGCCTGAGCTACTCGGCTGTCGACTGCAGGCGGTCGAACACCGCCCGGCTGGCCTGATCCGGAAACGCCTTGCTGCCGATAAGGATCGCGGCCAGGGCGAACAGCACGGCCGGCAGGATTTCATAGACCTCGAACAGGCCGCCGGAGAGCTGGCCCCAGAAGACCACGGTCAGGCCGCCGACCAGCATGCCGGCAATCGCACCGATCCGACTCATGCCCGACCACAGCAGCGAGACCACGATGACCGGCCCGAAGGCCGCTCCCAGGCCGGCCCAGGCATAGGACACCAGATCCAGCACGGTGCGATCGGGGTCGCTCGCCAGCCAGAGCGCGACCAGGGCAATGGCAATGACCGAGCCGCGACCGATCCAGACCAGTTCGGCCTGCGAGGCACCCGGTTTGAGCAGACCCTTGTAGAAGTCCTCGGCAACCGCTGAGGACGCCACCAGCAGCTGGGAATCCGCCGTCGACATCACGGCAGCCAGAATCGCGGCCAGACAGATGCCTGCCACCAGTGGATGGAAAAGCACTTCGACCAGTCGGATGAACACCGTCTCGCTGTCGGGCCCTTCGAGTGCCGTCGATAGTCCACCGATGCCGGCCAGTCCGACCAGCACCGATGCCACCAGACAGACGCTGATCCAGGCCACGGCGATATGCCGCGCCCGGGTCAGCTCGCCGGCGGCGCGAATGCCCATGAAGCGCGCCAGGATATGCGGCTGCCCGAAATAGCCCAATCCCCAGGCCAGCAGCGACAGGATGGCCAGCAGGGTCAGCGGCTCACCCTGGGCGTCGGTGAAGGGGTTGAGCAGCTCGGGGTTGGCGGCACGGACCGCATCGAACAGACCGGTCTCGCCGGTGCCGAAGACCATCAGGGGAACTGCCACGAGTGCCAGCAGCATCAGCAGGGCCTGTACCGCGTCGGTCCAGCTCACCGCCAGATAGCCACCGAGAAAGGTGTAGAGGACGATCGCCGCGCCACCCGCGCTCACCGCCCAGAAATAGGGCAGCTCAAACACGGTCTCGAACAGGCGCCCGCCGGCGACCAGGCCGGCCGAGACATACAGAGAGAAGAACAGGAAGATGAACAGGCCCGGAAGAATCCGAAGAATGCCGCTATTGTCGGCGAAGCGGCGCTGAAAGTAATCGGGCAGGGTCAGGGAGTCGTCCAGGGCTTCGGTCGCGACGCGCAGACGTGTGGCCACCACCCGCCAGTTGGCCCAGGTGCCGAGCAACAGACCCAGCGCGATCCAGCCGGCTTCCAGGCCCGACAGGTACGCCGCCCCCGGAAGTCCGAGCAGCAGCCAGCCGCTCATGTCCGAGGCCCCGGCCGACAGCGCGGTCACGCCGCTGCCCAGCTTGCGGCCGCCCAGAATGTAGTCCGACAGGTCGGTGGTGCGCTGCCAGGCCACGATGCCGAGACCCAGCAGCACGATGAAGTAAAGCGCGAAGGTGATGTAGATGGAGCTCAAAGTCGCCGACCCCGTTTGTGATCAATCGCGAAGGGTAGCACCCGGTCATCGAGTGCATGGATTTGCCCGATCGCCACCGCCCCGGCATACTCGCTCGTCAAGCGGGAATTCCGACGATTGGATCCGCGAGCATCGAACATCGTAGTCGAGGACACATGCAGGAAAAGCACTATCGTATCTGGATCAATGGCGAGCTCAAGCCCGAGGATCAGGCCGCGGTTTCGGTCTTCGACTCGGGCTTTGTCCTCGGCGACGGGGTCTGGGAGGGCGTGCGGGTAGTCGGCGGCAGACCGGCCTTCCTCAGCGCCCATCTGGAACGCCTGCGCGAAGGCGCGCAGGCACTGATGCTGGCCGAGGTGCCGGACGAGGAGACGCTGCAGCGGGCGGTGGCCGAGACCATCAACGGCAACCAGCTGATCGACGATGCCCACCTGCGCATCATGCTGACCCGCGGCGTCCGGCGCGAGCCCTATCAGAATCCGCGCCTGGCAGGCTCCGGCCCGACCCTGGTGGTGATTCCCGGCCATCATCCGGTTACCGACGAGCAGCTCACCCGCCCGCAGACCCTGTTCACCGTGCACGTCCATCGCGGCGCCCCCGACGTCCAGGACCCGCGCATCAACAGCCACAGCAAGCTCAATTGCATCCTTGGCTGCATCCAGGCCAACGTGGCAGGTGCCGACGAGGCACTGATGCTCGACCCCGACGGCTTCGTGGCCACCTGCAACTCGACCCACTTCTTCATCGTGCGCAAGGGCGTGGTGATGACCTCCGACGGGCGCTACTGCCTGGGCGGCATCACGCGCGGCCATGTCCTGGGATTGTGCCGGGATCTGGGCATTCCGGCCCGCGAGACGACCTTCAGCCTGACCGATGTCTACTCGGCCGAGGAGTCTTTCACGACCGGCACCCTGTCGGGCCTGCGCCCGGTCGGCGTGGTCGACGGGCGATGCATCGGAGCGGGACAGCGCGGGCCCATCACTCAGCGCCTGCAGCAGGCCTACGACGATCTGATTCGCAATTCCGATACCGATTCCTGATGCCGACTGAGCCGAACCGGGGCCTGCGCATCGCGATGTGGTCGGGGCCGCGCAACATTTCCACCGCCATGATGCGCGCCTTCGAAAACCGGGCCGACTGCGTGGTCGCAGATGAGCCGCTCTATGGCGCCTGGCTCCGACGCAGCGGCGAACCCCATCCCATGGCCGAGGATGTGATGGCAGCGATGGACTGCGACTGGCGATCGGTCGTGGCCACGCTGACCGGGCCGATTCCACGCGGCGCAGGCCTCTGGTATCAGAAGCACATGACCCATCATCTGCTTGACGATATGATCCAGCTCGACTGGCTGAGCCAACTGACCCATGTCTTTCTGATCCGCGATCCGGCCGCTGTCGTGGCCTCTTATCTGGCCAAGCGCGACACGGTGACGCCTGAGGACATCGGCATCCCGCAGCAGGCCCGTTTGTTCGACACGCTGACCGAGCTGACCGGCCAGCCTGCACCGGTGATCGACAGCGGTGAGTTCCTGCGCAATCCCCAGGGTCACCTGCGCGCGCTCTGCCGAGCGCTCGGTATTGCCTTCGATCCGGACATGCTGCACTGGCCGGCCGGACCGCGCGACAGCGACGGCGTCTGGGCAGCGCATTGGTACGGGACGGTCTGGTCCTCGACCGGCTTCGCGCCGCCCCCGAAACAGGCGCCCGACCTGACCGGCCAGGCGCTTGCGGTGGCTGAATCCTGCCGGGAGATCTACCAGCGATTGTTCAACCACCGGCTCAGGCCGGACTGAACCTTCCTGCTGACCGGCGTTCCCAGCCATGACCAATGCACCATGCGCTGGCGATTGGACCAGCGTAAAGTTCCTGTCATTGACGTTTTGAATGACTGCTGATCATTGATCTCGTTAGTAACCGGGCCGCAGCGCCCCATACCCTTGATTTTTTGGAGAACCCCTTCCATGCGCACTCTCATTCTGGCTCTGGCCGCGATGGCCGTGTCCGGCTTGTCGTTTGCCGACACCACCCGGCTGCTACGTCAACCGGATCTGTCCGACGACCATCTGGTCTTCGTCTACGCCGGCGATCTGTATCTGGCCAACACCGACGGCAGCGATCCGCGCCGCCTGACCAGTCATCCGGCCGAGGAGAACAACCCGCATTTCTCGCCGGATGGTCAGCACATCGCCTTCGCTGGCGAATATGCGGGCAATACTGATGTCTACGTCATCTCGATCGAGGGCGGCAACCCCGAGCGCCTGACCTGGCACCCGGCCCGAGATATCCCCGTCGGCTGGCAGTCCGATGGCCAGGCCGTGGCCTTTGCCTCGGATCGGGAGACCGACCACGGACGCTCCGACCAGCTCTATCACGTGTCACTTTCCGGTGGCGCACCACAGCGCCAGATGGCCGCGCGCTTCTTCCGCGGTCAGTGGGATCAGTCAGGCGAGCGCCTGGCCTACATCGACTTCGGCCCGGCCTACAATGGCCTTTACGGCGGCAGCGCCGGCTGGCGTGGCTATCGTGGCGGCACCACGCCGTCGATCAAGATCATCGAGCCCGAGCGCGAGATCCTGATCGACATCCCCGGCGATCGGGTCAACGACATCAATCCGTTCTGGATGGATAACCAGGTCCATTTCATCTCCGACCGGGACGACAGGATCTTCGATCTGTACCGTTTCGACCCGGCCAGTGAACGGATCGAACGGATCACCGAACAGGCCGTCTGGGATATCCGCGCGGCCAACGGCCATGCCGGCCGGATCGTCTTCGAAGCGGGCGGTGAAATCCACCGCATCGACACAAGTGGTGAACGCAGTACGCTGGCGATCCGACTGAATCCGGACCTGCCCCAGACCCGCGAGCGCTGGACGGACGTGTCCGATCACATCCAGGCCGCACGCCTGTCGCCCAACGGCAAACGCGCGCTGATCACCGCCCGGGGTGATGTCTTCACCGTGCCGATCGAGTACGGCTCGACGCGCAATCTGAGCCTGAGCGACGGCGTTCGCGAATACCCCGCCATGTGGTCGCCGAACGGCGATCAGGTCGCCTGGATCGAAGAATCCCTGGACGGCCAGACCCTGGTCATCGAAGATCAGATGGGCGAGAGCGTGGCGCGCTTCGATCTGGGCGATGCCTTCAATCAGATTCTGGCCTGGGACGCCGTCAACGACCGCATCATCTACAGCGATCACCAGCTCGGCCTGTACTCGATCGATCTGGACCGCGGCCGCACGACCCTGATCGACCGCAACAATCGCGAGTCCCAGTTCAGCGTCAGTCTGGCGCCCGGCGGTCGCTATCTGGCCTATACCCGGGCCGAGGCCAACTGGTTTCACGACCTCTACATTCATGATTTCGACACCGGCGAGTCGACCCGGATCAGCGACGGTCTGGCCGACACTGCCTCGCCGGCTTTCAGCCCGCAGGGTGACTACCTCTACTTTGCCGCTTCAACCAACGTCGGACCGGCCCAGTTCGGCCTCGACATGACCAGCCAGGAGCGCCCCTATCGTGCCGGTCTGTACGCCCTGGTGCTGAGGCAGGACGGCGATTCCCCGCTCAGCCCGCGCAGCGATGAGGAAGCGCCAGGCGCCGAGAACAAGGACGAAGACGACAACGGCAAGACCGACGAGCCGCCGACCACCCGGATCGACTTCGACGGTCTGTTCGAGCGCAAGGTCGCCCTGCCCGGCCCGATCGGCAACTACGCCGCGCTGGCCGTTGCCGCCGACGGCACCCTCTACTACATCGAGCGGCCGCAACCCGGGGCCAGCGTCGAGCCGCCCGGCACCAATGGTGGCGAGGACACCCATCTGTTCCGCTTCGATAGGGACGACCGGGAAGGCGAGCGGGTTCTCACGGGCCTGATCGGTTTCGACGTCTCGGCCAACGGCGAACACCTGCTGATCCAGTACGGCGACGGCTCGCTGGCTGTGGCCGAAGTCGATGAGGAGCTGGAGCCCGAAGCACTTGACCCTTCGGGCCTGCAGATGCAGATCGACCCGCGAGCTGAGTGGGCCCAGATCTTCGATGAGGGCTGGCGGATGCAGCGCGATTTCTTCTACGCCGCCAACCTGCACGGTCTGGACTGGGACGCGGTCTATGCACAGTACCGGCCCCTCGTCGAACACGTCGGCCGGCGCGGGGACCTGAACGCCTTGCTGGTCGAAATGATCGCCGAGCTCCACGCCGGCCACAATCGCGTCGGCGGTGGCGATGTCCATCGTGAATCCGGCCCGGGGGTCGGGCTGCTCGGCGCCAATTTCACCATTGACGACGATCGCTGGCGGGTCTCCCGCGTCTACAGCGGCGAGTCCTGGAACCCGTTCAGCGAGGGCCCCCTGGCCCAGCCGGGCAATGAGGTCGAGGCCGGTGAGTACATCCTGGCCATCAACGGACGTGAACTGAGCGCTGAGGACAACCTGTTCGAGCAACTCCACAACACCGCCGGCGAACAGCTTCGACTCACGGTGGCCGCCTCCGCCAGCGGGCGCGATGCGCGTGAGGTGATCGTCGAGCCGGTCAGTTCCGAGGGCGCCATGCGCCTCTGGGGCTGGATCGAGGACAACCGACGGGCGGTCGATGAGGCCACCGATGGGCAGATCGGCTACATCTATCTGCCGAATACGGCCGGTGCCGGCTACACCTTCTTCAACCGCATGTTCCACGCCCAGCTCAACAAGCAGGGTCTGATCATCGACGAGCGCTCCAACGGAGGCGGCCAGGCGGCCAACTACATCGTCGAAGTGCTTGCCCGCCGCCATCTGTCGAACTGGGTCTACCGCGGCGGCATGATGTCCGCCACGCCGATGGCCGCGCTGCACGGGCCGAAGCTGATGATGATCGATCAGGACGCCGGCTCCGGCGGTGACTATCTCCCCTACGCCTTTCGCGAGCTGGGCATCGGGCCGCTGCTGGGCACCCGCACCTGGGGGGGGCTGATCGGTATTTTCCGGAATCCGCAGCTGGTCGACGGCGGCACCATGACCGTGCCGCACTTCCGCTTCGTCGATGTCGACAACAACTGGTCGGTTGAAAACGAGGGCGTCGCCCCGGACATCGAGATCCGGCTCGATCCCCTGCTGACCAATGAGGGTCGTGACAGCCAGCTCGAAGCCGCCATCGAAGAAGTTCTGGAGATGCTTGAAGGCTACAGCGACGATATCGCTCGTGAACCCCCCCCGCTACCCACCGAACTGGGCCGCTGAGGGGCCGGGAAAGCGGGCCGGCGGAATTGATCCGCCGGCCTGTTTGGTGCGATGATTGACACCCTGGGCCGACCACCCTTTGTCAGGAGTGCACCGATGTACAGACCCAAGCAATTCATTCAGCTCGCCATTGCCAGTGTAATCGTCCTGATGGCCGCGGCTTGCGCGACCGGACCCCGGATCGATACCCTGCAGGCGCCCAATACCGATTTTTCGCGCTACCAGACCTTCAGCTACGTCGATCCGCTCGGTACCGACCGGGCCGGCTACGCCAGTATCATTTCCCAGCAGCTGGTCTTTTCAACGCGGCGCGAGATGGAACTGAGAAACTTCGAGTACGTGGCCAACCCGGAACAGGCCGATCTGCTCCTCAACTTCAACGCCCAGCTCAGCGAACAGATCCGGACCATCGATGTAGTCGAGCCGGCATTCGGTCCGACCTTCTGGGACTATCGCTACGGCATGTACAGCACCTGGCCCAATTACCGCCAATCCACCTCGATCGATCAGTTCACCGAAGGTACGGTCGTGATCGATCTGATCGATGCCGAGGCCGAGCGCATGATCTGGGAGGGCACCGCCACCGGGCGGGTCACCGAGCGCACCCGCCGCGATGCCGCCGAAGAGCTCGACAAGGCCGTCAAGTCGATCTTCGATCGCTTCCCGATCCCTTCCAGTTCGCGCTAGTTCGCCACCATGCGCCTGCTGACTGCGTTTCTCTTCACCGGCCTGGCTCTAGCACTCCCGACTCAGATTGCCGCACAGGATCTCCAAGAAGATGGCCTTCAGCTCGAGGCCTGGACCGGCGATCTCGAAGGCATGGTCGAGCGCCGCAGCGTCAGAGTCCTGGTACCCTACAGCAAGACCGGCTATTTCATCGACGCCGGCACCCAGCGTGGCATGTTCTACGAGCTGATGACGGGATTCGAGGAACAGCTCAACGACCAGCATGCCGACGGGCTGATCCGCATGAACCTGCTATTCGTTCCGACCACGCGGGATCAGCTCATTCCGGCGCTGGAACAGGGGCTTGGGGATATCATCGCCGCCAATCTCACGGTGACCGACGAGCGGGCCGAACGGGTCCAGTTCACCACACCGCTGGGCCGCAACGTGCGCGAACTGCTGGTCCGCCACTCCGGGGCGCCGGTGCCCGAGTCACTGGAGGATCTGGCAGGCCAGACCGTCTTCATCCCGGCGAACAGCAGCTATGTCGAGCACCTGGAAACCATCAACCAGCGCTTCGAGTCCGAGGGCCTTGAACCGATCAGGGTGCGCGAGGCCCCCGGTCACTTCCAGACCGAGGATGCGCTGGAAATGGTCAACGCCGGGCTGGTCGACTACACCATCGCCGATGGCTATCTGGCCGACTTCTGGCAGCAGGTGCTGCCCGACCTGGTCGTCCACGATGACATCGCGATCACCGAGGGCAATGACATCGCCTTTGCCGTTCGCAAGAACAGTCCGCAGCTCGAAGCCGAATTGAATGCCTATCTGGAAACCGTGCGCAAGGGCACCCTGATGGGCAATATCCTGTTCAAGCGTTATCTGCAGAGTACCCGGTTCGTCACCTCGGCCACCGATGAAGCCGATCGCCAGCGTCTGCAGGCCGTGGCGCAGCTGTTCCAACAGCACGCGGCCGAAAACGACTTGAACTGGCTCATGCTGGCGGCCCAGAGCTATCAGGAATCACGCCTGGACCATTCGGTAGTCAGTCCGGTCGGTGCCATCGGCATCATGCAGCTGCTGCCCACGACCGGACAGGACATGGGAGTCGACGATGTCAGTGTTCTGGAAGCCAACATCGAAGCAGGCGCACGCTACGTCCGTTTTCTCATGGACGAGTTCTTCGACGATCCGGCGATCGACAGCAACAACCGGCTGCTGTTTGCCCTGGCGGCCTACAACGCAGGACCCGGTCGCGTGCGCAGCCTGCGGCGCGAAGCGGCCGAACGCGGCCTTGATCCGAATCGCTGGTTCAATCATGTCGAGCGGATCACCGCCGAGCGGGTCGGGCGGGAAACAGTCACCTACGTCTCCAACATCGCCAAGTACTACGTGGCCTATCAGCTGGCTTTCGAACAGGCCGAGTCGAGAACGACCCCGATCGACTGACCGGGAGCCCCGGCCGCATCGCCCGTCGATCGGTATTGGTTAGAATGCGGGTGAAAGGGGACCCGGAGCCGACTTCGGATTCGGGCCTCATTTCGCAGGTTCAGGCCAGTGCTCAAGAAATTTCTGCTTCGACATCGACGACAGATGGCTTCGGGCGAGGGCCCGGCCGGCCGCAGTCATCGCATCCGTCGATGGCTGCAGGATTCCGGCTGCCTGGCCTTCAAACGCGAACCCATCGCACGCGGCATCGGCATCGGACTGCTGATCGGATTCACCCCGACGGTCGGCTTCCAGACCGTGATGATGCTCGGCGCCTGCCTGTGGCTGCGCGGCAATTTTCCCGCTGCCTTCACCATGTCCTGGGTCAGCAATCCATTTACCCTTCCGCCAATGATCTACGCCTACTACCAGCTCGGAGACTGGCTGTTCGGCTCCTGGGTCAAGGCCCGCTTCGTCGGAACCGGTGGCATCGACGAGGCCATGATCGGTGTGGTCAATACCGCCCTGGGCTGCGCCCTGATCGCCATTCCGATGGCGCTGATCGGCTATTTCGCCTCACTCGGCATCTCGGAAGTCTGGAATCGGCGGCGGCACGCTGCCAGAGAAGAGCGCCGCGCCAGCGCGCGACGCTCACGCGCGGCCGGGACGGAACCGCCGCCCTCCGAGATGAACAACAAACGCTGATCCGTCGCGTCCGATCAACGCTCGGTAACCCCCGCCTTGACCCGTTTCACATCAGCTGTCAATAATCGAGAGATGGGCAAGCAGGCATCCCCAGGCACCGAACCAGCGCTTGATTCAATCTGGGCTTTTGACCGGTTCCGGCTCTCGGAATCCGGCGGACTCCGGCAGGATGGTGACATCGTCATGCTCGAGCCCAGAACGCTGGAGGTCCTGCGCTATCTGATCCGCCATCGTGATCGCGTGGTCAATCGGGAAGAATTGCTCGAGGCGGTATGGGGCGACACAGTGGTCGAGGAGGCCGTCCTGTCGCAGACCATCTTCAAGCTGCGCAAGCAGCTCGGCGACCCGGCCCGCGAACCGCGCTACATCATGACCTACCACCGGCGCGGCTATCAGTTCATCGGGCCTCTCGAGGACGCCTCGGCGATCGAAGAATCTCGACCCGGGGCGTTCCCGCCGATGGCAATCTGGGCCGGGGGTCTGGCCGTCGCAATGATCGCACTGGCGGCCTTCGTCTGGCCTCAGTCCGAAACCATGGAGCCCCTGCCCACCCTGGGCTTCATGCCGGTGGTCATCGAGTCCGACGAACCCGGTGCCCAGTTGATCGGCCAAAGCTTCGATGATCTGCTGTTCAAGCGCCTGAGCCAGCAGCCCGGCCTGATCACACGAACCCGCACACTGGGGTCTCTGGAGCTCGAGCCGCTGCCGGATACGGTGCCGGACTATGCCGAGCAGCAGCGCGTCGACTGGGTGCTGCGCGGTCACGTCACACCGGCGCTCACCGCGCAGCGGGTCTGGCTCGACATGGAGCTGATCCGCATCGGCCAGACTTCCAACCAGAATTTCCCACTCGACCGCTTCGAGCTGCCCCTGCCCGGGCAGGCCCGTGATCTGGAACAGCTGCTCCGCGCCCGTGACCACATCACCGGGGATATCGGTGACTACATCGGAATCGCCTTGCTGGGCGAGGCGCGTAATGCCAATGACCCAAGCTCGCTGGAATCGATGCGCCTGCTGCTGCTTGGCCTTGAGGAGCTCGGCCGTTTGCAATGCGGTAGTCAGCTCGCACTCAATTATCTGCGCCAGGCCGCCGACATCGACCCTCAGCTGACCTTTGCCTGGATTGCCCTGGGTTATGCCTACTTCAACGAGATCTGGGCCTGCGGCGGTGACGTGGACTATCTGCACCAGGCCTATAGCATGGTCGAGCGGGCACTGGCGCTGGAACCCAACCATGTTCAGGCGCGGTCGCTGGAGGTTCAGCTACTGGCCAGCCTGGGCCGACCTCGCGAAGGCCTGCTCAACATGCTTGAAACGTTGCGCGAACAGCCCGACAGCGCCATCCTGCATTTCTACGCCTCCCTGTTGTTCAACTACGCCGGCCTGCTCGATCGCTCCGAATGGCACCTGGACCGCGCCCGCACCCTCGACCCCTTCGTTCTGGGCACGGACGTCAGCGACCCACCTCTGCTGCCGCTCTATCGGGCCCGCTGGCAGAACTTCCTCGATGCCATGGTGGCCATTGACAGCCCCTATCACCGCTTTTACAAGGGCTACGCGCTGTGGCAGCTCGGCGACATGGACCAGGCCCGGCGGGTGCTCGGTGAATTCAGCGAAGGGGACTGGGAGACCGTACCCTTCGTCGCCTACGGCCAGGCCCTGCTCGACATGATCGACGGTCACCGCGCGCAAGCCACAGCCAAGGTCGCCGCCACGCATGACCGCCGCCACACCAACGGTATCCGAGACGGCGAAATGACCTTCAAGGAAGCCTGGCTGATGTCACTGGCCGGCCGCGATGAACTGGCGATGGATTATCTCGAGCGCAGCATCGAACAGGGCTTCACCTGTTCAGAATGCATCGACAACAGCCCTTTCGTCGGTCTCATGACCGAGTCGGACCGCTTCATGGCCCTGA
>Ga0102938_10002176_pt1 | contig 14884 bp, 12 predicted proteins | sample SalPonR2_B_D2_MG_FD_84516 | JGI IMG/M metagenome (GOLD analysis project Ga0102938, IMG submission 84516) | Salt pond soil microbial communities from South San Francisco under conditions of wetland restoration - Salt Pond MetaG R2_B_D2_MG | ecosystem: Environmental > Aquatic > Marine >...
ACCAATATTACTGGAACTAACATTATTTTCCTTGATATATTCTCTTTTTAAATATTCTCCCGCCACATCCAGCATGCTTTTAAAAGGCAATAAATTATCAATTAGAGATGGATATTTAACCTGAATCAATCTTACAACAGCAGGACAATTTGTTGTTATATAGGTTTTGTCATTATTAGCTTTGAGATAACTGCGTATTGTATCAGAAATTATCAATGCACCAATATCCACACCAACTATCTCATCAAAACCAAGATGGGAAAATAAACTAAGTATCTTTTTAAAATTTTTATATTTTGTAAACTGACCGATTAAAACTGAAGAATAAACAAGTAATTTATGATTATAATTATTAATTTCTTCAAGATCATCAATATCTGCTTCAATCGCATTTTGGGGACATACCCTCATGCACTCCCCGCAATCAATACATCGATCTTTTAAAATTACAGCTTTACCATTTCTAATTCTCAATGCCTTGGTTGGACAAACTCTTAAACATCTTGTACATCCAATACATCTTTTTTTATTTATTGTAACAGTATGAATATAATCATTCATATATTTCCACCTTATTCAATATTAAAAATCATTTTAACATCTGTTCCTTTATCAACTTCAGAAGTAATCTCTAAATTATCACTATTTCTTTTCATATTTGAAAGACCCATTCCAGCTCCAAAACCCATTTCACGAACTTCATCACTTGCAGTAGAATATCCTTCCTGCATGGCCTTTTCAATATCCTCTATACCGGGTCCTTCATCATTAACCTCTACAACAACTTTCTCATTATCATCTAAATATATCTTCATTTTACCCTTATCAGCATGAGATACAACATTTAATTCAGCTTCATAGGATGCTACCAGTATTTTTTTAATAATATCTGATGGCAATCCAATTTTTTTAAAATAATTTTTCATCACTCCTGTTGAATTACCTGCATTAAAAAAATCTCTGCCTTTAATTTCAAATTCCAGTATTTTCTCCATTTTTATCTCCCAGGTTTTAATCTTCAAACTCAATTTCTTTTAAACCTTCATTGATGTCATTCTTTATATATACAAGCACTTCAGGTGAAGATAAGTTAATGTCTCCAATAACTTCACGGATAATTCTTGTATCAAATTCATATTTTTTTTTATTTTTTTTCAATACTACAAATAAATCGATTTCAGGATGACCGGTTATGATTGAGATAACAGATCCTGTTAAATCCCCCATCGGGGGACGGTCAATATGCGAAAATTCCATGTCTGCAATAACTTTGGTAAACATCTTTTCCTTTGAAAATATCTCAAAACTACCATTGCAGTGTTCAACAGTCTGCTTAAAAAGAGGAATCCCCAATCCCCAGCCTTTACCTTCTTTTGTGCTGTACGATGGCTCAAGAGCTTTTTTGATTGTATCAGCATCCATCCCCTTACCATTATCTATAATTGTGATATTTAATCTATCTTTTGGGATATTCTCCTCTATAAATAAATCAATATGATAGGCTCCTGCTGAAATTCCATTTTCAATTATATCCATAATATGCATTGAAAGTTCAGCCATCATAAATAATCTTCCTTCTATCGATATTTAAAAACGCCTTTTTTATCTCTTCCACACACGGTTTTTCAATAAAAAAAGTGGTATAATTTTTACCAACATCATCAATATAATGAGAATCAGAATTCCTTACATAGGGATAATTACCATATTTTTTTCTTGCATCAGTTATACTAATATTAGAATCAATTTCATAACCATCAATATTACTATCCTCTGGAATGAATCCCAGCTGTGATATAATACTGTAAGTATCACGATTTATATGTGATGCAATTACGATCCCATTCATTTCATGAACAATTTCTACAGCTTCGTTAATATCAATTTCTACAGACTGCACAAGTAATTTTTCTTCCATCCTTATAATATTCTCATCCTTATCAACAACAACCTGATCTCCGAATATTTCCGGATTATTTTTTGTATCCGGTAATTTTTTATAAATAATTTCTCCAAACTCTAAAGCATCTTCTAATTTATCAAAAAGAATTATTAAATGGGTTTCTGACATTGTCTGCAATTCCATCCCAAATAAAAAAGAAATATCATCTCTCTTGAGTGATTCAAAAGCGTTCAAATTTGCTGTTGAGTTATGATCAGTAATGGCTATTATATCTAATTTTTTTTCTACAGCCTTGTTCACAATATTAATAGGTGACATCTCTAAACTTCCACAGGGTGAAAGAACAGAATGGATATGAAGATCAGCTTTATATTCATTCATTTTATAATATACTATATAGTTTTCCTGCTTCTATAAAAGAGCTGTTTTTTGTTGTCAAAATAGGGATATTTTTTGCATCAGCTTTTTTTAATAATATTTCATCAGGGGTAACACCATTAACTACTATTATAGCTGAAATATTCTTTGCATCAGCAACTGCAAGTATATTTTGATGTTTTTGAATTGTAAACCATGCTGAATTTTCTTTTGCATTTGCTAAAACATCACTTAATAAATCTCCTACATAACCATACTCAATTTCTATCTCTTCTAAATCAACATTATTCACTAATTTAATATCAAGTTTATCAATAATTTTATTTAATTTCATATTACACCTCACTTGCTGGTCTATTTTTACACGGTCTTAGACCTTCTTTATATAATATTCCACTTGTTTCAAACATGGTTTTTCTTGTTACAATTATCGGAATATCAAGTCTCTTTTTTGCTACTTCAAGAACATCGTCTGAGGGTTTTTTCCCTCTTACAAATACAATACCTACAATACCCATTATCTCTGCAACCCTGATAACCTGCAATGAAACAGTTCCTGTTATAAGAAGAGTATCACTTTCAGTTAAAGCCAGTACATCACTTAAAAGGTCTGCACTATAAGCAGCAGGTACTTCCAGGTCTTTTCTTGAATCCCCGAGAACTAATTTTCCGTTAATTAGCTCAACAATCTTCTCTATTTTCATGGTCATGAAGCCTCCCTTTAAATTTAACATCCTACAATATAAATATTATCCAGATTTAATAAAGATGTCAAGTATTATAGGCGTTGATAAAAAAAGGGGAGAATATACTCTCCCCCTGTTTTATATATAAATGAAAAATCAATGATGAGATTTTGTAGCTTCTTCAATAGCTTTTCCAGTTAATACACTTCTTTTAAAGTAATTTGTATGAAGAAGTTTATGAGCTTTTTCTGATCCCGGTTCTCCAAGGAATTCTTCATACAGCTTTAAAATTGCTTTATTGTGATGTGATGCTCTTTCAGGTAATTCACTATCTTCCTGATACAATCCTTCACCACGTCTTGCTCTCATAGCTATAGAACTGTGGTATGGCTGGCCTCCTCCGCCAACACATCCACCAGGACATGCCATAATTTCAACAAAAGCGTATTCGCTTTCTCCATTTTCATCAAGCTGTTTTTTTACTTTATCTAATATTTTTCTTGCATTTCCAAGTCCATGAGCAACAGCAACTTTTAATTTTGTTCCAGCTATTTCTAATTCTGCTTCTTTAACACCTTCCATACCTCTAACAGGTGTTACATCTAAATTCTCCATGTCTTCATTTGTTAAAAGATAATAAGCACTTCTCACAGCAGCTTCCATAACTCCACCTGTAGCACCAAAAATTGTAGCAGCACCTGTATAATCAGCTAAAGCATGATATGGTTCTTCTTCTGGTAGATTTTTAAAATCAAGTCCAGCTTCATTTATCATTCTTACAAATTCTCTTGTTGTAAGAACATAATCTACATCCTGATATCCTGAATCTCTCATTTCAGGTCTCTGACATTCATATTTTTTTGCAGTACACGGCATTATTGATACCGATACCATTTTTTCAGGATCTATATCTTCTTTTTCTGCATAAAAAGTTTTTGTTAAAACACCCATCATCTGCTGAGGTGACTTTGCTGTTGAAACATTTTTTGCAAGTGATGGATAATATTCTTCCATGAATTTTATCCATCCCGGTGAACATGATGTGATAACGGGAAGATCTTTACCTTCTTTAATTCTTCCAACAACTTCAGTTCCTTCTTCCATGATAGTTAAATCAGCAGAAAAGTTTGTATCGAAAATTGCATCAAAACCAATTCTTTTTAATGCTGAATACATTTTCCCTACTGTTACATTACCAAGTTCCATACCAAATTCTTCACCAAGAGAAGCTCTAATTGCTGGAGCTTCCTGAACAACAACATGCTTTTCAGGATCAAGAATTGCATCCCAAACTTTTTCAAGATGATCAACTTCTGTTAAAGCACCTGTAGGACAATAAACAATACACTGACCACAATTTATACATGGACTTTCACCTATTCCATATCCAAATGGTGTATCGATGTGTGCATCAAACCCTCTATCGGTAATTTCTATTGCATTAACAGTTTGTATTTCATCACATACTGTAACACATCTTCCACAAAGAATACATTTTTCAGGATCTCTTTCGATTGCAACTGATGATCTATCTTTATCTCTTTTCTTAACAATATTTGGCATTGCTTCTGTATCAACACCAAAATGATTTGCAAGCTCCTGTAATTCACATTTACCATCTGCATCACATGATGGACAATCAACATGGTGATTGGAAAGAATTAATTCTAAAATCATTTTTCTTCTTGCTCTAAGAGATTTAGAATTTGTTATAACTTCCATACCCTCTTCAGCAGGAGTACAGCAAGCTCTCTGATACCCATTTCTATTTTCAAAATCAACTACACAAATTCCGCATGCAGCTGAAGCTGGAAGATCTTCATGATAACACAAAGTTGGAATTATTTTACCAGCTTTTTTTGCAGCATCAAGGATTGTAGTACCCTTTTCTACTTCAACTTCGATTCCATCTATTTTTAGTTTAATATTTTCAGCCATTTTTAAAACCCTCCTTAAATTTATTTCATTTCACATATATTATTTGGACATACTTTTTTTTCAATATGTTCCAAGATTTCATCTTCGAAATTTTTAATTGCACTTTCTATAACAAGATACGGTGATTGTCCTAAAGCACATAATGAACTCTGCTGCATTGATTTAGATAAAGATAACATCTTATCAATATATTCAGATTTACCTTTACCACCAGAAATTTCATCAAGCATGTTGCATAAATGAACATTTCCCACCCTGCATGGAGTACATTTTCCACAGGATTCATGTCTAAAAAATTCCATTACATTTTTTAACATGTCAACAACACATGCTTCCTGATTCATTACAAGTATTGCTCCAGAACCTAAAACAGCCATATATTTTCCAAGATGATCATAATCCATTTTTACATCAAGCATATCCTTACCAAGGAAAGCTCCAGCTGCTCCACCAACAAGAGCACATTTAAATTCTCCTGATACGCCACCAGCATATTTATAAATAATCTCTTTAAGCGGTGTGCCCATTTCAACTTCAATTAAACCAGGATTATTTACATGTCCCAATATCGTGTATACTTTTGTACCTGTTGATTTTTCTGTTCCCATTTCTTTAAACCAATCAGCACCATTAAGGATGATTGAAGGAACATTTGAAAGTGTTTCAACATTATTAACAACAGTTGGTTGCTGCCATAATCCTTTTTGTCCTGGAAATGGCGGCTTAACTCTTGGATTTCCTCTTCCACCTTCAAGTGAATTAATCAATGCGGTTTCTTCACCACACACATAAGCTCCAGCACCAATTCTAATTTCAATATCAAAATCAAACCCAGAACCAAAAATATCTTCACCTAAAAGTCCATATTTTCTTGCATCTTCAATAGCTTTTTGTGTTCTTTCAATTGAGAGTTTATACTCTCCTCTGATATATATATATCCTTTTTCTGCTCCGATTGCATAAGCTGCTATTGCCATACCTTCAAGAAGTTTATGTGGATCTCCCTCCATAATCAGACGATCTTTAAATGTTCCAGGTTCTCCTTCATCAGCATTACATACTATATATTTTGGTTTGTTTTCTAAAGGAGCCGTAAAGGACCATTTAAGACCGGTAGGAAATCCTGCTCCACCTCTACCTCTTAATCCGGATTCTTTTACAATTTCAACAATTTCTTCTGGTTTTTTCTCAGTCACTGCTGTAGCGAACGCTTCATACCCTTCAACAGCTATATATTCTTCTATATTTTCAGGATCTATAATTCCGGAATTTGATAATACAACCCTGTTCTGTTTTTTAAGTTCCTGAGCAGATTCTTTAAAACTAATAACACTTTTATCAACTTTTCCATCATACTGTAACCTTTTAACAGGTCTTCCTTTTAAAAGATGTTCCTGAACTATCTCTCTAACATCATCCATTGTAACATTTGTATAATAAATATCATCGGGTTCAATTAGGATTACAACACCTTTTTTGATAATTCCCATACTACCTGTTTCAACAACTTTGATTTCGTCTTCAAGATTAGCCGCTTTTAATTCTCTTTCGAATTCTCTTTCAATTTTTCTTGCACCTGCAGTAAGGGTACTATCATCAATTCCAAATAAAACATATTTTGTAACTACACTCATTTTTTCCCCTCCTTATAATCAGCAATTATTTTTTTAACTTTTTTTGGTGTTAAGTTGCCATAAATTTCTTCATCAACCATCATAACAGGAGCTACTCCGCAAACACCTAAACATGCTGTTTTTTCCAGTGTAAATGTCATATCAGGGGTAGTTTCACCAACTTTTATACCAAGTTCATCTTTTAATACATCTAAAATATCTACAGATCCCATTAAATGACATGGAGGAGAATCACACAATCTGATAATATGTTTTCCGCGAGGCTTTTCAGAAATCATTGAATAAAAACTCGCTGTTCCATATACTTTTGAATATGGAAGCCCCAAATAATCGGCAATTAACTGCATATCATCATCTGTAACATAATTATAAGGATTCATATCCTGAAAATCATGTAAAATATACAGTAAATTATCCTTTCTTTTTTCATAGTTCCTTAAAATTTCTTCTTTTTTCATATTACTCCCTTTCCCATTTTTAAAATTATTTACTAAAATTCTCCAGTAGTTTTAACTACTGCATCAAAAGGACAAACATCATAACAATTACCACACTTTATACAACCTTCCTGTTGAATTTCGTGAACAACCCCTCTTTCACCTTCAATAACATCAACAGGACAATTTTGAGCACAAAGTGTGCATGCTTTACATTTATCCGGTTCAATATAATAAGTTAATAAGTCAGTACAAACCATTGCCTGACATTTTTTTTCTTCAATATGCTGTCTGTATTCATTTCTAAAATATCTAATTGTAGAAAGTACTGGATTAGGTGCAGTTTGTCCAAGTCCACATAATGCTGTTTTTTTAATATTTTCTCCAAGTTCAACTAACCTGTCAATATCACCTGTTTCTCCTTCACCTTTAGTAATTCTATCTAAAATAACGTACATCTGTTTTAATCCTACCCTACAGGGTGTACACTTTCCACATGATTCAAAAGTATTAAAATCTAAGAAAAATTTGGCAGTATTCACCATACATGTATCTTCACTCATGGCAATTACCCCGCCTGAACCCATCATGGCTCCAAGTTCTGTTAATGATTCATAATCAATTGGAGTATCAAAATATTCATGGGTAATACAACCACCTGAAGGTCCGCCAAGCTGAACAGCTTTAATTGTTTTTCCTTCCGGTGCTCCACCGCCAATATCATAAATTAATTCTTTTATTGTTGTTCCCATTGGAACTTCTGCTAAACCAGTATTAGTTATATCACCTGAAAGAGCAAATACTTTTGTACCCTTACTTGATTCTGTTCCAATTTTTGAAAACCAATTTCCGCCTTTTAATATGATATGTCTAACATTTGCATAAGTTTCAACATTATTAAGATTTGTTGGTTTGCCCCATAACCCTTCTACAGACGGATATGGCGGTCTCGGTCTTGGAGTTCCTCTTTTTCCTTCAATTGAGTGGATCAATGCTGTTTCTTCTCCACATACAAAAGCTCCAGCTCCAATTCTAACTTCTAAATCAAAATTAAAACCTGATTCAAAAATATTTTCTCCCAGAAAACCATACTCTTTAGCATCTTTGATTGCTTTTCTTAATCTTTCTATTGCTAATGGATATTCTGCTCTAACATAGATATAACCCATATCAGCACCTATTACATAAGCTGCTATTGCCATACCTTCAATTACTGTATGAGGATCCCCCTCTATTACCGATCTATCCATGAATGCACCCGGATCACCTTCATCAGCATTGCATACTACATATTTTTTATCTCCATCAGCATCTTTTGTAAATTTCCATTTAAGATGGGTTGGAAATCCAGCGCCACCTCTTCCTCTTAATCCCGATGTTTCAATCTCTTTTAAAACTTTTTCTTTATTCATTTCAGTTAAAGCTTTTCCTAAAGCCTCATATCCATCAAGTGCAATGTATTCTTCAATACTTTCAGGGTCTATCATTCCACAGTTTCTAAGTACAATCTTTTTCTGCTTTTTAAAATAATCTATTTCTTCATGTTTTTTTATTAATTTTTCTGTTTCAGTAGATTTATATAAAAGTCTCTCTACAGGACGACCCTTTAAAAAATGCTGCTCAACAATATCTTTAACATCTTCTTTTTTTACCTTTTTGTATAAAATTTCATCTGGATATACAAGAATAACGGGGCCTAATTCACATGGACCCATACATCCAGTTTCAATTATCTTTATTTCTTCTTCAAGTCCATTATTCTCTATTTCTTCTATTAATGCATCCTTGACATCTATGCTACCGCTTGAAAGACAGGAAGCACCACTACATACAAGTACATTTAATCTTTGAGCCATAAAAACCCCCTACGAATTTATTCTTCTACTGCTACTACAAATTCTTCAACAACTTTATTATTTTGAATATGTTGTTCCACAACTTTTTTAACTTTTTCCGGATCCATTTCTCCATATATTACTTTTGGTTTTCCCTCTTCATGAATCTCAACAATAGGTTCCTGAGAACTCATGCCTTTCTCTCCTGTTTGGGTAACAAGAACATCATCTAAATTCTTATCATTAATTTCATTAACAAAAGCATTCAACACTTCTCTGGCACCCGCAGCAATTCCTGAAGTACCCATACCTACAACAATTTTAATTTTAGCATCCTGTGATCTTAATTTTATATTCTTTTGAGCTTTTTTTCTAAGCTTTCTTAATTCATCAAGATTTTTCATAATATCCTCCTATTACTTTTCCATATCCTTATATTTTTTTATAATTTCTTTAACCTTATCTCTATCTACATGTCCGTAAACATCTTCATTAACCATTAAAACCGGCGCTAAACCACAAGCACCAAAACATCTTGCTGTTGTTAAGGTAAACAGTCCATCTTCTGTAGTTTCTCCCTCATTAATACCTAAATTCTGTTTAAAATATTCAACTACTCTATCTGCTCCTTTAACATAACAAGCTGTTCCCATACAAATATTGATTACATATTTCCCTCTTGGTTTCATGCTGAAAAAATTATAAAATGTAACTACACCATAAACCTTACTATAAGGAACACCTAATTTTTCAGAAATAAATGTTTGCACTTCTATTGGAAGATAACCAAATATCTCCTGTGCCTTATGTAACACATTAATTAAAGTTCCAGGCATATGTTTTACTTCATTGATATAATCTTCTAACTCGTGATAGTATTCATTATCTGGAATTTTGACTTTACTTTCTAACATCAACTCCTCCTTCCCAAAATATATAAAAACCTGTTATTTTTTTCACAAATACATTTAAAAAAAGTGTGAAAATAGCCCTTTTTACTGTTATTAAATTCACAAATAAGTATAAAAGGATTTATAATAAAATCAATATTTTTTTTAAATTTTTTTAATTTAAGTTTATACTTAAAAAGTTATATATATTCACTTTGCACCGATGTAATCAACAAAACCGGATTTTTTTAAATAGGGAATAAATAGATGATATTTTGCCCTTGTTATAGCAACATATAGAAGTTTTTTATTTCTTTCGTTCACAAAAATATCATCAAACCCAAGAATTATTACTGCTTTGAATTCCAATCCTTTAATAGAATGTATAGTTGATAATTTTATATTATTATCAAGAATCAAATATGATTTTTTATTTTGATAGGTAGATATATTTTTAATATTCATATTATTCTCATTAAAGTAACTAATAATTTTCTCAGAAACGTTTTTAAAACCATAAATATTTTTTCTGGGATAAACTATAGCAAAATCATTTAAAGTGTAGTTATAATCATCAATTACTTTATTGATGAAATCTTTTGTTCTTTCTAATACTTTACTGAAATTATCCAGTTTAACTAAATACGGCTTATCTCCTTCATTAAAGAACTCATCGCTGTCATGTATAAATAGGTTTCTAACAATAATATTCGCAAATTTCATTATATTTGCAGTATTTCTATATGAATTTTTAAGTTTATAGGTTTGAACTTCTCTTTTTTCAAAAAATTTGTTAAAATTCATCCTGTATAAATCCTGTACATTATCAATTGCTATTATCAAATCACTATTTTTTTTCTTTAAAAAAGAGAAAATAATTTGATACTCCACAAATCCCAAATCCTGACCCTCATCTATAAAAATAACATCATACTTAGATATTTTTTTACTTTTATTTTTCAAATTTTTCAATATTTTCTTATAATAATCCTTGAAAGATTCTTTATCCTTTTTACTTCTAAAATTTTTTCTACAAAATCTGTATAAATAATCGATTTGAATATTTTTATTTTTTATATTAATATTTTCAAGATTTAGAATATTTTCAATATATCTTGATAAAGATGCCGTATATGTTAAAAATAAAACTTTTTTTATATCAGGGAAATGCATCATTAAAAATTTCATTCTGTGAATCAAAATTACAGTTTTTCCCGTTCCCGCAGCACCATAAATTACCTTTATACCTTTTTGGCCATCTCTTGCAATATAAACCTGGTTATGATCAAGAAATTTAAATTTATTTTTTCTTTTTTTATAATTTTTTAAAAATAATCCGGATTTATCAAACAGAAATGCTTCAGCAATATTGAAAATATCTCTTGTTGGTACAAAATTAAAATTTATATTATCTGCAATTGATTCTGAAAAATATTTTTTATAACTTCTCTTTTTTATTCTATTATCAAGAAATATAAAAACGCCTCTATCCTTTTTAGATCTTATTAATCTACCAAACCCCTGTCTAAACTTAACAACAGCGCTATTTAAATAATAAAAATAATACATGCTTTTACTCAATATCTTCTTTTTTGAAACAAAATATCCATTGGATGGAACAGAAAATGGTGACTTAACCATAATTAGAGAATTTAGATAATTATTATCAATATCAACACCTTCCCACATTGAATAAGTCCCAAAAATAACATAAAATATGTCATTCTTTATTTTATCAAGGTCATAGGAATTTACATATAATTTAATACCATTTTTTTTCAAAAAATCGCTAATACTTTCTTTTACAAAGTTTAAATCTTCATAGGATGTGAAAAGGACCATTAATTTCCCTTCAGTTCTTTTTATATATTCCTTTAAAAAAACTATAACAGAATTAAAATATTCTGATTTATTCTGATAATCATATTCCGGAAAATCTGTTGGTACAAGATATTTTACATTTTCTTTGTAATTAAATGTTGTTTTTAAATCAATAAATTCTGTCTTCTTTTTGTTAATATTGTAAATTTTTATAAAAATATCTTTTAAAACCGAACTGTTCAAAAAAAGAGTCCCTGATAAAAAAATATTTGAAAAAAAGTTTTCCCATAAATTTTTTTGTATCCACTTATCGACCCTATAAGGATATAATTTATAAATCATTTCTCCATTTCTCATAATTTTATCAATATAATAATTATCAGAATACTTGTAAAATTTTTTTAAAATATTAAGATCTCCATCTATTCGATCCTGAAAAAATTCATTAGATAATTCCTTTATTTTTTTTAATCTTTTAATTATATTTTTCATATCCTCCCAATTATATGAAAGCAATTTATGAAACTTGTCATGCCATTTTCTAATTATATCTTTTGACCTAATTCTTTTATTTTTATATAAATAATTAAATTGATCCTCAGAAAGTTCTCCTCCAAGCTCATCTACCATAATTCTTTCTAAATGATGTGCCTCATCAACAAATAAAATATCCCTTTTTTTAAACATGTTAAAGTTCAATCCATTGATCAGTAAAGCATGATTAATTACAAGAACTCTTGATTTTTTTGCCTTTTCTCTCAGTTTCCAGAAATAGCATTTATCAAAATATTCACATTTTTCATGCAAACACTGTTCAGAAGATAATTTATCCTTAATTTTCCAGTCTATATCATAATAGTCAAGATCATAAATCTTTTTATATTCGAACATATTATAGATATAATCTTTCAAATACTGATCTATATTTGTATCGAGTAACTCATAAAATTCCCTCAAACATAAATAATTCTTTCTTCCCTTAAGAAAAACAATGTCAAACTCTGCATGCAAAAATTCATTCACAAATGGAATATCCTTATTTTTTAATTGGTCCTGCAGCTTTTTTGTAAACGTAGAAATTAAAATCTTTTTATTTTCACTGATTGAATATTTATAAGCGTTAAATAAATAAGCTAAACTCTTACCAATACCTGTAGGAGCATTTGCCATTAAATTTTTTTTTTCATTAATTACATCATTAATTTTAAGTGCAAGTTTTTCCTGCTCCTCCCGATAACTAAAATTTTTATAATTACTTAACTTACCGTTTTTCTTAAATATTTTCTTAATTTTTATATCAATTTTATCAATATTCTCTTTCTGAATAAAATTTTTATTTGATAAAGAAAAATCCGATTTGATTTTCAATTCTTCATTATCCTTTTTCCAAATATCATATTTATCTTTAACCTTATAATAATATTTTCTTAAATTCTTAACATGCTTGAATCTTTTTTTATCCTGCATGGGAAATACAACTTTTTCCATTTTCCTATAATCAAAAATTTTCAAATCAAGTGAAATTTCATCAACATTATAAGAAATATAATCAAAATATTTTGAAGGAAATTTTTTTAATATTTTGGACCAAAGCTGCTTAAAATTCGGTTTTTTTAAAAGTTCTTCCTTTTTTATATCGTAATGCTTTTCAAAAATATATGTGATTTCAATTTTAGGTTTTATCAAAAAATATTTCTCATAATCAGAAGAGCTGATTTGAATTTCAAAAATTGAGCCCCTGTTATTTAAAAAGGATTTGAAATTAATAAACAATTTTTTTGATTTTTTTTGCATTTAATCCTTTTGGGACTTAGTAATAAAAATTATCACTATCTCTATAAATTGATATATCAAGTTTTTTGGATATTTTTTTTAATTTTTTCTCAGCTCTTCTTTTACTTTTAGTTGTATAAACAATATTTCCTTCCTGGATAGGCGTAATTTTTAATCTTTTTCCCCTTTTTGTCATTATGACAACTATATAGTATTTTTTATCAATATTTGATAATTTGATATTATCAAAAGAGAAAATTACAAATATTGAGAAAGATATAGATGCTGTTGTACCGAGTATTGCAAAATATAGAGAAAAAGGGAAATATAATTTTCCAATAAAGTATAAAACAGCAAATACAGTAACATTTAAAATAATTAAATAAAATAGATATTTCAAAAATTTTAACATGTTTTTGATTATATAAGTAAATGAAATATTATCAATAATTTTAACTATTAATTCTCATCATATTCAGGAAAATAAATCTTTTTTAATTTTTTATAGCTGATATTTCCAATATTTTCACTAACAATTTCTTCAGCTAATCCCTTGGTTTTTTTGAATATATCCAGGTCATTAAAAATATCCCCAATTTTAAAATCTAAACTGCCATGCTGTTTTTTCCCCAGAAGTTTTCCGCTACCTCTATATTCTAAATCCATTTTTGCTATCTTAAAACCATCATTTATTTTTGCAAATTTTTTTAATTTTTTTAGTGTTTCTTCATTAATCTTATTGCTGACAAACAATATACAGTAGCTCTGTTTATCAGATCTACCCACTCTACCTCTTAATTGATGTAGCTGGGCTAATCCAAATCTTTCAGGATGTTCAACTATAAGAACGGTTGCATTTGGAGAATCTACTCCAACCTCAATAACTGTAGTGGAAACAAGAATTTTAATTTCATTATTTCTAAATTTTTTCATTATTAAATCTTTTCTGTCGTTTTTTAACCTACCATGAAGAAGACCCACAATTTCACTTCCGAAATGACTGACAAATTCTTTATACATTTTTTTTGCAGATTTTAACTCCATCTTTTCATTTTCATCAATGAGGGGATATACAACATATACCTGATTTCCCTTTTCGACTTCCTTTTTTAAAAATTTATACATCTTCATTCTATCTTTTTCGAATCTGATACCGGTTTTTATTTCTTTCCTGCCTTCAGGCATTTCATCAATCGTAGTAATATCAGTATCTCCAAAATATACAAGGGCAGTCGTTCTTGGTATCGGGGTAGCTGTCATGATAATATAATGAGGATTATTTCCTTTACTCTTTAAAATTTTTCGTTGTTCTACTCCGAATTTATGCTGCTCATCTATCAAAACAAGATCCAAATTATGAAAATCTACGCCATCATAAATCATTGCATGAGTACCTATTAAAAGATCAATCTCGCCCTGTTTTAAATTATTCAATATATCTTCTTTTTCCCTTTTTTTGGTATTTCCGGTTAGAAGCTGAATGTTTACATCAAGAGGTCTTAGATATTTTTTTAATTTTTCATAGTGTTGACTTGCAAGAATAGTTGTTGGCGCCATAAATGCAGCTTGTTTTTGATTATAAACAGTAA
>Ga0102938_10002177_pt1 | contig 14878 bp, 14 predicted proteins | sample SalPonR2_B_D2_MG_FD_84516 | JGI IMG/M metagenome (GOLD analysis project Ga0102938, IMG submission 84516) | Salt pond soil microbial communities from South San Francisco under conditions of wetland restoration - Salt Pond MetaG R2_B_D2_MG | ecosystem: Environmental > Aquatic > Marine >...
AACCATGCCCGAGATCTTCATCGTGTCCCCTAGCGCACCTTGCAATGCGCCGCGATTCCATAGCCGTGTGGCAGCGATCAGCACGCCGAGGGTGATGACGATCGCACCCGCAAGCGCGAATTGCCCGGCGGGTGTGTCCAAAGCCGCGCGGCCCATTCCCGCCATGCGCAGGGCGACGAGTGCGAAAGCGGCTATGCCGGCGCCGGCGACGAACCAGCGCTCGATGCGAAACCGCAGCCCCTGCCAGCCGGCGAGCAGCATCGCGCCGATGGCTCCCAGCCCCGCCGCCTCCGTCGCCGTCGCGACACCGGCCAGAATGGAGCCGAGCACCGAGACGATCAGCAGCATCGGCGGCAGGAAGGTGAAGATCACCTCCGTCCAGGTCACCGGTTCGCCCTGCGCCGGAACGCTGACGCCTTTCGCGGGGCGGAGAACGAAACTGAGATACAGCCCGTAGAGCGCGACCAGCATCAGACCGGGAATGAGCGCACCCGCAAACAGATCTCCGACCGAGACCGGCATCGGCGCGAAATTGCCGGCGCGCTGCTGCGCTTCGAGATAGGTATTGCCGATCTGGTCACCCAACAGTACCAGCAGGATCGAAGGTGGGATGATCTGCCCCAATGTCCCCGAGGCGCAGATCAGGCCCGAGGCCCGTCGCGCCGGGATGCCGGCATCCATCATCGGTTTGAGCGCGACGAGCACCAGCATCACCACGGTCGCGCCGATGATGCCGGTCGCGGCCGCAATCATGGCGGAGAAGGCCAGCACCGAAAGCCCCATCCCACGCGGCGAGCCGCCCAGCATCCGCGCAAGCACGCCGAGCATGTTCTCGGCCAGCCGCGCGCGCTCCAGCAACACGCCCATGATCACGAAGAGCGGTACCGCCATCAGCAGGGTGTTGTTCATGACCCCCCAGACCCGGTTTGGAAACAGGGCCAGAAGCGAGAGGTTGAAAGCGTCGAAGAATACGGAGGCGGCAACGGCGACCAGCATCGGAATCCCGGCAATCGCCAGCATGGCCGGAATGCCGCTCAGAATGCCGGCGAAGAGACCTATCACCATGATGATGAGGAAGAGTCCCGACACGCTCAGCCCGTCCCGCTGGAGGTCGGGGAGGGCGGATCTCCCGGCAGGGGCGGTGCGCCGTATTCGGCTTCACGCCTGCGCAGGAAGGCGGCGATCCCCTGGATGATCATCAGGAATGCGGCCAGCGGCAGCGCTGTCTTGATCAGGAAAATGCCGGGCAATCCGCCGGTTTCCAGAGCGCGTTCGCGGATCGCCCAGCTATAGGAGAGGTTGGGCCAGTAGCTGATGATGGTGAGCGCAAACAGCGGGATCAGCAGCAGGACCAGAGCCAGCCCCTCCGACCAGACGCGGTAGCGCGGCGAGAGCCGCTCCGAAAGCACCTCGACGCGCACATGTCCGTCCTGCGCCATGCAGACGGGGAGGGCGAAGATCATGAACACCGCGAAAGCGTAACTGGCAAGGTTTTGCAATTCGATGAAGCCGACTCCGAACCCGTAGCGCAGGACGACGATCCCCAGCACGGATGCGACGAGCATGATCCCCGCGAGCATGCAGACCGCCCGCGCAAACCGATCCGCCACGCGGCTCGCATGTTGGAGAAAACGCACCACCCTGCTCGAATCCTTCCCCGGTTGCGCGCATAGAACCAGCCTGCGCATGCAAGGTCAATAAGGCCCGATGGTGCAGGGTTGTGGATGAGACGCGCGCACGCGGATCAGGCAGCGGGTTGTGGTGCCTGCTCGGACAGACCTGCTGCGAGTTCGCGATTGATGTTGATCATCGTCGATAGCGCCTCTTTCGACGGACGTGTGCTCGCGGCGAGAATTTCCGTGAGCATAAAGACGGCGAGGTTGGCGACATTCTCGCGCACCTGCCGGGGAAGTGGATTTTCCGGCGTGGTCGCGGAGGTGGCGAAGACGGTCCAGAGCTGCCGGTTGAAGGCGAGCGCGTCGTCAAGCGGCGCGATACTGTTTTCCAACTGGTCATGCGCGGCCTGGAGCTTGCCGGCGGCCTTGATCAGCAGCGTGGCTTCGAGTGCGCGGGGCGGGAGAGGAGCAGCTTTCGCGACTTTGGCGTAGGCATTGGCAGCCGAGTTCATGGACGACCTCACGAGTGAACCTTCGTCACGACTTTTAACCATAGTGCCTTAAAAATGGCTTAAGGCGATTTTGCCAGATGCGGTGATGCGGTATGAGTATTTATCAAGTATCGAAACAGACTATAAGATTTCAATAAAATTCGAGCGTTTGCCTTAGGAGAAATTTTGTCCGCAACTGGTATCCTGTCACTTCGTATCAGGAGTAGTGGCCATGATGGACCCTGGATTGGGTGCTGGCGTAAGCTGGTCATATACAGCAGATTTTCGACGCGAAGGTGTCGCGATGCTGCGCGAGAGCCGCGCGGAGGCAACGGTAACGGCCATCGACGAGGCGCAGTTTCCGCAGGCGGAGCAGGATGCTGATTCCGATCCTGGCACAAGCTTTTCAGATGACCGTGAAGTGCGTTTCGAGCGTGATGCCGAAATCGGTGCTCTGTTATTTCAGGTCGTCAACACCCAGAGCGATGAAGTGATCTTCCAGCTGCCGACGGAAATCATGCTCAACCTGCGCAAGTTCTACGCCGAGAACGCGCCACCGAGCATACCGACTTTCAGCGCTTCGCTCTGACGCGTAAACCGAACAAGTCGACGGATCCAGAAAACGGCCCCTCGCGGGACCGTTCTTTTCGTGTTTCGGATGTCCGCGATCAGGATATGGCAGCCCGGGTCGTGCGGATATCGGCAGGAGCTTCGGGAGCGGATTTGTCCCCTCCCGCCAGGGCCAGCAGGTCCGTTTCATAGGTAATCAGCTTGCGGGCCTGTTTGAGAGCCTTGTAGAGCTTGCGCTCCTGAAGCTGCTCATAGATCGCCAGAATGTGCGGTCGTGTGCCCGGGGCCGCCTGCATGATCTGGTTGGCGATCTCGATGAACGCGGTTTCGCCGGCTTGCGGATCATCGGCCAGATACATGTGTTCAAGCGCGACATAGAGCCGTTTGCAGGGCGTATCCGCCTCTGACTGGGTGATGATATCGCTTTCGCGCAGGATCCGGCTTTGCGATTCCACCACGAAACTCGACCGTTTCGGCCCGTTGCGAATGGTCGTCTCGCCGATGATCAGCCGCTCATTGGGCTTCAGCTCGATCCGTAAGGGCATGGCTCTCTCCCGCTGCACGGCGAAAGGCTAGGCGTGCGTGGTTAATGACCAGTAAAAAACGGCGGCAGGGAAGCCCCACCGCCGTCAAGGTCTCGAAACTGGTCTTCGATCAATCAGCGCAGAAGCTGGAGGATCGACTGGTCGTTCTGGATCGCCAGACCGAGAGCTGACTGGCCGAGCTGCTGCTTGGTCTGCAGAGCCAGGTTGTTGGCGGCTTCCTCGTTCATGTCCGCCAGGGTCAGGCCATCAGCACCGGCCTGGAGCGTATTCACCATTTCCTTGGTGAAGCTCTCGCGATTCTCGACGATCGTCTGCGCGGTGCCGAGCTGGCTCGACAGGCTGCGCAGTTCGCTCACGCCGTCCTGCATGCCTTCAAGCATGCTTTCCAGCTCGTAGTTCGAGCCGAAATTGTTTGCGGTGCCTGCAACGCCGCCCAGCCGATCTGACGTGATATTGCCAAAAGCCGTACCGTCAGCCTGCTTGGAGCTGATTTCGAAGCTGGTACGGTCATTGCCGGTGAGCTCGTTGAAAACAACCTCAAGTGCGTCGCCCATGAGCAGGTTGTTGCCGTTATACCCGGAATCGCGGGCCAGTGCGTCCAGCTCAGTGCGCAGGTCGTTGTAGCTGTTCATCAGCGATTGGCGCGTATCGCTCATGTTTGCGGCATCGACGGCAGCAACGTTGGCGGGTGTCGCACCAAAAACCTGTGTCGCAGCGGTGCCGCCATCCGAAAGGGTCAGTTCGCGACCCGAATCGTTGACGATCACGAGCTCATCACTGTCGTTTACTTCGGCTGACACGCCGGCAGTTGCCAAGTCGCTGTTACCGTTTATGACTTCAGCAACGGCGTTGGCGCGAGCCGCAGCATCCGTTCCGGTCTGGGTGGCAAAATCCAGGCTGGACGTATCGAGGTTCGCCGTCACCGCATCGGCACCCGAGCCGACGATTATGCTGGCACTTGTGAAATCTTCTTCAGCGATTGTGAAGCCGGTCGAGCGCGAGGTTGCATTGCCCGGATCCTGCAGCGCCTGGCGCACCTGGCCGATCATCGTTTCCATCGTCGTGCTGATGGAATCGATACCCTTCGACGCGGCATCGATGGTCTTCATGCCGTTCTGCATGCCCTGCGTGATCGAGGAAAGGTCGTTCGCGCGAGAGTTGAGTCCCTGGGCGGTGAAGAACGCAGCAGCGTCGTCGAGCGGGCCGTTGACCTTCTTGCCAGTCGCAAGACGGTTCTGGGTCTGCTCGAGCAGATTGGCGGTGCCCTGCAGCGAGAGCAGATTGGAGCGGACGCCGGCGGAAAGTGTGATGGATGACATGGAGTTCTCCCGTTGTCTGACGCCTCCATCCTGGAGACGAGATCAGACAACACGGGTTTTCTTGCGCGATTCTTAAACCGATGCGGGAGTCGCGCCCCTATTGCCGCTCTTGGCCGGTGTTGCCGGGTGTTCTTGCTGATCGTGGTTAATCATTACTTTCTGCCGCGCCCGGATCGCGACCCGGAAAGACCACGAAATAGCCGAGCCCGTCATGAGCGGGGAGGGGGCTCATCCGGGCAATCCAGCCACGCCTGCGTGCCGCCAGCAATTGCCGGCCAACGGGCAGAAACAGCGTCTCGCCGCCCCCTTCCGGCGGTGGCGACAGGCGGATCGCCACGGCGCGGCGCGGCATGAACAGGCTGCGCTCGATCAGGTCCTTCACGGATGAATCCGCCTGCGCGGCATCCGCCTCGCGCAGATCGAGCACGGCATCGGCATTGCTGATGCCCAGCGAGCCGAGCAGCGCGCCCGTGTGAACGCCTTCGAAATCCGTCATGTCGTCTCTCTCAGCGCACGAGAATGTTGCGGAACTGCCAGGGATCGTCGTGATCGATATCCTCCGGATAGAGCCCGGTATGGCTGTCGAGTGGCGTCCAGTCCGTGTAGGTGCCGATCACCGGACCGAGATAAGGGCGCTGGATCTCGAGGCAGCGCCTGTAATCCATCTCATCCGCCTCGACGATTCCGGCCTGCGGGTTTTCCAGCGCCCAGACCATGCCGGCGATCACGGCGGAAGTCACCTGCAGCCCGGTGGCGTTCTGGTAGGGCGCGATTCGGCGCGTCTCCTCGATCGAGAGTTGCGAGCCGTACCAATAGGCATTTCTGCCGTGGCCGTAGAGCAGCACGCCGAGCTCGTCGATGCCGTCAACGATCTCGTGCTCGTCGAGAATGTGAAAGCGCGATTGCTGATTGCCGCCATTGCCGAACATCTCGTGCAGGGACAGCACCGCATCGTTGCAGGGATGGTAGGCATAGTGACAGGTCGGACGGTAGGCGGGTGTATCGCCCTCGTGCAGGGTGAAGTAATCCGCGATCGAGATCGACTCGTTATGGGTGACGAGATAGCCGAACTGCGCTTGGCCCGTCGGCGTCCAGGAGCGCACGCGCGTATCGGCGCCGGGCTGGAGCAGGTAGATCGAGGCCTTGCAGCCGCTCACATGGTCATGGGCATTGTCGGGGCGCCAGCGCTCATGCGTGCCCCAGCCGAGCTCCGCTGGCTGCAAGCCCTCGACGATGAAGCCCTCGATCGACCATGTGTTGACGAAAGTGTCGAAGGCTTTGGGATCGCGTGCGCGCTGCGTGTCGCGCTCGGCGATGTGGATGCCCTTGACGCCGACATTGCGCATCAGCCGGGCCCAGCCCTCGCGGCTGGTCGGCGCCTCGAAAGCGAGCCCGATATCATGGGCAATGTTGACCAGCGCCTGCTTGACGAACCAGGAGACCATGCCCGGATTGGCCCCGCAGCAGGAAACCGCCGTGGTGCCACCCGGCGACAGCCGCCGCGCCTCCATCGTGCGCTCGCGCAGGGCGTAATTGGTGCGATCTGCCGGATCGGCGGAGGCGTCGCGGTAGAGGCCGGGCCAGGGCTCGTTGACGGTGTCGATATAGAGCGCTCCCAGCGCACGGCAGAGTTCCATGAGATCGCGCGAGGCGGTATCGACGGAGAGATTGACACAAAAGCCCTGTCCGCCCCCCTCGGTCAGCAGAGGCTCCAGTATCTGCGCGTAATTGTCCTTCGTGATGGCCTGATGCAGGAAACGGATGCCGCGATCGTCGAGCATGGCGCGGTCGGCATCGACCGGGTCGATCACCGTGAAGCGCTCCTTGTCGAAGGCGAAGTGCCGCTCGATCAGGGGCAGGATTCCCTTGCCGATCGAACCGAAGCCGATCAGCACGATCGGGCCGGTGATCTCGGCGTGGACGGGCCAGGTGGCGGTCATGCTGCACTCCCGAATCGACCGCCGGCCTCCGCGACCGGCGCTGAACGGGCGCCACCTTGTGCAATCGCCGCAGCGAGGTCAATCGGACCCTGCCGCGGCGATTGGCCGATATCGTGTGCATCACAGATCCGGCATTGCGAGTTTCTGGCGCAGAAGATCGTGAACGCTATCCTGGAAACTATCGAAAATCGCCCCGGGAAAAGCGCTCATAAAGGCATCGGGGTCTATACCGAGGCGGGCTTCGACGTAGGCGCGAAGATTGCCGTGTGTCACCGAGTTCGCTCCGAAGGAACTTCCAGGTTGCTGCACATTCCATAAAACGTAATCATTCAGAAAACTGCCGCCGGACATATCGATGTTGAACCTGCCGAATAGCATTTCGACTGCGGATATTACATTCTCGGAAATGAGAGAATATTCAGGATTTATTACATCGCCGCCCGGTGTCGGATATCCCATGAGTGCATTACGAAGGGTAATGATGTCGTATTCAGGGGCTATAGCAAGGCTCGCCACTTCGCCCATGAGTTCACTCTGTGAAGTTGTAAATTTCCCCCTGAGCTCCGGATGGGCGCGGACAATGCTGTGCATTGCTTCCTGAGCAGCAACGACCTCAACGGCGGTTTGCTCCGGAACTCCCATTTGTTGTGCGACCCCTGACTGGTCTGCGGCGATCCAGGCATATGATGTGCCTGATGCGTCGTGCAGACCGGAAGTCCCATTCTCCGAGGCATTCGGGAAAGTCACGTTCAGGTCGGCAAGCTGGAAGGCTTCCTCGGGAAGCCCTTCCGTGATCCGGAACCCGTCAACACGAAAAGCTTCATCAAGCTTGGACTTGCTTTGTTCGCTCAATCGACGGATGAACTCGATCGGCCCCAGTGAATCGTCGCCGAAGCCGTTTGGAGCGAATTCGGCTGGATCAACCGGGCGCTGGGCAATGAGTGGCGTGTGCGTGCCGAGGCCCTTCGTCTCAATTGCCCCGGTATTGTCGTCCAAAGCGAACGGAGGCGGCTCGGCGGTCTCGCCAGGAGAGAAGGGCGACGAGGTGTTGCTTTCAATGCGTAACATAAAATCTACTCCTCAATAATATAATGTATTATCCCTAATTTACACGCAAATCGCAATCAAAATTATATAATCAAACTTCATGTCGACACATGTCTGTGCCGACATGAAGTTTTGTTGCACGGCTGACAGGCTCAAGCCGCCCGGATCTGTTCCAGGAAACTGCGCACCCGCGAATTGACCAGATCGGCCTGCTCCTGCAGCGAGGCGGCGGTCTGGACGACCTCGTCCGCGGCCTCGTCGGCCGAGGTGATCATGCTGCGGACATCGGCGATATCCTCGCTGACATGAGAAGCGCCGGCCCGCGCTGTATCGGCGCTCGCTGCGATGGTCTGGGTGGCTGCGGTCTGTTCCTCGACGGCAGCAGAGACGGATGTCATGGCCGAGGAAATCTCGCCGACCTTCCCCTGAATCTCTCCGACGGCGCCAACGGCCTGATCGGTGGCCTCGCGCATCTCGGCGATCTGCCGGCCGATCTCCTCGGTAGCCTGAGCGGTCTGCGTGGCGAGGCCTTTCACCTCCGCCGCGACGACCGCAAAGCCCTTGCCGGCTTCACCCGCACGTGCGGCTTCGATGGTTGCGTTGAGAGCCAGCAGGTTGGTCTGGTTGGCGATACTCTCGATCAGCCCGACGATCTCGCCGATGCGCGAGGCGCATTCGCTCAGGGAGGCGACGACGGTGCCCGTATCGGCAGCGAAGCGATCAGTTTCCTGGGTGACCTGCGCCGAGCGTGTAATCAGCTGCGAGATCTCCATGATGGAGTTCGACAATTGCTCAGTCGAGCTCGCCACGTCGGCCACGGAATGGCTGGCGGTCTGTGCACCTTCGGCAACCCGGTCGGAGCCGGAACGGGCCCGGTCGGACTGATCCGCCATGCCGCGTGCCGCCCGTGTCAGCGCATCCGCCTGACCACCGAGCGCGCCGACGGCTTCGCCGATCGCCGCTTCGAGATCGCTCGCGAGCGCCTGCATCGCTTCCGACCGCGCCGTGTTCTGCGCATCCGCTGCCTCTTCGGCTTCGCATGCCCGCTGCTGCGCATCGGCCTGGACGCGGTTGCGGATGCCGCCGACGGCGCGGGCGATGTCGCCGATCTCGTCGCCACGCTCCTCGCCCGCGATATGGGTGACATTGGAATCCTCCGCCAGACGGTGGAGGGTGCCGGTCAGCGCCTTGATCGGGCGCACGATGGAGCGCCCCGTCAGCACGGCGAGAACCAGTGCGCCGGCCAGAATGGAGAGTGTCGCGATAATGATACCGCGCGCCGTGGCGACGACATCGGCCAGCGCTTCTGCCGTCGTCTGATCCGTGACCAGATAGAAATCCTGGCCAAGCCACGAGATTGCGCGCTTTTCGGCGAAGCGCATTGCACCATTCTCGTCGGTAAAGCTGAAGGTTCCCGTTGCGGCCTGCTCGACGGCAGGGCGGTCCAGGGCGGTCAGGGTGCTGTCGCCGTCCAGCAGCGGGCGGTTCGAGCGCAGCAGCCCGTCGGTGCCGACAAGGTAGCTTTCACCCGTATCGCCAAGGCCGTCGCGGGACGCGATGCGCGCATCGATCAGGTCGGCCTCCAGGCGGTAGATGATGACGCCATCGGCGGGCATGCCCTCAAGACCATGCGAAAAGACCGGCGTGGCAATGAAAGCCGAGGCGACGCTCCCGGCGGGTTCGTATGCAGTGAAATCGACGAGGGCGACTTCGCCCTGCGGCGCCTCGATCGCGGCTTCGAAAGCGGCGGCGGCACCGGTATCGGCCATGATCGCATCGTCGATATCGCGGGCGAAGTCGCTGTATTTCGCGACAGTGTAGATGATCTCGCCTTCCTCGGTCAGCACCATGATATCGGCGTAACCGCGTTCCTGCATGATGGCCCGGAAGGAGGCGTGGACGTCGGTATGGCGCCAGGCATACATCGACTTGTCGCCCTCGCCGGTCAGCGCGATGCGCTCTTCCATCGTCTCCGGCGTGGTGAAGAAGGTCGTGAATTCCTGCTTTTGCCTGTCGTTGAGGCGAAACGAGGAGCGCAGGTCTTCCAGCACGATGCGCACCGTGGCGTTCTCGGACAGGGTGAGGAGGTCCCGCGCCGTCGCGTCGAGGTCATCCTGGAGGGCTTCACTGCGCGAATCGGCGATCAGCGCGAGGCGGTCGCGCGTAGCCTCGACCAGCGCGCCATGGGCGCTCGTATAGGCGTAATAGCCAACTCCCGCACTGGAAAGCAGTGCAACAAGTCCGATCGTCAATGTAATCCGCGCTTGGAGCGTCAGCTTTGCGATCCCCTTGGTCATCTCGAAATACCGCATGAGCAGCTCCTGAATATGGCTCTCTCGACGCAGAACGGTCGGCGTTACGATTGATCCCGACCGTAGCATGTTTTCCAAATTGCAAGCCGCCTCATCGACTATGCATGGGAGCAGTTTTCTTAAAATACCTTCATAAATGGTAATCAGGATCATGAAATCAGGCGAAAAATTTGAAAACCGGCCCTCTGGCCGGTTTTCAGATCAGTCTTTCTACCTATGATTGTCTAGTTCGGCTTACATTACTACGACACGGGAGCCTACGCGGACGCGCTCGTAGAGATCCTTCACGTCCTCGTTCATCATCCGGATACAACCGGAGGACATGGCCTGACCAATCGTGTGCGGCTCATTGGTCCCGTGAATGCGGTAGAGCGTGTTGCCAAGATAGAGCGCCCGGGCGCCGAGGGGATTGTCCGGGCCGCCGGCCATGAAGCGCGGCAGTTCCGGCTGCCGGCGACGCATGGATTCCGGCGGGCGCCAGTCCGGCCATTCCGCCTTGCGGGTGACAGTCTCGGTGCCGCGCCATGAGAAGCCCTGGCGACCCACACCGACGCCGTACCGGATTGCCTTGCCGCCCGGCTGGATGAAGTAGAGGAAGCGGCTCGACGTATCGACCACGATCGTACCGGGTCCATAGGGGCCGGTATAATCGACCGTCGTGCGCCGGAAACGCTCGGCAACGGGTGTGTTGCGGGGATTTGCGCGCGGTGCGGGCGCGCTCGCTTGCAATGACGCGACCCGGCTGTTGCTTGCGCGCGCTGTCGATGGCAGGGCGCCGCTGCGGGCGGTTGCATTCTGATAGCGCACCGTCGGTGGTGTACGGGCGGAAATGATCCGTGCGGGCATGGCGTCATTCGCCGGTAACGAACGCGGCGCCTGGCGGGCCCGCTGCGGACGCTGCGGGGCGGCGGTCTGGGCATTGTTGCGCGTCTGCGGCGCAGTGCGGGCGGGTGCCTGCGCTTGTCGCGGCGCATGCGCGCGCGTTTGTTGCGGAGCCGCCTGACGACGTTGCGCTTGCTGGGGCGGCGGTGCGGCATGCGTGCGCGGTGTGGGGTCACGTCCGGTGATCAGCAATTCGAGGAAGCCGCCGCCGAGATTGGGCTGGCGGGCCTGCTGCTGATGCGCTCCCGGAGGCTGATTATAGGCGGCGCGGCTTTGCGCCGATGCTTCACCACCGTCACCGATCCCGCTCGCGGGAACGATGAGGCAGGCCGCCGCGAAGGCGGTCAGAGCCGTAAAGCCTGTCAGTTTCATGCAATTGACCTCTTGGTGTCGGACGCCTCGGATCGATTGGTCTCGTCGGCTTGCGCCGCGAGCGTGGCTGGTCACGCGCGGGTCGTTCTGATGCGGCCCGTCGTTGATACGGGCTGTAATCGCAGATCCGTTTTGAGGAATTCTTTAGCCCAGACAGAGATGCGGCGTGAAAACATGACAAGGAGACAGTTTTACTGATATTGGTGAATCGGAAATGGGGAAGTACGGTGAATCAACTCTGAACGGTCGCAGCGCTTGTTGGTGCGGCGGCGGCGTGCGCGTTCACGTTATTCTAATGAATTGCCGTCATGGATATTGGGACACTTCCAGAAAGGGATCGACGGCGCGCCATGTCACTTGCCCATAAACGCTATCGCATCGAAGAAACCCTCGGCCACGATCCGCGCTTCTTCCAGCCGATCGAGATACCCGTGACGCCGGTCGCATCCGCAGCACCCGCTGTCGGTGAGACTTCGGCGAATGATCCCCGCTTCGAGCAGATCATGGCTGCGCTGGAGCAGATCAAGCGCTACATGGACCCGGTCCTGGGCAATTCCGCCGATGTGGTCGAAGCCTATCGCCGCGAGATCGCCGAGGTCTACGAGCTGCGCGGCGAACTTGACGCGATGAAACTCGCCATCACCCAGACCAAGCGGGAGATCGCCTCGCTTTACCGCTCCGAGGAGGAGGGCAAGGGCATGCGCCGCGTCGCCGGCGAGCTCGACGCCGTCGTCGGCGCCACGGAGACGGCCACGAGCTCGATCCTGTCCGGGCTGGAAGATATCGAGGCTGAGGCCAACATGCTGCGCGCGTCCGGCATGGATAGCGGCAACAACGACCATGTCGGCGCGATCCTCGACCGCGTGATCAGCATGTACGAGGCCTGCAATTTCCAGGATCTGACGGGTCAGCGCATCTCGAAGATCGTCAACGTGCTGAAATTCGTCGAGGAGCGCCTCGACAAGATGATCGGCGTCTGGGGCGGGCTCGAAGCCTTCAAGGAAATCGCCGATACGCACACCGACGGCCTGCCGGCACTCGATGACGAGAAGAGCCTTCTCAACGGGCCCAAGCTCGACCAGGATGACGGTCACGTCGATCAGGGCGATATCGACGCGCTGTTCGACTGAGATGGCCGGGCTCTCCAATAAGCGATCCACAGAACAGGAACGGGCGCCACATGGGCGCCCGTTTCGCATTTCAGGCCGATCATCCGCTCAGCGGGTGAATTTCTTGTACTTGATGCGCTTGGGGATGGTCGAATCCGTGCCCAGCCGGCGCTTCTTGTCTTCTTCGTAATCGGCGAAATTGCCCTCGAACCATTCCACATGGCTGTCGCCCTCGAAGGCGAGGATATGGGTGGCGATGCGGTCGAGGAACCAGCGATCGTGGCTGATGATTACGGCGCAGCCGGCGTAATCCTCAAGCGCATCCTCGAGGGCGCGCAGGGTATCGACATCGAGATCATTGGTCGGTTCGTCGAGCAGCAGCACGTTGGCGCCGCTCTTGAGGATGCGCGCGAGATGGACGCGGTTGCGCTCACCGCCCGAGAGCATGCCGACCTTCTTCTGCTGGTCGCCGCCCTTGAAATTGAAGGCTGAGCAGTAAGCGCGGGAATTCATCTCGCGCTTGCCGAGATAGATGATCTCGTTGCCGCCCGAGACTTCCTCCCAGACGGTTTTATTGGCGTCGAGCGCATCGCGTGACTGGTCGACATAGCCGAGTTGCACCGTATCGCCGATGGTGATCGTGCCCGCGTCCGGGGTTTCCTGGCCGGTGATCATCCGGAAAAGCGTGGTCTTGCCGGCGCCATTGGGGCCGATCACACCAACAATGCCGCCCGGCGGCAACTTGAAGGAGAGGCCGTCGATGAGCAGCTTGTCCTCGTAGCCCTTCTTCAGATCCTCGAATTCGATCACGTTGGCGCCCAGCCGCTCGGCGATCGGGATGATGATCTGCGCGGTAGTCGGACCCTTGTCCTGCGCCTTCTGCACCAGTTCCTCGTAGCGCTGGATACGCGCCTTCGACTTTGTCTGGCGGGCCTTCTGCGAAGCGGAGACCCATTCGCGCTCGCGCTCGATGGTGCGCTGGCGTGCCTCGTCCTCGCGCGATTCCTGCGACAGGCGCTTCTGCTTCTGCTCCAGCCAGGAGGTATAGTTGCCCTCGTAGGGGATGCCGCGCCCGCGATCGAGCTCAAGTATCCAGCCGGTGACGTTGTCGAGGAAGTAGCGATCGTGGGTGACGATCAGGATGGCGCCGGGATAGGTGCGCAGATGTCCTTCAAGCCATGAGACCGTCTCGGCGTCGAGATGGTTGGTCGGCTCGTCGAGGAGCAACAGATCAGGCTGTTCAAGCAGCAGCCGACACATGGCCACGCGGCGGCGCTCACCGCCGGAGAGGTTTTCCACGCCCCAGTCGTCGGGCGGGCAGCGCAGTGCGTCCATGGCCTGATCGACCTTGGAATCGAGATCCCACAGATCCTTGGCCTCGATCTCGTCCTGGAGCGCCGTCATCTCGTCGGCGGTCTCCTCGGAATAATTCATGGCGAGATCGTTGTAGCGCTCCAGGATCGCCTTGAGCGGCGCAACGCCGAGCTCGACGTTCTCGCGCACTGTCTTGTCGTTCTCGAGCTTGGGCTCCTGCGGCAGATAGCCGACCTTGGCACCATCAGCCACCCAGGCCTCGCCGTTCCATTCCTTGTCGAGCCCGGCCATGATGCGCAGGAGCGTCGACTTGCCCGCGCCGTTGGGGCCAAGGACGCCGATCTTGGCATCCGGGTAGAAAGACAGATGTACGTTATCCAGTACTTTCTTGCCGCCGGAATAGGTCTTCGAGAGACCCCGCATATGATAGATGAACTGTCGCGCCACGAGCTTCGTCCCATCGCAAGCTGTATGAAAATCCGTGGCCCGGGATAGCAGGGCAGGGCGCGGGCTACAAGCGGGATCGGACCTGCCGGGCGCGCGCCAGCAACCCGAATTCGCTCTTTGCACGTCGCGCCAACGCGCATTTCGCAAAATTCATGTTTGCGCGGCGCGGCGAAGTGCTTAAGGTTCAAGGGAGATTGTCCTGCGCCGACCTGTCCGGTGAGCCGGTGTCGTGCCGTGAGTAAAGAGACGTGACAACGCCATGGCGACCGAAAAGCAGCCCATCATCATCAAGAAATACGCCAATCGCCGGCTCTACCATACCGGGGCTTCGACCTATGTGACGCTCGAGGACCTCGGGACAATGGTGAAGGCGGGCGAGGATTTCCTCGTCTATGACGCCAAATCCGGTGAGGATATCACCCGTTCGGTGCTGACCCAGATCATCTTCGAGCAGGAAAACAAGGAAGGCGGCCAGAACCTTCTTCCGGTTACGTTTCTGCGCCAACTGATCCGCTTCTACGGGGACAGCATGCAGGCCATGGTGCCGAGCTATCTCGAGCACTCCATGTCGCTGTTCACCAATGAGCAGGAGAAGATTCGCGCCCAGATGAGCGAGACGTTCGGGCCGAAAGCTTTCATGGCACTCGACGAGCAGGTGCGCTCCAACATGCAGATGTTCACCGAGGCCATGAAGGTGTTCACACCTTTCGCCAACAAGGGATCCGCCGGGAAGGGCGATTCCGAGGGCCAGTCCGGGGCCGGCGCGGAGGCCGATATCGACAGTCTGAAAGCCCAGATGGCCGAGATGCAGGCGCGCCTCAACGAGCTGGCCAAGAAGTAGGCTGAGCAAGAAATAGGCCGAGCAAGAAATAGGCTGAGCAAGAAATAGCGCACTCACCGGTGTGGAACTGTCT
>Ga0102938_10002178_pt1 | contig 14871 bp, 9 predicted proteins | sample SalPonR2_B_D2_MG_FD_84516 | JGI IMG/M metagenome (GOLD analysis project Ga0102938, IMG submission 84516) | Salt pond soil microbial communities from South San Francisco under conditions of wetland restoration - Salt Pond MetaG R2_B_D2_MG | ecosystem: Environmental > Aquatic > Marine > Intertidal...
CCGGAGATGTCCTTCATTTCAAGGATCGGTTCAAACTGCGTGGCGTCGTAGCCCTTGGCCTGGATGTGCCGGGTGGCCTGGGAGGCGGTAAGGGCAATCAGGTCCACCTTTTCCGTCAGCAGGGCTCCAAAGTTTTCCGCCTGCTCTTCTACCGGAAAAAGGCCATCTCCGGCTTCTAATCCCCGGTCGCGGAAGTAGTGGTGCTCAAAATTGTCCTCTACAACCCCAATGCGGTAGCTCAGTGCATCTTTCATCGAAGAAGGGTTTACATCATCCCGTCCGCCTTTGCGGTACAGGTTCATCTTGTCGGTAAACAGCGGGCCAACCCAGTGGAAAAGCTCCTCCCGGTCGGCGGTGCGCAGCATCGAATACAGCAGGATGTTCGGCTCGCGCAGAGCAATATGGTAGGCCACGGTCCAGGTCATAAACTCGATGGGCCAGTGGATATCCAGGTGCTTCAGTAGCGCCTGCAGGATTTCTGTGGATATGCCGGTGGGTCCGTTTTTAGCCATATAGTTATAGGGGGGCATCTGCTCGGCAATGATGAGGGGGGCTGTTTTGTACTGTTCTATCTCTTTTTTGAGGCCGGCCAGGTTGTCTTTGTTGGTGTTTTGAAGGGCAGCAAGGCTTTCTATTGTTGATGATACAGTTCCTATTTCAGAGGTGATGCTGTGCACCTGGTCGAGGTTGTTCTGCGAGAGTTGTGACAAACTCGTCATAAATTCCTCAACGCTGTTCATACGGCCGTTCATTTCTTCGGATGAAGATTGCACGTCCTGGCTGATATCCTTCAGTTCGGTAAGGGAGGTAGTAATTTGGTTGCTGCTGGTGGCCATCTCGCTCATGCCGTTCATCATCTCGCCCATACTTTGGGAAAACTCTTGAATTTTTGTAAGAATATCGTGAATAGAGTCACCGGTTTTTTCTGCAATGGTGGACATGGTTTCAATATTTGTGGATATACCCTGCAGCTCATTGGTGATAGAACTGGAGTTTTCCCCAGTGGTTTCTGAAAGCCGTCGGATTTCATCGGCAACTACTGCAAAGCCCTTCCCCGCCTCCCCCGCATGGGCAGCTTCAATGGCCGCGTTCATAGAAAGAATGTTGGTGTTATCAGAGAGGCTTTTGATTACTTCCGTCATTTCGTACATGACCGAGGTAGATTGCGCAATTTTGCGGGTTCCCTCCAGGGTACTGTCCATGTTCTCTTTTCCCTCTTCGGAAAGCTGCACCAGGTGGTCGATTGTTCCGCTGTTGCTCTGCATATTTTCGGTTATATTTTGAATAGTGGCATGGGTTTCTTCCACTGCGGCAGAAGATTGGGCTACTGCTGAGGACTGGGAGGTAATAAGCTGTACTACATTGTCCAGATGACTATTGATGCCGCGAACATCCTCGTTCGAACGCGAAAGGCTCTCATTGAGGGTGCTGAACTCCTTCTGCAGGCCCTGCATTGTTTCTGAAATGTGCCGTACAAACCGGTTAATCTCTTCCGATTTCTCCGTCAATTCCTGCCCAATATTAGTGCCGAATTTTTCAATGTTTCGCATTCGCAGCAGAAGAATGTTGAAATGGTTGATAAAATCGTTGTAAGCCCGGGAAAGTTCTCCGATTTCGTCGGTCTGTTTCAGTGGATTAACCTCGCTCAGATCTCCGTCTCCGCTTGTGAGCGATTCCATCTGTTCAATGATGGTACGAATTGGTTCTATCATCTGCCGCCGCAGTAACATCAGTGCAAAAACAACAATTATAAAAAAAGATACGCCGTACACTCCGAACTCGACTACAGCACCAGCTAAATTGATGTGTTCTAGTACCAGACTTCGTAAAAACGCTGCCAGCGCAATCAGAACTAACCCTATACCGCCGAAAATAAATGTAAATTTGAAAGTCATAGGTATAGAATACAGCATTTCTGTAAAATGTAAATAGAAAATTTGTAATATCCAAAATATACATTTTATTTTTGTTTACTTAATTTCTAACATCTTAATTTTTTGTTTGACTATTTACTAACAGATATGTATATTGATTTCATGAACATTGAAAACACATTGGACCAGACCGATCTTGAGGCTTTACTGCACGGGTTTAAGCAAACCGCAGAGTATTACAAGTGTGTATACTGCGATGCTGAATTTAAGGAGGGCATTATCTACCCTTCTGAATCACAGCTAATGGATGCTCGGCGGGCCGCAGCTGTTCACGTACAGGATGCGCATAGTGGGCCCTTTAAGGCGCTTCTGCATCAGGACCGTAAGATCACCGGTTTAACCGAGCTTCAGGTGGAGTTACTGGACCTGCTTCACTCCGGCTACAGTGACGCTGAAATTGCCCGCATGGGCGGCGGTAAAGCAGAATCAACAATCCGAAATCACCGATTTCAACTGCGAAAGCGTACCAGAGAAGCTAAGGTGCTCTGCGCCCTTATGGAGCTGCTGGATATACACAGCGAGAAGAAAAAGGCCGCAGATTCAGATTTTTATCAGTTCGCCGGACCGCTTACGGTGGAGGATGAGCGGGTGGTAGTCACCAATCGTGAAGCTGAAAAAATAAAAAATAAGTACTTAAGAGTCCAAACGATAGAGGATAACCATACCATCCCTCTGGAACTGATGCGTTGGCCGAAAAAACAGAAGGAGAAGCTGATCGTGCTTGATTATATAGCGCGCCTGTTTGAGCCTGACCGGGAGTACAGTGAATCGGCGGTAAACACTGTACTGTCGGAAGTGTATGAGGACTATGTAACCCTTCGCAGGTATTTAGTCGACTACGGTTTGCTGATTCGGCAGCCGGGAGGCGGCGCCTACCGACGCTCTTCCCGATAGCTATGCAGTAGACTCTCCATCCTCGCAGTACTGTCGGCCAAGCCGCCCGGCCGCGAACGCTGCAGCCAGAGCCGGCGGTACTCTTCTATCAACGGCTCGAGCTCTGCGGCCAGTGCTACGCGCTCTTCGGAAGCTATCTCAGCTATGGTTAGTTGTTCGGTTGCCAACTGCAGACGGCCCAGCCGGCAGCCATGTTGCAGCAGTTTTTGAGTAAACTGCAGTTCTGCAGCATAACGGGCGACTTTACTGCTTAGTTCGGTCGCCGACAAGACCCAGTCGAGATGTGCTTTCGCTGAATCCAACAGTTTATTCTCTTTCTCAAAGCTAAAGTTATGGAATTGATGATATTCGCTGCGGTAATAGGGAAACACCGGATCCAACAACAGCACCGCCGGCAGCGATACATTGTGCAGCCGCACCCCGGACTGCTCCCACACATGTTGCAGCTGCATAGCCGCAGCTGCCAGTTCCCGACTGCCTTCGAACACGTGCATTGCTAACACTACTTCCGGGTCGAAGAGTGTGATAGCTTTGAGGTTCCAGCCTGCACACGCACCGAACATAAATCCCGGCAGTCCGGCGGGCAGCTGCTGCCAGTGGCCGTTATCACCCCATTCGCTCACAATCAGCCCCTCCGCCCCAAACTTCATTCCCTGGGCAGCCCCATGCGCAATATTGACACGGGTATTTTCCCAGCGGCCGCCCAATGAGTTCCAGGCAGAATTGCCGGTACACACATAAAAAGACAAATCTGATGCGGCTATCTGGGCACATTCGCGTTCAAAGGGATGATCGGCCTCATACCCCCAGTTTATCAGCACCATATCCTTAGGCAGTTCTTCTATCAAATGGGGATACTCCATAACAATATCCCCATACACCTGAACCTTTTTTCCCTTGGACTGTACCAGACTGTATATTTTCATTAGAAAGTTTATATAGAGACGATCGAGTCCTTCAGTTTTGCACAGTGCTTTGCTGCGCCCCTTTCCCAGTTCCCATGGCTCATCTCCGCCGATGTTCAGGTAATCGGATTCAAAACACGGGAGCAATTCATCGTACAGTTCGCTAAGAAACGGAATTGCGTCATCTACAGCGGGAGACAGGGTCGACGATGAGGAGCGAAACTCGCCCCAGGGATCATAAAAGCCGTCGGGCGATTCCGCCAAATACTTGTATTCATCATGCTGCAGCCAGCGCTCCATGTGTCCGAAGGAGTTTTGGTTGGGTACCAGTTCAATTGCCCGCAGCCGGCAGTAATCCCGCAGTTCACCTAACTCGTTGGCAGTCAGCGGCGAAGCCTCTTTCCATACGTTTCTATGACGCCGGTAGGCGAAGGCATGCTCTGTGTACAGCTGCAGCTGATTATATTTCCATTCGGCCCACATGTCGATCAGCTCTTTCAGCGTCTCCAGCCTCGGTACCCGGTCGCGGCTGATGTCATACAGCACTCCGCGCACTTTAAAATCAGCCCAGTCTTCAATTTTTCCAGTCGGCAGGCTTCGGTCGCTGCTCTGTCTGATGAGCTGTTTTATGGTCTGCAGTGCATAGAACAAACCGCTTCTCGCTACAGCCTCGATCTCAACGCCGTCGGGGTGAATTTTTAATCGGTACCAGTCGTGCTTTCCCGGCAACGGCTCAACAAGTGTATATACAAACTCATCCGGTAATGGTGTATCGAGTGTAAAATCGTATATTTGCTCTTGCTGAGCGGCGCGTAGCTCGTAGGTGGCCTTTCCGAGTTCAATTAACTGCGGTTGCGGCACTAATACCGGCGGTTTCTGTGGTTTCATACACTACTGCTTCCATCTTTCAGAGTCGGCGGCAATTGCCAGCAGGAACCAGGCCGCATGGGGTATCCACTGTTCACTCCAGCGCCAGCGGTGGTCGCCCCGCCCCTCCACTTCGGCCGGCAGAAAATCAATACCCGCTTCGTCTGCAAACCCGGCCGTAATACCGTTGCAAATTCCGCCGGGCGCATTCGGATAAAACTCTTCGTAGCGCGGGTTATTCCGCCCGTGTCCCTGCAGCATACACATGTCGTAGGGGTTTCTCCCGAGAATCCAGTGCAGCTGCGCATCGGCAAACTCTTCCAGTTCTTCTTTTTCAACCGCTCTTCCTTGGGATGACTTGCCAGGCAGATCACCCAAATACGGTTTGGCCCGGCGGACCGCACAGGCCAGCGATGCCAGTCGGGCATTTTCGCCCTGCCACCAGTAGCCGCTCTCATTCATATGCGGAACAAAGAACGCCGCCCGAACCGTATTGTCCACCGGTTTTACCCACTGCCGCGCCAATAGAAACGGATTCTGAACGCCTCCGGTCACTGTCAATATATCCTGCACTGCACAATGTATCAACTCCTCGCTTCGCGCCCTGCTATTCGCATTCACTTCGGCAATTTTAAGGTACTCGGTAAGGGCGACTATCGGCAGGCCGGCCTCGGCCGCATGAAAATAGGGCCGCTGTGAGTCGAGCTCCACCCGCCAGTATCCATGCTGCCGGTCGTACAGGCGCGCGAGTTCACCCGCCCGCGCCTCTGCGGCAGCTAAAAAGCGCTGGTCGCCGGTGGTTTTGAAAAGTTCAGTGGCCGCCATCAATGCACAATATACATCGATGATATTTTCGCGGCCGTTGTCCAGGTACCCGGTTCCGTACTGCAGCAGATGATCCCAGCCGCGCACAGCCGCCTGCAGATAGTCGGAGTTTTCGTATTCGCCGGAGAGTCCGCCGCGGGCCGCTCGCGCCAGGGCGGCTATCGCCATTCCGCCACCCTGCCGGAAGCCGGCCTGATAATTATCCATCCGGATGCCCTCTTTGCCGCGGAAGGCAGATATCATCCGTTTATCATTTTCCTTGCTCCACTGATCGAACAGGGTTATGTAGAAATAACCTTTTGCATCCTGCATCCGCATTAGAAAGTCGGCTCCGTACAAAGCCTCTTCCAGCGCCCGCTCCTCTAGAAGAGTGCCGCCGTACTTTGAACTCTCCGCTAAACTGTCCTTCAACTCAAACAGCGCCCATACAACCAGAGGAATCTGCTGCGGGTTCATGTAGTTGGCGTAGGAGAGGTGCGACAGGTATTTGCTGTAGTCGCCGGCTGCATCGTACCAGCCGCCGTGAACATCAACCTTGTCCGATCGTCCGCCGTAAAAACCTACATGGCGATCAGTCGCATCCCAGCGCCAGCCGGCGCGCTGCGACTTAAAGTAAAACAGCACATCCGAGATACAGCTGTCGGCGAGCAGCCCCGGTTCAACTTTAAACGATGAGCTTTCAATTATCTTCTCGCCATCCCGCAGCCGCACCTTATACCGTCCCGCTTCTCTCACCTCTGAAAAATCTATGCTATGGAAAAAACGGCCTTTCCACCCCTGAACCTCTGTGCGCGTTCCAGGCACGCCCAGGCATATGGTCCCGTGTGCACTGTGTCCAACGTGGGTATTAATAAGAAAAACATCGGCTTCAGGACTCACCGATTCCCCCGCATCCCCCGCTATGAGGGCAATCTTCCTCCCGTCGATTTCATAACCAATGTGATTTGTGAGTATAAACACTGTAAATCCTTTTATCCTTTAATTGCTCCCCCAACAACTCCCCGAGTGAGTTGTCGCTGGAAGGAAAAGTACACTACCATGGTTGGCGCGGTGGCGATTACCAAGGCTGCCAGCTGCCATCCGAGCTGCGTACCGGTCAAGCTCGAGAATGAATATACCCCTACCGGGAGGGATTTGGTGGCATCGGAGCTCGCCAGTACCAGTACCATTAAAAATTCGTTCCAGATTCCCAATGCACTTATGATTCCCACTGTCACCATAACCGGCTTGCACATCGGTGTAATGATGCTGAGAAAACTCCTAAAGGTGCTCGCCCCGTCTATCTTGGCCGATTCTATCAGACTGCTCGGCAGTCCGCGCATGAACTGAGTGGTGAGCAGGACAGAGATCGGCAGTCCGAAGGCGACATAGGCAATGATGATGCCTATGTGGGTATCGGTGAGGTTTACCGACGAGTACATTAGAAACAGTGGAATAATCACCTGGTGCTGACTAATCAGATACCCAAAGCCTATCAACGCCATCAAAACCGCCGAGATCTTCTTAAACGGCATTTTGCTGAAACCAAAGGCCGCCATCAGCCCTAAGAAAATGATAAAGAAAGTCGAGACGGTAGTATAAAGAATACTGTTGAGGAATTTGAAACCCAAACCGCCGCGCTCAAAGGCCGAGGTGTAGTTAAACCAGATAGTTTTCCAGCTTACCCTCCGGCGCATTTTATCCGGGAGCTGTGAGAGAGTCAAAGTATCACCAGGCTTGAGAGCGGCAATCTGCGGCGGCAGATCATCTTTCACCAGAAAATGAACCATCAACCGTCGTCCGGGAGCGATAGTGCTCGATTCAATTATCAAACGCTCACGTAAATCCTTCTCGGTATCATAATCGGGAATAACATTGAGCTGCGGGGCTATCACCTCATATTGATCGTTGTAGTTATCGAACAAATCGTGGGGAAAGGCAAAAATGTCGCGGGTCAACTCTCCATTAGATTTGAAAGATGAATATCCCAACCAGAAAAGTGGAAGGACAGTAATCAACACCCAGCTTATTAAGACAGTATATGAAAGCAGCTTGCCTACCAACGCCGAAGGGGAAAATTTTTTGTCTGACACAACATCGTGCGGCATTTATTCCTCCTCTCCCGGATTAAAACGTTTGCTGATAAAATTGCTGAAAACTATCATAATAAGACTGATAATTACGATTGCATTAGAAATAGTAGATCCGTACGCAAAACGCATGGGGTCGGAATAATCTCTGAAAGCTGTCTCATACATAAAAATGGGAAGCACCAGGGCGTTCTGTCGCTGCAGTCCCTGGGTAGTGATACCAAAAATCAAATCGAAGCCCTTTAAAGATCCGGCAATTGCGAGTACCGAGGAGATCAGGATTGTTCCCCACAAAATAGGAACTATAATCCTCATGAAGATCTGCGCCTCATTTGCCCCGTCTATCTTGGCAGATTCAATCAGGCTGTCTTCTATCTTCTGCAGGTTGGCCAGAAAGATGATCATATACAACCCGGTGTAAATCCATATCAGCGCAAATCCGATCGGTATCATAACCTGATTTGCGTGCAACATCATTGTAAATTGGGCAGATGGGTCTCCGGTCACAAACTGAATTATGCCGGATACCGGACCGTCGGCCTCGAACATGCGCTTCCAGATGGTTCCGATTACGATGACCGATAGAAAGTGCGGCAAAAACAGCATCGACTGGAAAAAGATCCGGGCTTTAACCATATTTCTGTATAAAATGTAGGCCAGAACAAAACCTATTGGGATTTGTCCGAAGACCGATACGGCAACTACAATAAGGTTATTTTTCAAGGCATGCCAGAAGTTGGGATCCTGCAGCATACGCGTGTAATGCATAAGACCCACAAAATTCCAATTTCCGCCCTTGTTTGGATTAAAATCTGAAAAACTGAGAAATACTGAGTAGAATACCGGATAGGCTACAATTGCCAGATACACCACAAGCGCCGGGGCTACAAAACCCAAATACACCGGAAATTCTCTACGGTCGCGTAAGTTCACTACAACTCTCCTGCTCTTCGTTCGATGTGAAACGAGGAGAGGGGTTTACCCTCTCCTCTTATATAGCTCGATACTACTGTCGGACAAGTTTTTCAACCTGGTCGGCAACTTCCTGAGGAGTAGCCTGACCGGCGACAATTTTCTGGGCTCCCGAATTCAGAGCATCGTTCGGCGCTCCGGTTAGGAACGCATCGATAACTTCAGTATTCATTGCGGTCTGAGCAAGTTCTACCTTGCGTTTCACAATCGGCTCAATATCTTCCGGTACATCATAGCCTTTAAGGATAGGTGCCACAATTGCACCGTCACGCAGGCGCTGAGTAGATTCGGGTTCGGAATAAAAATAGTTCAAAAACTTGAGTGCTGCATCGCGAACTGCCGGATCAGAGGCGCCATTCTTGGTGAGACCGTAGCCTACCTGAATAGCGGCGGCTACAGACCCTTCAACACCGTCTTTCTGCCCGGGAAGTTCCGGCCATGCCATCAATTGGGTAGCGGCCTTTACATCTGGATTTTCGATGGCACCTGCAACCCACTGCCCCTGTACCATAAACAGTGCTTCGCCGTTATTATATTTCGAAGTATTTGCACCGTAGTCAACCAGTACGGATTTTTCGGTAATGACACCGTCCTCCACCATCTGCTGTACAAATTCCAGTGTTTTCAACATTGCCGGATCATTGAACTTGTTTTCACCGGCAACCGCTTTAGAAACCCAGTTCCGATCGCCGGACATACGTGCGATCACAGCCGACATCAGGCACGAACCCCAGGCCCATCCGTCGGCGCCGTCGATAGTCACCACATCCAGGCCGGCTTGACGAGCGGCCGGTACCATCGCAACCATGTCTTCATAGGTCTCCGGTGCGGAGAATCCTAATGATTTTACCAGATCTTCGTTCATATAAAGTACAGTGGTAATGTTAGAGGTTCCGAGGGGAATCTCATAGATTTCACCATTCGGTCCCATGGCAGGAATCAAATCGCGGTCGTACATTGGATCGAGGTATTCGCGATGATCCCACTGCTGATCGGCTTCTTTCCAGGGTGCTCCCCAGCGTGCATCGGCGCCCATGTAGGCCATATCAGGCACATCGCCGGCTGCCAGCCGTGCAACCACCTTCTGGTGGTAAGCTTCGTCATACAGCATTTCATCATCGATATCGATGTTTGGATTTTGCTTCTCAAAGGCTTCCACGATACGCTTCCAGCTCACCCCTTCCTGGTTCGAGTTGTCGCCGTATGCCATTACATCCACAACGATCTTCTCGGATTTTTGCCCTTGTTCTTGTTGGCCCCCTGCAATAACAACAAACGGAACCAACATCATAATAACAATGAGCAATACTAATGCTTTTTTCATTAAAACGCCCTCCTTTATTCTTTTACTCTTCCCACGGAAGAGAAATTCCCTGAACTATGTGTGTATAAGTCCGGCCTCCGACTGCATGTCGAGGTGTCCGGAGTAATCCTCCAAAATTTCCAAATCACTAAACAGTTTGTTCAGCACCATACCTGCCGCCCCGTAAGCTACCGCCTGATCCCCGAAGGCCGACAGCCAGATATTTTTTCTTACTTCGTACGCATACGGATAGGGCCAGTTCTTTTTGATCTCCTCTTCCAGAATAGCCGACACATCCTGGTCGTAGCGTTCGAATTGTCCTCCCAGAATGATATGGGTGAGGTTAAAAGTGTTGACTATCAGCGCAATGTGAGCTCCTAATTCGTGCAGAAACTTGTGCCACAAATCTTTATCCTCACGCACCAGCTGCTGCTCTTTAGCAGTCAGAGAAAACTGTCCGATTGAATCTTCGTGGCGGAAGATACTACGAAACTCACCGGCTGAGTAGTCATGCCCATAGTGCACATTGCCGTTCAGCACCAGTCCTACACCTATACCAATGGAATCATAGGCGTTTTTCTGCTCATCCTCACGATCACGCACCTCCAGCAAAAGAAAGATAAAATCCTTCAGCTCTTTTCGGCGGTGAAACGCCAACTCACCCCAGACACTCGCATTCGCATCATTATCAATGAACACCGGAACGTCGACTTCCCCGGCTATCTTTTTATAAAATCTGTAGTCTTTGCTGATCTTCAGTGGAATAGAATATTTGATGACACCGTTTTTTGAATTGACAACACCTGAAACCCCAACTCCAATTCCCAGCAGTTTGAGATTTTTTGATACAAGCTCCTGCCGTAAAGCAGCAGTTATCTCTTTGAACTTTTCTTTAAAATTTTTCCCAGAAATTTCCGCTTTTTCGAACTTGGAATATACGATCTCACCTTCGAGGTCGACCGCCACCGCTGTATACGAATCGGGGGTCATTTCAATTCCGAGTACGCAGCCGTAGTTTTTGTTCAACTTTATATGAACTGGTTTGCGGCCGCCCTGCGGACTTGAACTCCCCTCGGTTGATTCAATAATTATTCCAAGTTCCAACAACTCATTGACGTTGTTCGAAATGGTTGATTTATCAAGATCTAAATTTCGAGCTATCTCAATACGACTGGTTTCACGACTGACCCAAATCTCCCGCATGATTCGAGATCGGTTTATTACCTTGGTTCTTTTCACTGCTGTTGCTTCCTTTTTCTGTTGGTTGATTTTTCTACCAACTAACCTAAGTCTTACATGAGTTTTTTCATCTGTCAACGTTTTTTGCCCTATTCACCCTCAATTTTACGCTTTTAAAGAGTAATTTTACTTGTGAATAGCTGTAAAGAAAGATAATATATTGTGTTAGTTGATTTTACTACAAACCATAGGTAATAAGGGTAATCCATGCAAATACAAACTATCGCAACCAACTGGAAACTTATCCGAGAGACCGACCAATCTGAGTATACCTGCACCCTCCCCTGTGACAATCTGTCTGTTCTCCTCACTGCAGGTGCCGTACCCGATCCGTATTACGCCGACAATGAGCTGGTGGTACAATGGGTTGGAGACGAGGAGTGGACTTTCTCGACTGAATTTGAGCTTGATAAGACTTTTTTGCAGAAATCCCAACTGTTTTTGCAGCTCGATCGCATCGATACCTTTTCGGAAGTGTATTTGAACGAGGTGAAAGTCGGATCAACTAAGAACATGTTTATTAGATACCGTTTCGATGTAAGCCGGGCAGTGAGAGCCGGTAACAACCGGCTCCGGATTCGACTTGCATCACCTGTACAGGCTGCCGTCGAACTAAAAAAACAGCTGCCCTATCCGGTGCCGCACCAGGATTATCCTGTACAGGCGCAGGGCCGCAACCTCATCCGCAAAGTGCAGTCCCACGCCGGATGGGACTGGGGCCCCTGTTTAATGGTTTCCGGCATATATGAGCAGGTATTGCTGTGTGCAACTCCGCTCGAGCGCATTGAAGCTGTACATCATGATGCCGCGCTTACGGAAACCAAAGAATACTTGTGGCACTTGAAAGTGTACACAGAAATTTTTTCCAGGGAAGCCGGCCACACACTCCTGCGGGTTGAATGTGCCGGAGCGGTCTCTGAGCAGCAGGTGGAACTCCGCCCGGGCCCACAGCAGGTGATTAGTGAGCTTGAAGTGAAAAATCCGCAGCTCTGGTGGCCGTCCGGTTACGGGCAGCAGCCGCTGTATGAACTAAGAGTGGTCACCCCGAACGACACGAGCCGGCAGAACATCGGCTTCAGATCTATTGAGGTGCTGACCGAACCGGATGATTACGGTATAGGCATGGTCTTTCGAATCAACGGCAGGAATATTTTTGCAAAGGGTGCCAACTGGATTCCGCCGGATGCACTACCTGCCCGTCACAGCCCCAAGCATTATGAGCAGCTGCTCGAATCGGCCCGGCAGGCTAACATGAATATGATCAGAGTTTGGGGAGGTGGTCAGTACGAATACGACTATTTTTATGACATCTGCGACCGCAAGGGATTGCTGGTCTGGCAGGATTTTATGTTCTCCTGTGCGTTGTACCCCTCTTCGCCGGACTTCCTTGAAAATGTTCGAGGTGAAGCTGAATACCAAATCAAACGGCTCAAACACCACCCTTCTCTGGTCTTGTGGTGCGGCAACAATGAGGATATCGGAGCGCTTACCTGGTTTAAAGAATCAAGGGAAAACCGCGACCGCTATATCATCGACTATGACCGTCTTAACGAGGGAGTACTTGGCCGAGCTGTACGAAAACTCGATCTACAACGCAAGTGGTGGTCCTCCTCGCCCTCCGCCGGCGAAGGGGATTACTCCGATTGCTGGCACGACGATTCCAAGGGGGATATGCATTACTGGAGCGTATGGCATGAGGGAAAACCCTTCGAAGCTTATTACGAGGTTACCCCCCGCTTCTGTTCGGAGTTCGGTTTTCAGTCCTTTCCCTCCGTCGAAAGCATCAGAAACTTCACTCCGCCGGAGCAGCTGAACATTACCTCACCGGCCATGGAGCATCACCAGAAAAACGAGCGCGGCAACAGTATTATTATTTCCACCATCTCCCGCTATTTCCGCTTTCCGCAAAGCTTTGAGGAGATTATCTACCTCAGTCGTGTGCAGCAGGCTATGGCAATACAAACCGCCGTCGAGTATTGGCGCAGCCGCCGTCCGGTCTGCATGGGTATGCTGTACTGGCAGTTGAATGATAATTGGCCGGTAGCATCCTGGTCTTCCCTCGAATACGAGGGGGCTTGGAAACCCCTTCACTACAGCGCCAAACGCTTCTACGCACCCCGACATATAGCCCTAATCTTCAACACGGATAAAATCGAGGTGCACGGTATCAACGACAACTTTGAGGCTCTGTCGGGAAGTCTGCAGCTTGACCTCTATACCTTTGATGGAAAACTTGTACAGCACAGCCTCGAAACCTCCACTTTACCTGCTGAATCATCAAGCCTTCTCAAAACAGTGGCTATACCGGCGGATCGTGAATTTCGCGCTACTCACTTCTATTATGCCCGGTTTACTCCGGATACCCCTAATATCCTGCCCCTCGAAAACAGCCGACTCCTTATGCGGCCCAAGGAGTGCAGTATTCACCCGACGACTATTCGGTCCGAAATTATTCACAGTGCCGAAGGGATAAAACTTCGCCTGCGCAGCGATACCCCGGCTTTCTTTGTAGTACTTGAATTTGAAGGGCTTGAAACAGGAGCACTACACACCGGACCTCCGGAAGATGCGGCTCCGGTGCGTTTCTCAGATAACAATTTTACCTTGCTGCCCAATTGTGAAAAATGGATCGATATAGTAGTCGACGGCAATGCAGCTCTTTTCGAGCACACGGCTGAGACACTAAAACAGACTCTTAAAATACACGCTTTGCGCAGCTTCTAGGGTTCCGCCGGAATAAAACTATTGTCGTTTTATAGCTTATTGTCTCCTGCACTCGCCAAGGATCACGGCATGAATCATTAAATCATTAATTACAATTTGCATTTTAACTTATTAAGATCTATACTTTTATAAAAGGTATATAAGAGCTACTGCTCTTGAAAGGAAGTAATATGAATATTACAGCTGTATTAAAGGATAGTTTCGATTTAATGAAACGAAACTGGGTTCTGTTTGTGCCATTTTTAGGTGCCTTCGTGCTGATGGCCCTTATCTCACTGATTTCTGCGGGAACCTTGGTTCCCTTCGGCGACTTTCAATCGATGGGTCAGGTTTCACAAGAGGAGGCAATTGGTTTTGCCGGAACTTCCCTTGCAGTCGTTTTTATTACGATGCTACTGTCCGGTATTATCGGACTCTTAGCCCACGGTATGACCATCACCATGATTGACGATGCCTTGAAAACAGAGAAAGCAACCCTCAAGGGAGGTTGGTCTAAAACTCTGCATAGTATTGTGCCGCTTTTAATTGCCGCAGTACTCGTGGGCGCAATTGTCAGTATCGGGTTTATACTTCTGGTACTTCCAGGTATCATTGCAATCTTTTTCCTGATGTTCAGCATCGTTGCGGTTATCAGCGATCAAACTAATGGCTTCACCGCACTTGCCCGTAGTGCTCGAACAGTTTTTCACAACTTCAAAGCCACAATCGTTCTACTTTTTGTTCTGATTGCATTGGGAGTGCTCTTTGGCCTCATCTCGATTATCCTGGGGCTCATCCCCATTCTGGGCGTAATACTGGGTATCATCGCCTCCGCCGTATTCGGAGTATATACAACCATCTTTTTGGTAATTAGCTATAACAATCTCGAATCAAAACCGGATACTCAGCCCGACGCAACAGTCTAAGCTATGTTTAAGATGTGGCGCTGCTGTTTTCGTTACGGTGGTCTGAAAAGAAATCAGCCACTACCGGATGCGTAGAGAGCAGCGCCTCGTCAAAACTCCCCTCAAAAGCAATCTGCCCCTGGTCTAGAAAAATAATGTGGTCTGCCAAACGGCCGATACTGGCAACATCGTGGCTTACGATAATAACAGTCATGTTAAGTTTATCCCGTAACCCTGCAATCAGGACATCCAGCC
>Ga0102938_10002179_pt1 | contig 14869 bp, 12 predicted proteins | sample SalPonR2_B_D2_MG_FD_84516 | JGI IMG/M metagenome (GOLD analysis project Ga0102938, IMG submission 84516) | Salt pond soil microbial communities from South San Francisco under conditions of wetland restoration - Salt Pond MetaG R2_B_D2_MG | ecosystem: Environmental > Aquatic > Marine >...
CAGGAAGGCATCGCCGCGTCCGAAGATGACACTGGGGCGGACGATGGTCGCGCCTGGAAACGCTTCGCGCACGGCGTCCTCGCCCTGGGCACGCGCGCGGATGTAATGCGATGGCGACTGCTTGTCGGCACCGATCCCCGAGATCAGCACGAAACGGCCGGCCCCGCCGTCGCGGGCCGCCTGGGCCAGCCGACGGGCGCCATCGACGTGGACGGCTTCGAAAGTGTCCTGCCCGCCGGACTCGACGTACAGGCTCACGGCGTTGACCACGCCCGCTGCCCCCGCCACGGCGCGTTCGACCTGCGCCGCGTCGCGTATGTCGGCTTTTTCGAGTTCGATCTGGTGTTTCTCCCGGGCCCAGCCGGGGCGCACCGGGTCGCGCGCCACGATGCGGACCGGGTGGCCCGAGATGGCCAGCGCCCGGGCGATATTGCTGCCCAGGAAGCCCGTTCCGCCGAAGACGCTGATGATTTCCCGGCTCATGTTCGCTCCCTCCTTCACGTCCGTCATTCTTAGTCTAGTCTCAGATAAGGGGGTGTCATCACTCGCTTCCGAAGCGTGGGTCAGGGCGATGATTTTCAAGCAGTTCTACGACGAGAGCCTGGGTCATGCCTCGTACTTCATCGGTGCCGAGGACACCGGCGAGGCGCTGGTGCTGGACGTGCGCCGCGATGTGGAGGGGTATTTCGATACGGCCCAACGCCATGGCATGCGCCTGGCGTACGCAGCCGACACCCACCAGCACAACGACTACCTGTCGGGGATCTGCGAACTTCCCGCGCGGGGCGAAGTGCAATTGCTGGCCGGCGGGCGGGCCGAGCTCGCCTACCCGGTGCGCTACATGGACGACGGCGAGCGCCTGCAGATGGGCGAGGTCGAGATCGAGGTGCTGCACACGCCGGGCCACACGCCGGAGCACATCTCGCTGCTGGTGTTCGACCGTGCGCGCGGCCACGAGCCGGTGCTGTTGCTCTCAGGCGGCGCCTTGCTGGTGGACGACATCGCGCGGCCGGACCTGCTCGGCGGCGAGGCTGCTGCGCGCGAAGGGGCACGGGAGTTCTGCCGCACTTTGCAGGAAAAGATCCTGCGCCTGCCCGATCATGTGCAGGTCTACCCGACGCATGTCGCCGGTTCCCTGTGCGGCGGCAGCATCGGCAGCATGCTCTCCACGACCATCGGCTACGAGCGCCGCATGAACCGCCAGCTCGCGCAACTGGCCGATGCCGAAGGTTTCGTCGCCAATTGCCTGGACCTGGGCGAGTTGCCCACCGTACCCCCGTACTGGCGCCGCATGCGCCGGCAGAACATGGAAGGGCCGCCGCTGCTCGGCATGCTGGCGGTACCGCCCGCCCTGCAGCCCGACGCATTCGACCGGCTGTGTCGGGAGGACGGCTACTACATCGTCGACTGCCGCTCGCCCGAAGCTTTCTCCGCCCACATTCCGCGCGCCTTGAACGTGTCCTCCGGTTCTTCCTTCCCGGTCTGGGCCGGCACCGTGTTGCCCGAAGGGGCGCGCACCCTGCTGGTGGTGGAGCGTCCCGAGGAATTGCCAGAGATCTACTGGCAATTGCTGCGCATCGGTTACGACATGCCGAGCGGCTGGCTGGCCGGCGGCATGAAAGCATGGCGCACCCACGGGCGCGACATCGCCGCGCTGCCGCAGTGGACGATCTACGAGCTGTGCCGCGCGATGGCCCGCGACCGCGAGCTGTTCGTGCTCGACGTGCGCCAGCCCGGCGAATGGTCGGCCGGTCACGTGCCGGGGGCCACGCACATCAGCGGCGGCGAAGTGCCGGACCGTCTCGACGAGATCCCACACGGCCCGCAGATCGCCGTTATCTGCGGCAGCGGCTACCGCTCGTCGGTTATCGCCAGCCTGTTGCAACGGCGCGGCTTCGAGTACGTCGTCAACGTCCTGGGCGGCATGACCGGGTGGGAGAGCGCCGGACTGGAGACGGAAGCGGCCTGAGACGCGGCAGGCCCGAGAACGACAGGAGGTGGACATGCGACGCGAAAGCGCCCAGCCTGGGCAGCCCCCGACACAAGATCAGCAGCAGACATCGGCCGCAGCGACGACGGTCGCAACACCATCGGGCAGCCGGTCCGCGACCCGGGCGGAGCGTGCGTTGCTGCAGCGCCTTCACCAGCTCGCCGGCGGGCCGCCGGTCCGGTTACGCCTCTGGGACGGCTTCGCGGTCGGGTCCCCGGCTGCGCGCTTCACGCTGGTGCTCAACGACCGTCGCGCGCTCTACGAACTGCTGCGCCACCCGAACATCGGTTTCGGCGAGCTGTACAGCCGCGGACGGCTCGAGGTGCACGGCGACCTGACGGAGCTGCTCGTCGAACTCTACCGGCACATCGGCCGGATGCGCGGCGCATGGCCGGGCTGGCTCACGGCCCTGTGGCGCGACCCGCCGCGCAACGGCGCCGGACCCGGTGATGCGCGTCACAACATCCACCGCCACTACGACCTCGGCAACGCCTTCTACCGGCGCTGGCTGGACACCGCGGCGATGCAATACACCTGCGCGTATTTCGAGACCCGCGAGCTCAGCCTCGAGCAGGCGCAGCTCGCCAAGCTCGAGCACGTGTGCCGCAAGCTGCGCCTGCAGCCGGGTCAGCAGGTGATCGAGGCGGGCTGCGGCTGGGGCGGGCTCGCGCGCTACATGGCGCGGCATTACGGCGTGCGCGTGCGGGCCTGGAACATCTCCCGCGAGCAGGTCGCCTGGGCCCGTGAGCAGGCGGCGCGCGAAGGCCTCGAGGATCGCGTCGAGTACATCGAGGACGACTATCGCAACATCGAGGGACGCTGCGATGCCTTCGTCTCGGTCGGCATGCTCGAGCACGTGGGCCCGGCGAACTACGGCGCGCTGGCCGAGGCCATCGATCGCACCCTGGCGCCCGGCGGGATGGGGCTGATCCACACCATCGGCCGCAACCGCCCCGCGCCGGTCAACGCATGGATCGAGAAACGTATCTTCCCGGGCACCCACGTGCCTTCGATCACCGAGCTGATGGGCCTGTTCGAGGCCGGAGGATTCTCCGTGCTCGACGTCGAGAACCTGCGGCTGCATTACGCCGAGACGCTACGGCACTGGCAGGCGCGCTACCTCGCCGCGCGCGACGCCGTGCGCGCCGACTACGACGAAGAATTCGTCCGCGCCTGGACGCTCTACCTGGCGGGCGCGCGTGCCGCTTTCATCGCCGGCACGCTGCAGCTGTTCCAGGTGGTGTTCGCGCCCGGCGACAGCAACCGGGTGCCGGCGACGCGGCGTGACCTGTATGCCTCGGCGGCGGTCCGCGCGGATGCGTGACTACGACGCCATCATCATCGGCGGCGGGCCGGCCGGCTCGACCGCGGGCCGGGCCCTGCGCGCGGGCGGCTGGCGGGTGCTGTTGCTCGACAAGGCCGAGTTCCCCCGCGACAAGACCTGCGCCGGCTGGGTGACACCCGAGGTGTTCGACGCTCTGCAGGTGGACCGGGCGGATTACGCACGCGGCCGGGTGTTGCAGCCGATCCAGGGCTTTCGCATCGGCCTGATGGGCGAGCCGGCTTGCGAGAACCGGCATGGCGACGAGGCGGTCAGCTACGGTATCCGGCGCTGCGAATTCGATCACTACCTGCTGCAGCACAGCGGCGTCGAAACCGCGCTCGGCGAGCAGGCGCGCGAGATGGTCCGCGAGGGCGGCCACTGGCATGTCAACGAGCGCTACCGGGCGCCTTGGCTGCTGGGCGCCGGCGGGCATTTCTGCCCCGTCGCGACACATCTCGGCGACGGGCCGGGCGGCCATGAACTGGCGGTCACAGCCAAGGAGATCGAGTTCCGCATGAGTCCGGCCGACGCCGCCGCCTGCAAGGTGCGCGGCGAGGTCCCGGAGCTGTGGTTCTGCCGCGACCTGAAGGGCTACGGCTGGGTGTTTCGCAAGGGCGATTACCTCAACATCGGGCTCGGGCGCGAAGACCATCATCGCCTCGGCGAGCACCTCGATGAGTTCGTTGCGGCGATGCAGTCGGCCGGCCGGATCCCGGCGGAGCTGCCGGGACGATTCAAGGGCCATGCCTATCTGCTGTACGGCCACGCGCGCCGCCCGCTGGCCGGGCCGGGCTGTCTGCTCATCGGCGATGCCGCGGGACTGGCGTACACCCAAAGCGGCGAGGGGATCCGCCCGGCGGTCGAGTCGGCGCTGCTCGCGGCGCGGGCCCTGCTGCGGCACGAGGCGCAGACGAGTGGCGCGGATGAAGCCGCGGCCGGCGAGTACGAGCGGGCCCTGCGCACGCACTTCGGCCGGCGCGGCGACCAGCCGCAGCGCGCCGTGCCCGAATGGCTCAAGCACGCGCTGGCGCCAGTGCTGATGCGCAATCGCTGGTTCACCCGTCGCGTCGTCACCGAGCGATGGTTCCTGCACGCCGTGCCGGGGCAGGCCGCGCTCGGGCTTTGAACTTCGTTCTCGCCGCGGCGTCACGAGGTCAGCGCAGAAAGAACTCCACCGGCACGATCATTTCCAGGCGATCACGGTCCATGTCGTCGGGCATGGGCGGCAAGGGCTTTGCGCGCTCGATCATCGCCAGGACCTCGTCGTCGAGCGCCGGGTGGTTGCTGGAACTCTGCAACCGGTACTCGAGCACCGCGCCGCCGCGATCAACCACGAAATACAGCATCGCCCTGCCTTCCTGGCGGCGGAGTCGCGCGCGGCGCGGGTACTCCTTGTGCCGCTCCAGCCAGGCCAGCACTGTCGCCGCGTAATCGCGGCTCGAGCCCGGCAGCCCGCCGCCGGCCGTGGCATCGCCGCTGCCGGTCTCGTCGGCGTCGCGGGTCCCGTCCGGGGCAGCAGCGCCGGTCACGGGCGCGGGCTGCTCGGCGGTCAACGGCCGTTCGGCCGGTATTTCGGGCGTCGGCTCGCTGACGGCTCGGGGGATCGGGTCACGGACCGGCTCCGGCTCCGGCTGAGGCTCGGGTTCGGGCTCCGGCTCGGGCTCAGGTGGCGGTTCGGGTTCGGGCTCAGGCTCGGGCTCAGGTGGCGGCTCCGGTTCAGGGATTTCCGTCTCCTCTTCCACCCGGCTCTCGGGGTTGCCCGTCGCGCGCCCCGCCGGGCCGAGCGAGATCTCGATGCCGCCGGTGCCGGCCGCGATCGCCTGGCCCGGCGGCGGGGCCGGGCGCCAGAGCATGACCGCCGCCACGGCCAGGTGCAGGCCGAGCGCCACCAGGCAGGCGAGCACGTAATGACGCCGCCCCAGGCCCATCAGTCTCCCCCCCGGGCTTGCGTCATGAGCGAGACTTTCTCGAGGCCGGCGGCATGCAGGGCTTCCAGTAACGCCACCACCCGGTTGCCCGGCGTGCCGGCATCGGCCTTGAGTTCGACGCGCAGTCCCGGATCGTCCGCCAGCGCCCCGGCCAGCGCCTCGAGTGCCTCGGCCTCCCGCAGCACTTCGCCGTCCAGGGCCAGTCGCCCGTCGGCGCCGAGCAGCAGGCGCAGCGGCTCGGGCTCGGGACGCGTCTCGCTGGAGGACGCCGGCGCTGCCACTTCGAACGGCTCGCGGACCGTGAGGGTGCCTGCCAGCATGAAGAAGATCAGCAGCAGGAACACCACGTTGATCAGCGGCAGGATGCGTTCCTCGGTCGGGTCGGGGCGGCGCTCGGGAAAATGCATCAGTCCATCGCCTCCCGCTCGTCCTGCCAGGCGGGGTCGCGCACCAGCTTGAGCGGCTCGAGCCCCGCGGCCGACAGCGTATCGAGCACGTCCATCACCGCCTGCAACGGGGTGTCCCCCGCGGGCTGCAGCCGCACCGCGACATCCGGGTGTTGCGCCAGGTGCCGGCCGGCAGCGGCGATCGCCTCGGCCGGGCTCACCGCGGCGTCCTCGAGCAGGATGCCGTCGCGGCTCACGACGAGAACCAGGACCGGCACGTCGCTCGGCGGCGCTGCGACCCGTGCCGCCGGCGTGTCCATCATCACATAGCGCCAGTCGAGAAAGCTCGACGCCAGCATGAAGAACACGAGCAGGATGAACACCACGTCCACCAGTGGCGTCAGGCTGATCACGGCGCGCCGTCGCGTGGCGCGCGCGGCGAGCCTAGGCGGGGCGGGCGGCGAGGGAGCCTGCATGAACCGTCGTTCCGTTGTCTTGCGGGAGCGTCGCCGGCTGCGCAGCCGGTGCGTCTTCCCCGAGGTCCACGGTGAAGGCCTGCGTCACCACGTCGTCCATCTCGTGCGCCAGATGATCCACGCGCCGTTCCAGCCAGTTCAGCACCGCCACCACGGGAATGGCCACGCACAGGCCGACGGCCGTGGTGAGGAGCGCTTCCCAGATGCCTCCCGAGAGGATCGCCGGGTTCACCTGGTTGCCGGCCGCCTCGAGTTGGCGGAAGGCCTCGATCATGCCCAGCACCGTGCCCAGCAGGCCGAGCAGCGGGGCCAGAGAGCCGATCACTTCCAGCGGACGCAAGCCGCGACGCAGCTCGAACAGCACGTTGGTCCCGTAACGCAGCACCTCCTCGCGGATCGCCGATTCCGCCAGGGCACGTTGCTGCCCGCGCAAGGCCCGCGCCAGCGCCTGCGACGTCGGGTCGGGGCTGGCCGCCGCCCGCTCGATCGCCTCTTCCGGCCGGCCGGCACGACACAGCGCGAGCGCTTCGCGCGCCGGCTGCGTTGCACCGACGCGGCAGCGCCGGAACTGGATCAGCTTGAGCAGCATCAGCGTCAGCGCCAGCACCGACATGCCGAGCAGGACCATCACGACCGGCCCGCCGGTGTCGAGGAACGAAGCCATGTCGGCCACGGCGTTCTCGGCCGTCGCCAGGCGCGGGAAGAGGGTTGCAAGAAAACAGAATGTCAAAATCACTGATCGCATCACATCAGGCCTTCCTGTTGTTGGTCGCGCCGCAGCAGGACCGTTAATCATAAAAAAATTTCGCCACGCCATCAGAGCGCCACGCTCAATGCCACTTTCGCGATGGTCTCCGTGTCCAGCCGCCGGAATTCGTCGTCGAGCGTGCTGAGATCGTGGTTCACTACGAAAAACAGGTCGTGATGTTCCGCGAAGGTCCAGCGCAGGCGGCCGTTCAGCCCGAGCCGCTCGGAGACGTTGTCATGCTGCGCGGTGAGATTGAGCGCCAGGCGCGTGCTGAAGTTGACGTTCAGGTCGGCCTCCATCACGCGCACGATGAAACGTCCCTCGGGCAGGTCGATGTCCGTGACTTCGTTCTCCAGGGCGATGTTGTAGCGCTGGGTCGGTTGCCAGAGGAACTCGAGCTCGTAGTCGCGTCGCTGCCCGGTGAAATAATCCCCCGCGAGCACCGAGGCTTCGACCGAGAGGGCCCGATCGCGACTGGTGCCCGCGCTGAGCAGGGCGCGGTTGTAGCGATATTCTCCCGGCGGTATGACAATGCCGGGCAGGATCTCGAAAGGCTCGAAAAGCCGCTCGCGCTCGAAGCGCAGCTCGGGGAACACGTAATCGCCCGCGCGGTTTTCGACGTAGACCTCGGGGTTGTACAGGACGTACTCCAGGCCGCCGTCGAATCGTTCGCGCACTGCCCAGTCGAACTGCGGAATCACGGCATCGTAGCCGTCCGGCCGAAGCCAGTAGCCCAGCTCGCCGGAGCCCTCGCGGATTCCGGTCTGGAAGACGAAACCCAGCGCCGGATCGTAGTCTTGGTCGATGTGATTGAAGCGGGCGTTGGCGACCAGCCCCGTGTTCGGATAGTCGATGGCGAAGCCCCAGGCGCCGCCGCCCGGCGCACCCTCGGTGCGGGTGTCCTGCCACCAGGCCTCGGTGTAGAGCGTCTTGCCCGTGCCGGCGAAATCGCTGTTGCGGTACTGCAGGTCCGCGCCGAGGGTATGCGCGTCACGGTCCACGCGCGGGTCGCCCGTCGTGCCGATGACGCCTGCCGACAGCCCCGGGGCCAGCTCGTAGGCGGCGCGCGCCACGCCCAGCGTCGCCGCCGGCGTGTTCGGTCCCGCAGCGACGCGGGCCCCAAGGGTGCCGAAGGCCAGCCGTCCCTGGCGGCCCGAGAGCTTGCCGCCGACGTCGATATCGACCGGATTGCCTGCCTCGTCGAGGCCGATACGGCGGGAGAAGAAGGGCAGCGGCGATTGTCCCAGGCCACCGAAGCGGAACAGGGCCGTGTCCTGCAGGAAGAACTCGCGCTTCTCGGGAAAGAACAGCGGAAAGCGAGTCAGGTTGACGCGCTGCTCATCGACTTCGGCTTCGGCGAAATCCGTGTTGATGGTCAGGCCGGCGGTGATCGCCGGGGTGACCTGGTAGAACACGTCGATCCCGGGCGAGAGCTCGCTCCGGCTGTCGTCGCCGTCGTGGTCGAAGGACTCGCGCAACACGAGGTAGGGCTCCAGCCGCAGGCCGAGGCCGGGCGAGGCGACCTGGATGCCGCTCAGCGCCAAGGTGTCGGCCAGCGAGCCGATCGGCGTTTCCCGCAGCTCGCCCGCCAGGCGCACGCGCTCGTTGTTGCGTGCGACCCGGCGTTCCACGTTGGTGCCCCAAGCCGTCGTGTTCGTGTCGACGGACAGCGTGGTGAACGGGATGGCGATCTCCACCGTCCAGCCCGCCGCGTGCACGCGCGTCGCGGCGCGCCAGCGGCCGTCCCAGTCCCTGTCCTGCTCCTGGCCTTCGAAGATCATCGCGTCGCTGCGCGCCCCGAGCGGGTTGACGCGAAACAGGTAGCCCTCGCGGCCGCGCCCGTGAGGGTCCAGCACGACCGTGACGTGGTCATCGAAGAACAACTCGCTGTCGCGCTGCATCTGTCGCGCCACGATTCGGCGCGGCTCGGTGTCGAAGGCCTCGACAGCAATGAAGAGATTCGCATCGTCCCAGGCCAGCCGCACGACCGTGCGCTGGGTGCCGGGTGCGCCGGGAACGGGCTGGGTCTGGCGCAGGTCGTCGAGCGCAGCGGCGCGCTGCCACGCGGTCTCGTCCAGCACACCATCGAGGCGCACGCGCTCGTCGGCAGCGAGGCGCGCGGCCGGGGCCGCGTCCGTGGCCTCCGTTCCAGCCAGCAGGCCGGCCAGCAGCGCCGCAGTCTGCGCGAGGGTCTTCATGCGCGAGTCCTGCCCAGCAACCACAGCCAGCCGCCGATGATCGCCAGCGTGAGCGACAACCAGGTGACCATCGCCCAGCGCACACCCGGTGACAGGTCCGGAAGCCGCGGCACACCGTTTTCGACGTAGCCATAGACGGCCGCCTGGTCGATGCCGGCATACGCGGCCAGCACGAAAAGTCCGGCAGAGGCCGCCAGCGCCGCCGGCATGACGCGCCAGCGGTAGCGCTGGTCGGCATCCCGGAGGAGGCGCCCGGCGTGCAGCCAGGCGCCGGTGAGGATCAGCCCGCACAGCATGATGCCGAACAGGAACCACAGCGACTTGCTCCACAGGCCGGCGAAGTCGCCGAAGTGCAGCGGGTCGGCGGTCTCCGACCAGCGCCAGTAGAGTGGCAGCCGGCCGGCCGACTGGTCGTAGAGCACCTCCCCGGTCTGCATGTCGAGGTGCAACTGGTTGGCGCGGTCGCGCACCAGCAGGTGCCCGGCCTGGCCTTCCAGGTAGAGCGCGCCCTCGTGATAGAAGCCGAAGCCGAGCTGGCGGATCGCGAGGTCGGGCCGCGCCGCGCGGGCCTTTTCGAGCAGCGTCGGCAGCGGCAGCGCTGCGGCCGACGCGGCGGCGGGCGCCGGGACCTGGTGGACCGCGGAATCCCCCGTGCCCGCATGACTGAACTTGCCGTCGATCACGTCCATCCGCAGCAATTCGACGCCGTACCAGACGCTGGTCAGGCCGATCAGCAGCACGAACAGCAGCGACCAGAGCCCGGTGGTCCGGTGCAGCCCGCTCCAGTAGGCGTGACCCCGGCCGCGCGGCAGGAACAGGAAGCGGCGCCACCAGCGCCGGTAGAAATACAGCGCCGAGACCATCGACAGCAACAGGAACAGGGCGAACACGGAGACGACGTAGATGCCGGCCGAAGCCATGAAGAACGACATGTGCAGGTTGCGCAGGAAGCGATGCAGGGTGTAAGTGCTGCTGTCGCCGAGGACCGTGGCGCGGTAGGGATCGATGTAGACGAAGCGCGACTGGCCGCGCGCGTCCGCGATGAGCGCGGTCGCCGCGCTGCGCGCATAGCGGGGCGCCTCGAGTCCCATGATCTGCGCCTCCGGTTCCGCCTCGCGCACGGCCTGCAGCCATGCGTCCCAGCCCGCGTGGTCGCCGCCGGGTTGCACGCGCGCCTGCGGCGTGACCAGCCAGTCGAGCTCATGGGCGAACACGGCGAAGGTGCCGCTCCAGCAGATGACGAACAGCACCAGGCCGGCCGTCACGCCAGTGCAGCTGTGGACCAGGAAAAACAGTCGCGCCCGCGTCACGGCCGGTAATGAAGCAGGCGCGGCCCGAGAGCCGCGCCTGCGTTGAGGGCGCCCGAAGGTCCTGCCATCAGAGCTTCATGTCCAGCCGCAGGTAGACGGTGCGCGGCGTGCCGGCAAACGCGATGCCTTCGCCGAAGCCGCTGACGAAGTAGTCCTCGTTGAGCAGGTTGCGCACGCCGCCCTGCAGCGCCATTGGTCGCCCGCCGCTCTTGAAGCTGTAGCTCAGCGCGGCGTCGACGGTCGTGTAGCTGGGCAGCGGCACGGTGTTGCGGCTGCCGGTGAAACGCTCGCCCTCGTAGAAGACGCCCGCACCCGCTTCGAGGCGTCCCGAGGCGCGATCGAACAGCGCGTGGTTCACCCAGATGCTCGCCTCGTGCTCCGGCACGTTGGGCAGGCGATTACCCTCGAGGCCGTTGTTGTCGCGCGTGATCTCGTTGTCCAGGAAGGCGTAGTTCGCCGTGATGCTTGTCCGCGGCGAGAGCTGCCCGCCGAGCCCGGCTTCGAAGCCACGCGAGCGGGCTTCGCCGATCTGCTCGTCGAGCAGCGTGTCCGGATTCGTCGTGATGAGGTTCTTCTGCACCAGCTCGTAGACGGAGGCTGTCATCGAAAGCGCGCCGCCCAGGAAGTCGTGCTTGTAGCCGGCTTCGATCTGCGACGCCTCCAGCGGATCGCTATTGGCTTCATCGAAGCTGAAGGACTGCTCGAAGGAGGAGCTGTAGCTGAGATAAACGGAGGCGGCCGGAGTGAGTTTGTACAGCAGCCCCAGGCGCGGATCGACGTTGTCCGGGTTCTCCTCGAAGCGGAACGGGAAGGCATCCTCGTAGACGTACTCGAGCTCGGTGTAGCGCAGCCCGGCGAGCAGCTTGAGCTCTTCCGTCACCCACACTTCAGCCTGCGTGTAGAAGCCGAAGGTGTCGGTGGTCTGGGTGGCTCGGTCGAAGAACGAGAACGCCGGGTCATCGGTCGGCGGCAGCGACACTCCAGTGTTCGGGTCCAGGACGTTCACGAAATCGAAATTGGCGATGTTGGCGAAGCCGCGGCCGGCGTGATCGAACTCGGTGCGGCGGATATCTCCGCCGAACAACAGTCGCCAGTCGCTGTTACCCCAGGCGAACTCGTGGACCACGTTCGCCTCGAACTGCAGGTCGGTGGACTCGTAGCTGCGCAGGCTCACGCTGCGCCGCACGGTGTCGTCGGCACCGACGACCTGCCCTGCACTGCCGAACGGACGCAGTGCGTAAGAGAAATGATCGGTCAGGTGCCAGGTCAACGCGCTGTCGATGCGCGTGTTGTCCGAGACCTCGTAGGTACCGCGCAGCTCCGCGCTGTAATCCTCGGTGAGCTTCGCATTCTCGGCGCTGCCCAGCTGCGTATCGAGAGGAATCCGCGGGTCCGGGCGGCCGTCCCGGGTCGGGATGCCGAACAGGAAGCTCTCGTCGTTCTTCAGGTAGCTCAGGTCGAGGTCGAGCCGCAGCCGGTCGCCGGCGCCGAGATACGACAGCGACGGCGCGATGAAGTACTGCTCGCGCTCCGCGGTATCGACGAAGGTGTCGCCGCCTTCGGCCGAGGCGATGAAGCGATACAGCAGCTGTCCGCCATCGCCGATCGGGCCGGTAAAGTCGATGCTGCCGAAGCCTTCGCTGCCGGAACTCACGGCGCTGGCGCCGAGCGACAGGGAGGCCGCCGCTTCCTGCTGGGGGCGCTTGGTCTGGATGTTGACGAAACCGCCCGGCGCGAGATCGCCGTAGAGCACGGAGAACGGCCCTTTAAGCACCTCGACGCTCTCGACGTTGGCCAGGCTGAGCGGACCGGTGGAACGTCGCTGTACGCCGTTGACGCGGATCAGCAGGGAGTTGAAGCCGCGGATGGAGAACGATTCCTGCACCGACACGTTGGCTGCATTGGGGCCGGCGCCGACGCCGGCCACGTTGCGCAGGGCCTCCTCGACCGTGCGTGCATTCTGGTCGCGGATGACTTCTTCGGTGACCACCGCGACCGAGGCGGCGGTGTCGATCAGCGGCGCATCCGTCTTGCTCGCGGAGCTGACCCATTCCGGCCGGTAGCCGGCGCTGCGCGACGGGCGCCAGCCCTCCACGCGGATCGCATCGACCATCATCGGTCCGGCCGGCGCGGCCGACAGCACCACGCTGTCGGGCCCGGTGAAACGGTAGGTGACGCCGCTGCCGGCGAGCAGCACGCGCAGGGCGTTCTCGGGCGTGTACTCGCCCTGCAGCGCCGGGGCCTGTTTTCCGGCCACCAGCTCCGGTGCGTAGGACAGGCTGATGCCCGCCTCGCTGGCCAGGCGGTTCAGCGACTCGCCCAGCGGACCCGCCGGGATAGAAAAAACTTGCTGGGCGCCGCCCGCGGGCGCCTGCGCGGAAGCTTCCTGCGCGAGGGCCGATCCCGGCCACGCCAGGGTGGTCACTACGCCGAGCAGCATGGCTGCCACCAGTGCGGCGGAGGACTTGAGGAGCGAGAAAAAATCGTTCGATTGCATGGTTCCGATGTCCCGTAGGTTTCTGAATGCCAATCATTGGCGTTTTCATTGACCATGCCGGACGAAGTCGAAAAAAGGGTCACCGGGCGACGACGGTGACCCAGAAGGGGGTGCGCCGCTCGACCCGCACGGGCAGCGTCTCGCCGAGCAGTTCGAGGACGCGGTCCGTGTCGTCGAGCTGGAACACCCCCGACAGGCGTAGCTCCGCCACCGCCGGGTCGCAGCGCAGGAGGCCGGGCCGGTAACGGGACAGCTCCGCGAGAAAGTCTTCCAGGCGCTGGTTGCGGCTGACGAGCTGCCCGCGAGACCAGGCGGGCCTGGCCTCGTCGTGAACCGTGGACGGAAACACCTGCTGCCCGTCGAAATCCAGCCTCCTGCCCGCGTCCAGGCGATGCGCCTGGGCCGCGCCGAGCGGCCGGACCGCGACGGCATGCTCGAACACGGTGACGCCGGTGCGCCCGTCGTCGAGATCGCGGACAGTGAAGCGGGTCCCCAGGGCGCGGACCGTGCCATGTCGTGTCTGTACGACGAAGGCGCGCGAGTGACCGGCGCTGTCCGGGACCGTCGAGACCAGGATCTCGCCCTCGACCAGCACCAGCCGCCGCTCTTCGGCGGAATACTCCAGGCGCACGGCCGACGCCGTGTTCAACGACAGCCGGCTGCCGTCGGGCAGCGCCACGTCGTCGCGCTCGCCGACGGCCGTGCGGTAATCGGCCGTCACCCGGGGCGCATGCAGCCAGGCCGCGTAACCGGCCGGGGCCGCGAAGGCCAGTGCCACGAGCGACTTCAGCACCGCGCGCCGGTCCGTGCGATGACGCCCGAGCACTTCCGCGCCGATCTCGGCCGGCACCCCATCGAACATGCGCTGCAGTTCGAGCGCAGCCTGCCATGCTTTCTCATGGGCTTCGCTGTGCCGGCGCCACGCGTCGAGCTCGGCCACCTCGCGCGCGTCCAGGGATCGCTGCTGCGCGAGGGCGAGCCACGACGCCGCCTCGTCGAGGACGGATTCGGATCCCGACGCGTGTTTCAGAGCAGCGCTGCGAGACATTGCCGGTAAGCCTGTTGCATGTAGCGCTTGACGGTGCGTTCCGAGACGCCCATCTGTCGGGCGATGCAGGCGTAGCGGAGCCCGTCGAGCTGGGACATGAGGAACGCTTTCCTGACCGGGGCGGACAGCCGGTCGAGCAACAGGTCCATCCGGTCCAGGGTCTCGAGCAGGATCTCGCGCTCCTCGGCCGACATCGCTTCGGCGGCCGGCTGCGTGGCGAGCGCGGCGAGAAACGCGCGCTCCAGGTCGCGGCGGCGCAGGTGATCCACCAGCAGCCCGCCGGCGATCACCCGCAGGAAAGCCCGCGGCTGGCGCAGCGGCGCCCGGCGCAGTTCCTCGCGGCGCGCGATGACGCGCAGGAAGGTGTCCTGGGTGAGATCGGCGGCCACGTCCGGGCAGCCCAGCCGCGACTGCAGCCAGCCGCTCAGCCAGCCGTGATGATCGGCATAGGCCCGCTCGATGGCGGCATGTCCGTCTTGCAGGGAGTCCACGCGGGTATTCATGGGAGGCGATGCCAACACAAACAAGAATCATTTGCATCTTATCGCGGTTGCGGACGGCTGTCGACAGGTCCACGGCGGGTTAGGTGATCAACGGTTCACGGTCACGGCCAAGGAGTTCACGGTCACGGCCAAGGAGATCGAGAAACCCGATTTCTCAATATATACGTAAGATATCTGGACTCAGCGGGAAGTCTTGGTTCGTCGTAGAATCAGTGGCATGAGCACCTCCAAGGCAGAAATTCTCAAGCTTTCTGTTGCCGAGCGCCTCCAGCTTGTCGGCGACATCTGGGATAGCATCGCGGCAGAGGCGCCGGCGTCGGTTGAGCTCGATAAGGCGCAGCAGCGCGAGCTTCGGCGGCGCCTGGTGGAGCATGACGCTGATCCTGGCTCGGCGATCCCCTGGGCGCAGGTGCGGGATGAACTCTTGCCCAATGATGAATGATGCAGGTCGCGTTCCGGCC
>Ga0102938_10002182_pt1 | contig 14860 bp, 15 predicted proteins | sample SalPonR2_B_D2_MG_FD_84516 | JGI IMG/M metagenome (GOLD analysis project Ga0102938, IMG submission 84516) | Salt pond soil microbial communities from South San Francisco under conditions of wetland restoration - Salt Pond MetaG R2_B_D2_MG | ecosystem: Environmental > Aquatic > Marine >...
TGATCGTCGGCGGCGACGACACGCCGGTGATCGACATGAATCGCTCCGCACTGGCTCGATTGGGTGCTCCGGTCAAGGAAATGGTGATCGTTCCCGGAGCGTCCCACCTCTTTCCCGAGCCCGGCAAGCTGGAAGAGGTTTCGAGATTGGCCGCCGCCTGGTTCACACGCCATCTCACGCCGAAACGGTAGAGCCGACGCCGACGGCGGGCTTGGCGACGAACGCTTCATGAATCCAAAATTCGAGGAAAGAAAAGATGGTACGCCGAAAAAGACGGGCAACATCCGAGCCGGCGGTCGACACGGAACTGATCACCGACGTTCGGGCATTGGCACAACCGCTTCGATCGCCTGCGGATCTGGACCCGTTGATCGATCGCGTCGGTGATGCTCGTTACGTGTTGTTGGGCGAAGCTTCTCATGGGACGCACGAGTTCTACACATGGCGCGCCGAAATCAGCAGACGGTTGATTCAAGAAAAAGGGTTTTCATTGATCGCCGTCGAAGGGGATTGGCCCGATTGCTATCGCGTCAACCGCTACATCAAGGGTCAAGGAGATGCCGGTGCCGACGCGCGTGAGGTGCTGCACGCGTTCGACCGCTGGCCGACCTGGATGTGGGCGAACGAAGAAATGGTCGAGCTGGCCGAGTGGCTTCGCGAATACAACGAATCGCTTTCGAGTCAGCTTCAAGTGGGGTTCTACGGACTTGACGTTTACAGCCTTTGGGACTCCCTCTACCAAGTCCTCTCCTACGTTGCGAAACGCGATCCCGACTCACTGCCAGTCGCACGCCAAGCGTTTCGGTGCTTCGAGCCCTATGGCGAAAACGCTCAGAAATACGCGCGAGCCACCGCTTGGGCGAACAAAGATTGTGAAGACGAAGTGGTCGACATGTTGGCAAAGTTTCGTCGTGACAGCCACGTCTCGGCAGTCGATGGCGGCGAAGCGCGATTCAATGCGGATCAGAATGCTTTGGTCGTCAAGAACGCGGAGCGGTATTACCGGACGATGGTCCAGGGCGGGACCGCTTCTTGGAACGTCCGTGACCGGCACATGATGGAGACGCTGGAGAGATTGATGCGACACCGTGGCGCGGAATCCAAGGTCATCGTTTGGGAACACAACACTCACATCGGTGATGCCCGCTTTACCGACATGGCCGACGATGGCATGGTGAACGTCGGTCAATTGGTGCGAGAGCAGCATGACGCCCACGACGTGGTTTTGGTCGGATTCGCCACGCACCGCGGAACCGTCATCGCCGGTGACGAATGGGAAGCGCCGATGGAACGAATGCGGGTACCCGCCGCTCGCCCCGGCAGTTGGGAAGATGTGCTGCATCAAGCATGCGGCGGCGACAGTCTGCTGATAATGGATCAATGGCCCGACAGCCAAGGAAGGCCCGACAGCCAAGGAAGGCCCGACAGCCAAGAACGCGGACACCGAGCGATCGGTGTCGTTTACCACCCGCAACACGAACACCTGGGGAACTACGTGCCGACAGTTTTGTCACGCCGCTACGACGCGATGCTGTACCTCGAACAGTCCGAAGCCTTACGCCCGTTGCATGTCGCTCGGCTAAAACCGGAACAAGATCTGCCGGAAACCTATCCTTCGGGGCTGTGAAAATATTTCCCTGGCAATCCAGATGGCTTCACCGACTTCCGAAACACTCACCAAATTTTTCAAAAGGAAAACACGATGCTGTTTCAAGATCGTACCGACGCGGGTCGTCAGCTCGCAGTCAAACTGGCCGCCTACGCGGGTGACCCGAATGTACTGGTTCTCGCGCTACCGCGCGGCGGCGTGCCGATCGGTTTCGAAGTGGCCGAAGCATTGAATGTGCCGTTAGACATCTTTGTGGTTCGAAAACTAGGGGTGCCGGGGCATCAGGAATTGGCGATGGGGGCGATCGCCACCGGCGGCATTCGTGTGCTCAATCCGCGGGTCGTGGATCAGTTGAACATTCCTCAGCAGATGATCGACGCGGCGGTGGCCGACGAAATGTTGGAACTGGAGCGTCGTGAGCACGCCTACCGTGACAATCGACCTGCACCCAAGCTCGAAGGCCACTCGGTGATCTTGGTCGATGACGGTCTGGCGACCGGTTCGACGATGTTGGCCGCGGTCAACGCCGTTCGTCAGCAACAGCCGCGAAAGCTTGTCGTCGCTGTTCCCGTCGCCGCTTCCGAAACCTGTGCCGAGTTTCAAGAGCAGGTCGACGAGGTCGTTTGTGTTCACACGCCCAAGCCGTTCTACTCCGTCGGCTCGTGGTACGATGATTTTTCGCAAACGAGTGATCAGGAAGTGCGCGAACTGCTGGCCAGACTGTCCAGCCCGCAGCCGTCGCGTTAGTCGGGCCTGTTGAAATCAAAGGGGTCTCGTTGAAATCTAGGAGGTCAGGCCTCTTGGGGTTCTCCAGGCCCATCGCCTGTGATTCCCAAGCAACGATTCTAGGCAATGCCGATCGGCACCGTCCCTTGTTCGTGAATGCCTCGGCAATCGCGTCAGCGCGGCACCCCGTTGGCTGCGGCAAAGAAACGGGGCCGGGCTTCTCCTTTCCTCCAAACTTCGGGTGCGACATGCAAGCTGAAGCTTACAGCCTGATCGTCGTCGGCCTCTTTTTGCTAGCCGGATTCGTGGCCCATGTCTGTGGGCGTCGCTCCCATGTGCCGCGAGTCACGCTCTTGCTGTTGCTGGGATTTTTGGCCAGCCCGGCGGTCTTGAATTTGGTTTCAGAAGACGTCTCGGGCTACTTTCCACTAGCGGCAAAAGTCGCCCTGAGCATCATCGGCTTTCAACTCGGCGAGCGGTTTCTCGGCAAAGAATTACGCAAGACCGGAAAGATTGTCTTTAGCATTTCGCTCTCGGAAGTGTTGCTGACCGCCGCCTTGGTTTTTTTCGTCCTCTGGGGCTTGGGATGTGACTTTACACTCGCCCTGCTCCTGGCCGCCGTCGCGCCCGCGAGTGCTCCGGCGGCGACTTGTGATGTGATTCAACAAAGCGGAGCCAAGGGGCCTGTCTCCGAGACAGTGCTCGGGGTGGTTGCGGTCGATGACGCTTGGGGAGTGATTCTCTTTAGTATCCTGCTCGCCGTCGCCGCCTTCTTCACCGGCGAGGGCGGCTCTATGGCGGTGATCCTGCACGGATTCCGTGAGGTCTTCGGCGGTATCCTTTTGGGAATCGTCGCCGGACTGCCGATGGCTTTTCTGACCGGTCGCATCCGCCGCGGCAATCTCACGATCGTGGAGTCGCTGGGCTTTGTCTTTTTTGTCAGCGGGATCGCGATTCATTTTGAACTTTCCTACATCCTGGCCTGCATGGCGATGGGCGCCACCGTTTCGAATCTGGCCGAACATCACAAGCGTCCTTTCCATGCAATCGAGGAAATCGAGCAGCCGTTCCTAATTATATTCTTCTTGCTTGCCGGATTTGATTTTGAAATCAACAAACTATGGACTGCCGGTATGGTGGGCGTGGCTTATGTACTAGCCAGAACTTTGGGTTTAGTTGTCGGTGGATATCTGGGAGGGTTCCTCAGCAATGCCGAACGTGTGGTGCGCACCCATGCAGGATTGTGCCTTTTGCCGCAAGCAGGCGTCGCGCTGGGATTGGCTCTCATGGTTTCCGAACGCCATCCCGATATCGGCTCACAAGTCTTATCGATCATCGTCGGCACGACCGTGGTGTTCGAACTGGGTGGCCCGATCGCCACCTACTATGCGTTGCGGCATGCGGGAGAAATCCACCAGCAATGACCGCCCTTGATTTCGATTTCACGATGTACCGGCCCGACCAACGTCCGCGCGGGTTCCTCTGCGAAGTCGCCCCCATTCGGTCTTACCCCGCCCCGTTCGCGCGAAGCCGAGAGCACGCGAGTCGAACCAAAGTTTGATCAGCACCGGCGTGGGCCGTGTCGCCGACGAGCGTTCGCTCACGTTTGATGGGTCGCCCCATGCCGGCTTGTCCGGCAGGTAGCCAAGCAACACGCGGAAAATAACTGACGTAGCGGGATTCGCCAGAATTCCGATCCAGTCTTTCGGAGTCGGAAGTCTGGCGACATCCGCTACGGTCAATCCGACACTTATTGATCGCGTCTTGCCAAGATTTAATCAACCGTTGAGCGATAGCTCACGGTTTCGAGTCACCAGACGGTAGCACGCGGCGGCTGATTCGGTTTTACAGAATGACTTACGACGAGAGCCCTCCCAGGGACTCGTCATCGCCGGCTGTCGGTTGAATCGCTTGAAGATCGCCGCTTGCTGGCTCGTGAAGTGCGGTAAAAGCCAGTTTGGCGGACCACTGGGGTCGAGCGACTCATCAGATCGGTCGGCATGTATACCGTGAAGTCGGCAACGATCCTCCGTCGGAAACACCGTACACGGCTGCTCTTCATGCTGACACACCCCATCCGCCTTCCGCAGAAAACATCATAGCTGAGTGGCCCAGCGATGAATTCTGCGGTACGAAATATCTGCATGGTTTGCGTTGAACAACGACGGAGTTTCAGAATCCGCTTCTTCGGAGAGTCCGCTTTGACGTCCGACTATTGCCCGTCATTGGTAAAAAGATAGTCACCTCCCTTGGCGGAACTGTGGCAGTTGATGCAACCCTCGACCTTTCCGCTGAGCTTCATGCCTTCCATTTCGAATAGGGTTCCGTCCGGCTTGTATTTCGCCCAGAACCAATCGTTGTGGTCTGGATCATAATCATTGCCGACCCGGTACATCGGCGTAATCGCAACCAGCTCCTTGTCTTTATTATAGTTCTCTTTGACGATTAACGATTTCACTGGCGGATCTTCCGTGTTGTTTTTTACGGTGTCATTGATATAGAGTTTCAGAAAAGCGCCATGCGGCGAACTGCCCTCGATGAACTCTTCGTTCTGCCCCGGCCATCTGGACCACTCCTCCTGGTAGTCAGCTTCCTGCAGGTAGTTCCAGAATTTCTGGGAAAAGGCCGGGTCCTTGGCGTCATCGCCGCTTTCCTGCGCCACGGTCGGTACCGACCAGGTCGCCAAAACCACTGCAAAACATCCGCCGAGCAACAGCATCAAGCAACGAGACACGTTATAACTTCTACACATTTTTGCTTCTCCGGTAACGAGGATTGGTCGTATGCCCGCACTTCATCGAAACGTCAGGCGGCCCCGTCGATGAAACGAAACAGCCGCATCATCTGAGTGTGGTTGCCTTCCGGGGTTGGTGAACACCGCAGTGCAAGTTCCGTTCCGCATGAAAGGCTCAAAGGTCAGCAATAAATCTAAATTCATGAAGGCTATTCATTGCTGTGAAAAAGCTGCGATCATCGCCATTCTTTGAAGTGAGCCGTCCCACAAAGCGACGGCGATTGAACAAGACTGCTTCGGGGTGCACGCGATCTGTTTCGGACGGTCTTGGGTTGCCGATTCACGCCGCCGACGCAAGAGACGGGACCGTTGCGAACTTGTTCAGTCTTGCTTTTCGGTGCCGCTATTTGCCTTCACTTCCACTTCGCCGATCATGCCGGCTGATTCGTGCGGAATACAAAAATAGCGGTACATGCCTGGGACGTCGAAGATGTAGGAGAATGTTTCACCGGGTTGGATGCGGCCGGAATCGAAGGCAGTGGCGCCCTCAGGAAGGCGAACATGGTCGGCATCATTGGCTTTATCCGGGTCAGCGGTGACCGTGTGCGGATAGTTTCCGACACCTCGCCATGTCACGGTTTCTCCGGCATTGACCGTGACTTTCTCAGGGTCGAAAACGAATTCATCGTTCATTTCCACGGTCACGGCTGCTTCGACCTCCGTCGCTTCCGCTACTTTCTTGCCGGTGTCCGATTGAGATCTGGGCCACTGATAGTGATTCAAGCCACGGACAATACCGCCGCCGAAGAAACCCGTCATCAAAACCAAGAGCGGGCCCAGGAACAGGGTTGCCCAAAACGATCGCTCCCATTTCACCTCGTTTCGAAGCTGACTTAGCTCGCTAAGGCCAAAGGTCAGTACAGCCCACAAGGCCGTTCCGGTGCCGAGCCAACGGTGAAGCGTGTGAACCCAAGTCGCGTCAGTGATCTGAAATCCTGCCAGAAACCAGCCAAGAATCGCGGTGCCCGACGCTCCCAAGGCTCCCAGCAGAAGACAGAATCGGGCAGCAAAACGAAAGCGTTGTTGTTCGCTGACCGCCCACGAGAGTTCCGCCAAAGCAGCGGCCCACAGCAACGCAATCGGAAAGTGGACGGTCGCCGGATGAAACTTGCCGAGCCAGCGGACCAGTGTGGCATAGAAGCCTCTCGACCGGCTTGAACCGGCCCGGTCATGACGGCCATCTGAAGGATTGGATTCTTCTTCGGCTTGTGGCTCCGCCTGCGCATTCGATGAATCCGGTGCTGGTTCTAGCGAATCGTCGGCCGACTCTTCATCGCTTGAAGACGATGTCGTTGGATCGTCCGGCATTGGCGGTCCATCGCTGGCGCCCGGTACAGGCGGCTCGTCGCTTGCCGCTGGCTGCGGAGGGGGCGCAGAGCTTTCAGCCGAGTCGGCCGTGTCACTTGTCGTTCCACCGGCCGCCGGGACCGGTGGGCTTTGCACGGGCGTGTCTAAAACCGCCGAGCCCAACGCGCCGGACGAACTCAAAGCCCCGGCCAAGAAAATCGCTGGCGACAGCACGTTGGCAAGGATCATCCCAGTGATTCGGTTCCAGAGCAGCTGCATATCAGGCCCATAACATGTTCGTGAAAGTCTTATCGAGCGACAAGCGAATGACTGCAAACCATCGTGCCGTCTCAATCTTTACTTCATGGGTAAACGCACGCTCACCGCAACCGGTGTGCCGACCGGTGCTGTTCGGAAGAAGAAAGCCGGTCCCAAGCGACGTCCCCTAACTGAGGATGCCATGACTTCCGACCGGATGAAATCGCGGCCGCTTGAAAGCCTGGTCGATCAAATACCAAGCTGCGTCTCCCGAAACCAGCGTTGTGTTGTCGCAAGCGGTCCGCGACTCCTCGCTTGAGTGAGCTATCTCACGCAGCACTCTCGATTCGGTCTAAATCGTCGGGGACGCAGCTCAAAGCGGGGCGGTGGCGCATCAGTTGCTATCGCTGATGCAAACATCTGGCAATCGATTCGTCGTGAACAATGCTGGCATCATGGTGAGACGGAAAATTCTTGAGGTTGATCTCAAAGTGGCGCGGAAGATCTTCGACGTTAACGTCATTGGGGCGACACTCTTCATCAGACGATGCACCGAACATCTTCTACCAGGCGGATTGGACGGCAAGCCCCGACAAGCGCCGGGTCGGATCATTGTCATCACCAGCGTTCACGAGTCGCCGACCCAATCCGAAGAACACCTCTCGCAAGGATGGGGAAGCAAATGAAAAGTCCGCGACCGATCGGACCGAATTTGGCGAGGGCAACTTTTCGCATCGTTTTGTACGTTGTCGTGGTGCTCAGTCCTGTCCTGATGGTGACCGCGCTTCGTCCGCAATCCGCAATGGGATTTGCCTACACGCTGGGGCTGCATGCCGGATTGGTCGGAATCACCATTCTCGCCCTGCAAGTCGTGCTGTCGGCGCGACTTTTTTGGATCGAGCGACCGTTCGGCCTGGATCAGCTCCTCCGCTTTCACAAAGCGATGGCGATTTTTGGATCGCTGCTCGTCCTTGCTCATCCGGTGCTATTAGCGTGGGGTAGCGGTCGATGGACGCTGCTGTCGAGTTGGAACCAACCGTGGTACATCTGGCTCGGCCGGGCTGCCCTCTTGGTACTGATCGTCACCGTCGTCGTTTCCTGGTTCCGCCGACGCATCAAGTTCGAATTTCAATCTTGGCGGTTGAGCCATAACGTACTGGCGGTGTCGCTGTTGCTGCTTGCGTTCCTACACAGCATTGTTGCCGGAAGAGACCTGGAACATCCCGTCATGCGTATCGTTTGGCCGCTTGGCGGCGTGGTCATTGCAAGCGTCTATGGATTCCACAAATGGATTCGACCCCTTTGGCTTCGAAGGAATCGCTATCGGGTAACCGAACTGATCCGCGAGAATGACGACGTCACCACCGTCAAGCTAACGCCCGTGTCGGAGAGGCAACGCTTCGATTATTTGCCGGGGCAATTCCATTTCATCACCTTCCACGCCGACCATGCGGACGTGCCGACCGAGGAACATCACTGGACAATTTCCTCAAGCCCGACCGAAGACGGCTTCCTCACATCGACGATCAAGGCGTCGGGTGATTTTACTGCGAAAATTCCCAAGCTGAAAGTCGGCGACACCGCGGAAGTCCAGGGGCCCTACGGCCGATTCAGCTACCTGCTGCATCCACGCGAGAACTCCATCGTCATGATCGCGGGTGGCATCGGTATTACGCCGATAATGGCGATGCTTCGACACATGCGGGACACCGGTTCCCCAAATCACGTTCTCTTAATCTATGCGAATCGCACACAGAGTGACATCGTTTTTCGCAAGGAGTTAGACGAAATCAGTCGCTGCGATCATCCGAAACTGACTCTCGTCCACGTGCTCAGTCATCCAGACGAGTCCTGGAACGGTCCGAAAGGTTTTGTCGATGGTGAGTTGATTGCAAAACATTGTCATGCGCCGACGGACAACGCTTTCTATGTTTGCGGTCCACCACCCATGACCGACGCGGTAACATCCGCGCTCTTGGACATGGGGGTTCTGCAATCCCAGATCCACGGCGAACGTTTTTCTCTCTGACAAGGAGCCTTCGCGATGCGTCGTACCCGCCTTCTCAGCCTGACCGTCATGCTGGTCGTGCTCTTCATTCTCGCGGCGGTCGTCTCGACCGCGGGATTTCGCGTCGGTGCATAAGAAGCCGGCCCCCTCACCGTTTTGCCGATGGACTTCGCCGGACAGCGTCACTTGGCGGCCAATGGTAACCCGAAGCGTCAGCGAGGAAACGGGTGACGAAGAATGCCTCGCTCACGCTTCGGTTTGCGAAGGAACGGCACTTTCTCAGAAAGTGACGCTGTCCAGTTCGGCGGATCGGCGCCGAGAGAATCGTCCACGTCGCCCGTTGGATTCCAATCCGTCGTTACAATGCTTCCGGATCTTGTCGAGAACATCGGAGACGTCGGCTTGGAAAATTCGGGGGTTTACTTCATCACGTGCGAATGCTTCGGCGCGAAATTCTTGAAGGTCGGGCGATCGAAATCCGTCGACAGCCGTCGACGCGAATTGCAATGCGGCTGTCCGTTCGAATTGACCATCGAACACGTCCAGCCAATGGACGAGAAAGAGGCGCTCGAACTGGAACGCCGCTACCGGGAGACGTTCCGTTCGATGCAGCAACGCATCCGACAAGGTAACGCGTCGATTTCAACGACTGACGCCAATTTGATGCCCCGCTGGTTCTCCTTTACCGGGGAAATCGAAGCATTCGTGCGGCAGCTGAGAACCGAGGCCACGCCCGACGCAAACCTTGTGAGGGAACAGCAGGCGTTGTTGTTCTGAACAAACCACGCTGTCGCGGGCCGACGGCGCCGGCAACACGTGGAATATAACTGACGTGGCGGGATTCGCCAGAATTCCGATCCGATGTTTCGCAGTCGGAAGTCTGGCGCATCCGCTACTGTAAATCCGACACTTATCGACCGCGTGTCGCTTCGCCGCGGGCCTTGCCGCAGGTTTTTGAAGCAGCCGACCTCAATCCGTGGGCAACATGACCCACAATTCGGGACGACCGACGTTGCAGTGAACCGCTCGAACCAGCATCCCCGTGCACGCCCACGACATAAACAATGTCATTCGCGCCACGTGCCAAGCGATCGGGAACGTGCCCGCTGATCGCTTCCGCCGATTGTCGACGCTCGGTACCGGGTGGAAGATCGTTTCGATCCATGCCGATCGCCGCGGCTCATCATCTTGAAGAAGGTCCAACGTTTTCACGGCCGCGTCAAACGTCTCCGCCGAAGCCCCCCGGTCAATCACCTTGCGATCGATCGCGTGGGCAGCTTGGCGGCTGAGCGTCGGTAACGTCAGCAGTCCCAAGAATGTCCAAAGGGTGAATCCCAGACAGGTCATCGTCAGCTCGCCAACGCTGGCCACGCCGGCGCCCGGCAGCATTGCCGACAGAACGAATCCGCCGACCACCCACGCAAACGCGAACAACATGCCCCGGGTTCGACTGCCACTGCGGATCGCCTCCAAACGCCTCGCGACCGTAACCGCCAACTGTTCCGGCGTCAGTTTCGTCAATGAGGCTGCCGGGACAACGATCGATTCCACCCCCGGCAGACCCACGACGCCACCGGTGAATCCTGTGTCGTTATGGTCCAGCACGACGATCGGCCGTGGTTCCCATCCCCAGGCTGAAACCTGCCGGAGCGCCTCGGAAATGACCGCTTCATCACCCGGTGAACCCCCGATGCGTTGTTTCAGAGCTCCGGCGAGCTTGGCAACTGGTAACTGAAACGCGACTAGCACAACCATCCCCCCTAACACCGTCAAAGCCGCGCCGAGCAATCCGAAGGACCGTCCCATCGCGAGGATCGACAGGCTCGCCGTCAAAAACAGCAACGCCTGAATCCCCACACCGCGAACCCAACTCTTCGCGAACGCACCAGCCGTGATCGTGTTCGGCCGCGAACGATTGGGCAGCAGAAAGCCCCCGAGCAAATCCAGCGGCAATAAAAAGACGATCAAACAACCGATCAGCACCAGAAGCCCACGCAAATCCCCGTCGCTCCAAGATTGCTCGAGGGGCAACAGTTCCAAAGGCAACTCGGTCACGAGTAGAAAAACGCTGGCCAACACGATCAAGCCGACGCCGGACATCCCGAGCCACAATCGAGAACGTGCGTAAGTCATTGTGCCGAGTCCTTCACAACCCGAGATTATAATTTCGACGCATCGCTAGGCTTTCTCTTCGAGTTCGTCAATTTGCTTGCCGATCTCCTCGGCCTCGGCTCGCTTCATGTCGCTCTTTCGGCGATTCACGGTCGACAGCTCAAACGACTCCTGCATCAGTTGGTCGTACTTCTTCTGAAGCTTGTCCTTGCGATTGCCCGATCCGAACATCAGTCTTGTCTCCATTGGGTCGCGGAATTGAATGGGAATGCATTGTGCCTGCCCGTCAATAGGCAGCCAGCCGGTCGTGTTGATTGCTACGCACCCGCCTGCTCTGATGGACTCAAAGACTTGGGAGAATAGCAATGAGCATCTCCGGGAACTTGCAAGGTACGTACGTGACTTGAGCGACCCAGTGATTGTCGCCGGCGATCTTAACATAACGATCTGGTCGCTCCATTTTGACGACCCTCTGGAGCAGAGCACGCTTTACGAAACGCGCGACAGCTATGGGGTACACCCGACGTTTCCGGCATCGAGATGGGGACTTGACCTTCCGTGGCCACTGCTGCGTGGTGTTTCAGAAAGTCGGAGCACGTATCGGGTGAGTCGCTGGGTCCAGGGACAAAGCCTGCTTCACCGAGGATGTTCTTGACTGTGTGACGCAAAATCCGATCGCCCAGCCGGCGCATCGCCTGCACGATTCTGGTGTAGCCCCAACCGGTGCGTCGGACCACGACTGGTGGACCCTGGGATTTTCTTTGCTTTCTCGCTCGATCCGATTGTCGCTGCACATTGCTCGACGTGCAACGAGTCGGCGACCGTGGTGTCGAGTGTGCATTTACCGTCGTCGATCAGGAGCCCGAGCGTTGTGCTGGTGAAGGACTTGGTGCACGACCAGACGCCGTGAACCTTGTCGACGCTTGGGCCTGCGTGTATGACTCGTCCGCGCCTGACGACGAGGAGTTCGTCGGCGCCGTCGCGTCCGCTGAAGGATTCGAGCAACCGGACGGCTGCGGAGAGCTTCGTGGCATCGACGCCTTCCTCGGTCGGTGAAGAACGGAGCCATTCGTCGCCCGGGAAGACGGTCAATGTGCCCGGCGGTGTTTCTTGTCCGCGACCGATGTCTGCGAAGCCGATCGGCAACCGAAAGACGATGCGGGCATCGAGCATTTGGCTCATCGACTCGGCAAGCCTCTGAAAGTTCCCAGGCAGCGGCACCTTGGCACGAGTCGTCCGCGTTCGCCGGTCGTTCGGGCGGGTGAGTCGAGTTCGTTTATCGTGTTGAGATGGTTTTGTGCTATCGGCATGTTGAGCTTGTGGCGGTCGGCCGTTGGGTTGACGCTTTGCCATCCTTGGCTCCGTGGTGATTGAGTTGGTGTGCGAACCTCCATTCTCCACGCGAGCCTTTTTCGTGCCTACATCAATCCTGAGTCGAAAGCTTTTCCCCTAAAGTGCAGCAGTTCATGAAACAGGCGGTTTATGGTAGCGGTGATCAGCCGATTGATCGCCCGAGGATACAACACCGCCATGAAAGTTTTGCCAACCCCGATAAACGTCAATATAAAACCCGCGATCGTTACTAGCCAAAACTGCATGGTCCGTTCTCTTGTGCCCATCTGCCGTCAAAATCGTCACGACTTGTCGTCGATCTCCGCTTTGGGGGTGAGCAATCGACGCATCGCTTTGTACCGTACCTCAGTAAAGACGATAAGTCCCTCAGAGGTCTTTTCAACCAATGGAGGAGCTGTAGTTGTATATGTACATGCGATCGTCGAATCACCTTTTCGCCTGCCTTGCTGTGGTTATGGTGGGCGTACTTGCCACTGTCGCCAGCGCGACCGAACCAGAAACCGGTTTGCCCAAACCTGTCACGCTGGCGTCCATGATGACGATGCAGGACGGTGACATGGACAACGTCGAAAGCGACAAAGTTAACTCGCAATCCGGCGACCTGCCGGCCAGTGTCTCGAATCCAAGCGGTATCCTTTCGCTTGCAACTGATGGGCCATTCTATTTTGAACCGCTGCCGACTCGCGGAACATGCGTGTTGCGTCCCGATGTTCGCTGCATCGGCCCGGACTACCGCGGATGCAACTCGCGCATCTATTACGGCACCAGTCCTTGCGATGACGATCCGATCCTGACCATGTCGCCGAACGTCTGTGACGTCAAGACGACGCACTGGTACACAAAGGCATGGAATATGGTCGTGCAAAAGAAAGCCATCACCGAAGCCCTTAAGCAGTAGAACGGGATTCGTTTCGTTCATCGGCCCTCAACCAGAATTCTCTAAACGGAATGAATTCTGTTCTACACCTTTGCCAAGGATGGCGAATCATGCAAGACAAACTTCGACGACTCAGCTCAAACATTGCCTCGGTCATACTTTCGATGGCGGCAACCTCGGTTCATGCCCAACAACCGATCTCCGATTCGCAGATGATCGAATCGGACGGCATCAGTATCAACAATCCGATTCCGCCCACTTCGCCGCAAGACTTGCGTCCTCGCGTGGGCGAGAAGTTCACCGAGCCGCCGCCGGTTCCTTCCGTTCCGCAATCGCTGGTCGATCCGGTCTACGCCGAATCCAAGGGCTCGTTGACATTTGAGTCAATCGAAGCGATGGCGTGTCAGTCCAATCCGACGCTGAGCCAAGCACAGGCGCAGATCCAATCCGAAATGGGCAAAGCAATTCAAGCCGGTCTGATTCCCAACCCCACGTTGATGTACGTCGGCGAACAAGTCGGTATCAACGGAACGGCAGGTGAATGGCAAGGCGGCATTTTTAAACAGCGAATCGTGACCGCTCGAAAGCTGCAACTCAGCCGCGCGAAGTTCCTGCAGCTGACCCGTGCGGCGGAATGGCGAGCGCTCGAACAGCAGTATCAAGTGCTGAACGATCTGCGCATTCAGTTCTGGATGACGCTGGGCCATCAACAGCTTGTCGAATTGCACAACGAAATCTTAAAGAACGCCGAGGATGCTGTCATCACTACTCGCGAACTTTACAACCTCGGCCAAGCGACCCGAGCCGATCTGCACACCGCCAACGTGGCTCTTCAACGTGCCCGCTTGGACTTGTTGATGATTCGCAATCGACTGAAGTCCAACTGGTATGAACTCGCCGCCATCGCGGGAACGCGACAAGGATTGACGCCCCTGACTGGAACACTCGAGGGTCCTGTTTCGCTGATCGACTTCGATGTCGCTCTCGATCGGCTTGTGTCCGAAAGCCCACAAATTCTGGCCGCCCGTGCCAAACTGCAAGCCGACGAAATCAAAGTCACCCGCGAGACGGTCGAACCGATTCCCGATGTGGTCGTCAGCTACGGTTATGGACGCAACTTCGAGGCCGAGGACAACAGTCATAACTTGGGACTCGCGATCGAGGTGCCGCTCTACGATTGGAATCAAGGGACTATTCGACAAGCCGAAGCGGACGTGGTTCGGCAGCGCGGCGAGATTCAGCGTGTCGAATTCACCTTGCAACGTCAACTCGCGCAAACTTATCAGGGCTACCTGACGGCGGTCCAGAACGTTCGCAGCTATCAAGAAGTCATGGTGCCGGAAGCGAAACTGGCCTACGAAGTTCTGCTCGACGCTTACGAAGAAGACCGCGTGGATTGGCCGCAAGTGCTCGCGGCGCAAGTCGAATACTACCGCCTTCGTACGCAGTACGTTCAGCACCTGATCGCATGGCGTAGCAACGAAACCTTGATCGCCGGCTACTTGCTCAACGGCGGCCTGATGCCCCCCACTGGGCCGCAACCACCCGGACACATCTCCGCCGTGCCAAAGCCTCGTTAACTTAGAACGGAATTCATTCCGTTTGCTGGTTACAAAACGCCCATGCCCCTCACCGGGACATCGGCGTTTTTCGTTGGTTTTTTGCGTGTTCAATCGCGTGCCCACTGGTCGGCGATCTTCGGCGATCTCTCTCAACCCGCCATCGACGAGCAGCTTTCGTGACACTTGCGACCGCACTCGACGCACTTGTTCATGTTGCCAACCTTCTCGCAACTGTCCGCACGGGCTTTGCAAATTGCTGCGCAAGGCTTTGCAA
>Ga0102938_10002184_pt1 | contig 14855 bp, 15 predicted proteins | sample SalPonR2_B_D2_MG_FD_84516 | JGI IMG/M metagenome (GOLD analysis project Ga0102938, IMG submission 84516) | Salt pond soil microbial communities from South San Francisco under conditions of wetland restoration - Salt Pond MetaG R2_B_D2_MG | ecosystem: Environmental > Aquatic > Marine >...
CTACCGGTAAAGTGGATCACTTGGCTTCTTCACCTAAGGATATGAAAGAAGCGATGAAAGAAATAAGCACCAAACAGCAAGCTAAGATTTTAAAAAACAGTGACAATAAAGGTCTTATGCCTGAAGTGGCCGCGCATATTGAATCTGATGATTTAAGGGCTTTGGCTAAATATGCTTCCGGAGAAAAGGGCGATAAAAAAACCAGAGAAGGACTGGGAGAACTGATAAACGGCTCTTTAAATAATATTCATCAAGGTGAAGTCTCCGGAGCTACCTCCGAGCAAAAAGACAGAGCTATTGGAGCTAGGCATCAAATAACCGACTTGGCCGCTGACAGTAAATCTTTGGGTGGTCTTGGCAAAGAGCTTAAAGGGAAAATTGAAAAAGAAGCACTTAAGCCACCGCATTTTGAGCGGGAAGCTTCGGGTTGGATGAAAAGCGGTGGCAAGGCTTATAAAAAGGAAAAGACCGGTAAATGGAGAGAAAGAAGGATTAGTGAACCCAAATCTCCCGGCACTTATGTTAACACGGTTAAGGCTTCTGATCTTGAGAAAAAACTGGTTGACCATATAGATGGGATTGAAGAAAAAATAGATTATCATGTTGGCTCCAGGGATGCGACCAGCGATCCTACGGAAACAGCTTATCACGATGAAAAGATAACTAATTTGGAAAATGAATTAAAAGCGGTAAAAAGTTAACAGATAAATACTAAACATGCCTACAAAAAAAACAAACAAAAAGAAATTGTCCGAGCCGGCACGAAAAGCGCTTGAAGCCGGTTTTGGCGTTCAGATTAATAAAGCCTTGGCTGAACAGTATGATTTAACCATTGGTCAATTGGCCAAGTTGAGTACGATTATTAATGATTTTTATTACAAAAAGATAGACATTGCTCAGATACAAGATATTTTGCAAAGTCGTTTAAATATTGACCAAGAAAAAACCAAAAAATTGGCCAAGGAGGTTTTAGGTAAAAGACTTTTAATAGTGGATGATAGCTGGTTTAACGGCGAGGTTTCTGAAGAATTGAAAAAAATTGGTGTGGATCCGTCCGACTATGACAAATTCGTTAAAACTTATTACAACCGCATTGTAGAAGAAGAAGCCCAAAGAATTGCTAAAAAAGAAGCGGCTGAAGCAGAAGAAAAAGCTGAAAAAAAAGAAAGAGAAGAACAAAGGCAGTCATTGAAAAAAGAAAAATTAAGCCAAGCGCCAAAAGCCATTACCAAGCCGGAAGAAGAAAAAAAAGATGTTAAAAAAGTTTTTCAATCTCGGATAAAGGATATGCTGGAAAAAGCCGGATTTAAAACCAAGATTGATATGGATGTGCGGATGCTTTTGCTTTTGGCCAATGATGAAACCGAGGAATTTCAAAAAGAACTTTTGACCACTTTATTGAACAATGAAGAAAAATTAACTGATGATAAAATTGAGATAAACGATGAGAAAGTGGAGCCGACCGTGGCCAATTGGCTGAAAGATTATAATATTTTTGTTGGCGAAGAAAAAATTACCAGTACGGTTAAAAAAGCCCAGTATTTTACCGGCTCGGAAAATGTTGAAAAATTAAAAGAAGAAGAAAAACAAAAAATTGATCATTTGTTGGATCTGTATATAAATCTGGATAGTTTTTATGAATTGGCCAAGCGCAAATATTTGGATGATATTGAATTTTTCACTTTAACTTCCGAGCAAAAAAAGGCTTATGATGAGTTTGTTAAAAGTTTGGATTTGGAAAAGGGCTCAGCTGAAAAAGAAACAAAAACAGCGGAAGAAAAAGAACCGGCTGATATCATGGAACTTTATCAGGACAAGCCCGATGACAGGCGACTGATTGAAAAGGAAAAAACCGAGATTATTGAACAAACCAGGAAAGAATATGATGAGGTGGCTGATATTTTTGAGCAAGCGCTTTTAAATAGGAAAAAGCATAAAATAATAGCTTGTTTGGAAGTTTTGGTTGATATTGGCGCTTTGGATAATCTTTTGGCCAAGGATAAGCGCTTCACTGATTTATTGTTTGGCTATTTTAACCGCAATAATTTGCAATCGGAAAAAGATAAATTTAAAAAAGAGCCATATCAGGCCAAATATATTCAGGATTTTTTAAAGTTTGTCTTTTTGGAGCGTTTGGGTTTGTCGGAAAATGAAGGTGCCAGATTGGCCGCCAATCTATCCAATATTTTCGCTTCCTACGGACAAACGGATTATGCTCAGCTGGCCTATTTGGATTTAAATGATTATAAATTTAAATGGACTGAATTATGAATAAAAAACAGCCGATAAAAGGGTATGTTTTAATAAAGGACAAAGAAGGCAATCTGAAATATTATAAAGATGGTCGATTTTTTGATCTTGAAGAAATAAGGCGTTTGCAACAAAAAAGTCGAGAAGAAAAAAAACAAAAAAGTAAAAAGTTGGAGCCGGTTTTTACCCTGGAGCAAAGAAAAAGACAAAATGAAAAACAGGAAAAAGAAAACAAAAGTACGGAAAAGAAAACAAAGCCTGCTGAAAAAGAGATGAACAAATTATCCGAAAAAAAAGAAATAGTAGAAAAAAACAAAGAGTATTCGGCTGAGAGAGATAAAGATAAAGATAAAGATAAAAATAAGAACTTTGATCCGCAGTCTAAAAACAAGGAGATCGATTTGGAAGAAGTAAGGCAGGATAAAGATCTTTTCAGCAAAAGGAATCAAGATCATTCTTTGGTTGATCGGCATGTTAATGCGGTTATGGACAAGTTAAAAGTCAAATTCAGTGATGAGCTGATTAAAACCAGGTTTGCCAATATTTTGATAACTTATTTCAGAGGAATAAGAAGCGATAAAGAGATATTTTATATTTTAACTTTGCCCAAATCAAGCGGAGGCTTGGAGCTTCCCGAGGAAAAGGCCAAAGTGGTTTTGGCCGCGGTAAGAGAAGAGGCAAAAAACTTGGATCACAAAAGAAAAAAAATTATTTCAGGTAAATCCGAAGAAAAAAATCATCTTTTGGAACCGCCACCGCCTGAAGTAATTGACAAAAAGGAACCGATTGAAAATTTGACTGATAAAATGAAAAAGTCACAAGAAAGAAAAAGCAGTATGGAAAAAAATATGGGCAAACCTATGGTCAAAAGACCGGGGAAAAATAAAAGACAAGAGTTTACCGGACCGAAACCGGAGATAAAAGATGTAAAATCGGAAAAAAGATTGATTGGCCCCATAGATGAGTTGGAAATGATGACACTTGATGATTTTCGGCGTCTTGGCAGGGATGAAGAGGAAATAAAAGAAGAATTGATTGAAAAGATACAGATTCTGGAAGAAGAATCCTTTGTTAAAAGGGTTAAAGGCCTAAACGCTTGGAAAAGATCACCTGTTTTTAAACTATATTTGGAAATGATGCTTCAAGGTATCAATCAAAAAAAATCCATAAATCGTGTGATAGAAGATAGACAAAGAAAAAATATTCCCAACCTGACTTTAAGCGAATATGAAATGATAGCTGATTTTAATAATAAAATTTCCGTATAAATATGCAGCAATTTTTAGTGCCGCAATTTATTGATGTGGAAGATAAAATTATCGGTCCGATTACGACCAGACAGTTTGTTATTATGTTGGCTTCTTTGCTGTTGGTTTTTGTTTTTTATAGATTGTTTAGTTTTTTTGTCTTTTTGTTCGTAGCCGTTATTACAGTAGCCATTGCCGCTGTTTTTGCTTTTGCCAGGGTTAACGGACGACCTATTCATTACTTTCTTTTGAATTTTATCCAAACTTCTAAAAAACCCCGATTACGGGTCTGGAATAAAGAAGCCTATGTGAAAAATGTTCAAGAAGTGAAAAGTGAGATAAAAGAAAAACAAATTAAGAAAAAGAAAAAAGCTCCGGTTAGTGGTTCTCGGCTGAGAGATGTTTCTTTGATTGTAAACACCGGAGGAGTTTACACCGGAGGTGGTTTTGAGGGAGAAAATAGCCCACCGGAACAATAGTAATTATAATAATTTTAAGTTTTCATATGGCTAAAAAAAACATGAACAAAAATAAAATATCCCAGTCCACTCAGTTGTTTTTGGATATTGCCGAGATAAAAAATGATACGGTTATATTAAAGGACGGAAGTATTCGCGGAGTTTTGATGGTTTCCAGTATTAATTTTGCCTTGAAATCAGAAGATGAACAAAACGCCTTGGTTTCTTCCTATGTAACTTTTTTGAATTATTTGGATTTTCCCATTCAGGTGGTGGTGCAATCAAGAAAGCTGGACATAGAAGGTTATATAAAGAGAATTGAAAAAGCGGAAAGAGGTTTAACCAATGATTTATTAAAAAGACAGATTGTTAATTATAAAGCATATATACAACAATTGATTGAAGGCGGTAATATAATGACTAAAAGCTTTTTTATAGCTGTTCCTTACAGTGCGGTGGAAGACAAAAAGCAAGGGTTTTTGCAGCGTTTGAATTCTGTGCTTACGCCCGCCAAGGTTATAAGATTAAAACAAAAAAAGTTTGATGAATATTCAAGAGAACTTGATCAAAGATTGGATAATGTAAAGATGAATATAGCTTCTTTAGGACTTAACGCCACTCGTTTGGATACTCAAAGTTTAATTGAGTTATATTATAATGTCTATAATCCGGTTACTTCCAAAAGTCAAAAATTGCAGGATCTTGAGAAAGTCAGAGTAGAAGAATATTAAATTTAAATATTATAATTACATATGTTTGATCCAAAAGATATAAATAAGAAAAAGCCTTCTTTTAAAAACAAAATTGAGTTTGAGGATGAAGCTGAAAAGGTTAAAAAGACAAAAGAAAAGTCACAAAAGCAACAAAAAGTTTTGGAAAGAGAAAAAACTTATCGTCGGGGAATTACTTCGGTTTTGGACATTGTCGCTCCTCAGGCTTTTGAGGTGAAGCCGGATCATGTTCGCTTGGGCTCAGTTGTGGCCAGGACTCTTTTTGTTATGGGCTATCCGCGTTATATCGGAGTGGGTTGGTTTGCCCCCATTATTAACTATAATGCCACTTTGGATATTTCCATGTTCTTTTATCCCATGGATTCGGCAACGGTACTTAAACAATTAAAAAACAAAGTTGGTGTTCTAACCGCACAGTTAACCAGTGATGCGGAAAAGGGTGCGCCTCGTGATCCCATGAGAGAAACCGCTTTGCGTGATATTGAAAAACTAAGGGATGATATTACTCAAGGAACGGAAAAGTTTTTTCAATTCGCTTTATATGTCACATTGTACGAAAAAGATAAAGAATCTTTGGATAATTTAACCGAAGATGTGGAGACCGTATTGGGAACTCGTTCCATTATTTCCAAAAGAGTGCTTTATCAGGCCGAGCAAGGATTTAATTCAACAGTACCGATTTGCAATGATGAGTTGATGATTACTTCCAATCTTAATTCTTCGCCGATCGCTTCCTCTTTTCCTTTTATTTCTTCCGAATTGACTTCTGATAACGGCATTTTATTCGGCATAAACAGACATAATAACAGCTTGATTTTATTTGATCGTTTTTCTTTGCAAAATGCCAATTCTTGCGTATTTGCCACTTCCGGTGCCGGAAAAAGTTACACCATAAAGCTGGAGGTTTTGCGCAGTATGATGTTGGGAACCGATGTGATTGTTATTGACCCGGAAAGAGAGTATAAAAATCTTTCTGACGCTGTGGGAGGAACCTATGTTAATATTTCTTTGAACTCTGAAAGCAAAATTAATCCTTTTGATTTACCTCGCAAGATAGGACAAATGTCTACGGCCGATATTATTCGTAGTGCGGTTATCACTTTAAAAGGACTGTTGCGTTTAATGGTAGGAGATATGACGCATCAGGAAGATTCTATTTTGGACAGAGCCTTGATAGAGACCTATGCTAAAAAAGATATTACTCCGGAAGCGGATTTGTCCAGAACCGAACCACCGATTATGCAGGATTTGTACGAGGTTTTGGAAGGCATGGAAGGTGGCTCTGATTTGGCACTCAGACTGAAAAAATATACCACCGGTACATTCTCCGGATTATTTAATTCGCCGACCAATGTGGATATGACCAATCAATTGGTGGTTTACAGTGTGCGGGATTTGGAAGATGAGTTACGACCAATGGCTATTTACAATATTATTAATTATATTTGGAATGTTGTTAGATCCGAGGTTAAAAAACGGATTTTGGTAATTGATGAGGCTTGGTGGCTTATGCAAAATGAGGATTCGGCCAAGTTTGTTCATGCTTTGGTTAAAAGATGCCGTAAGTATTATTTGGGAGTGACTACCATTACTCAAGATGTAAATGATTTTTTGCTCAGTGAGTACGGCAATGCCATTTTAACCAATTCGGCATTAAAGATTTTGATGAGACAAGCGGATTCGGCTATTGATTTGGTGCAAAAGACTTTTAACCTAACCGAAGGTGAAAAATATTTGCTTTTGGAAGCCGGTCTGGGAGAAGGTATATTTTTTGCCGGCAATCGTCATGCAGCCATTCAAGTCGTGGCTTCTCCATTGGAAGATCAGTTGATCACCACTGATCCGCGTCAGCTTTTGGAAATGGAAAAGCGCAAAAAGGAGGAGCAAGAAAAAATTGAAAAATAAGTAAACAATTAATTTTTATATTATGAATAATAGGAATAAAGTTTTAATCATTATTATTGTCGGTTTGGCGGTTATCGCCGTGCTACTTTGGGTCTTTTTGGGGATTGAAAAACCGGAAAAGCCAAAGGGCCAAACCGAACAACCGCAAAAACAAAAGATTCTTCAAAAAACCGGAGTTAAGGTTATTAAAGAACCGGAGACTAAATTGACCGAAGAACAAAAACAAGAAATTTCAGTTGAAGCCTTTGCCAAAAGTTTTGTGGAAAAATTCGGTACTTATTCCAATCACAGTCAGTATAAAAGTATAAAAGAACTTTTGCCGTACATGACGGTGAATATGGCTGACTGGGTGGAAGAAACCTATTTGTTAAAATTAAACAAAGAGCATGATCCGGACGGTTTTTATTATGAAATAAGCACTATTGCGCCAACGGCCGAGATTTTGGAAAAAAATGAAAATAGTCAAAAAATAGAATTGCAAACCCAGCGAACGGAAAAAAAAGAAGATGAAGCTCCCGAGCAATTCAGGCAAGATATTATTTTGGAATTAATAAAAGCAAATGATAATTGGAAAGTTGATGCGGCTTTTTGGCAGGATAAAGAATAAGGGTTTTTTAAATAAAATCCTTGATTATATTTTTCCAAAGAAATGTTTGGGATGCGCCAAGGAGGGGGAGTATGTTTGCTCCGCCTGTTTTGCAAAAATAAAGTATTTAGAAAGTTTTTCTTGTTTTTTTTGCCATGAAGAAAATCTTTCGGCCGGAGTGTGTTTGGCTTGTCAACAAAAATATAACATTGATCAAGCGGTGGCCGTTGCGCCCTATAAAAATAATCTTGCCGGACAAATGGTGGAAAATTTAAAATATAATTACATTGAGGAATTGGCGGAAAAGTTGGCCGCCTTGATTATAACTCAAATTAAAGATTTAGAGCTGGGAAAAAGAATATCAGAATATACCTTGGTTCCGATTCCTTTGCATAAAAAGCGTTTGGCGGAAAGGGGTTTTAATCAAGCGGAGAAAATCTCACAAATTATTGCTGAAAAATACGATTTACCACTGGCTTTGGATTTGCTTAAAAGAGTTAAAAATACTTATCAACAAGCAAAATTGACAAGAGAGCAAAGATTGGTTAATTTAAATAATGCTTTTTCTCTAAATTTGAACAAAAAATTACCAGAAAAAATAATTTTATTTGATGATGTTTTTACTACCGGAGCTACCTTGTCGCAAGCGGCCAAGGTTTTAAAAAAGGCCGGGGTGAAAAAAGTTATCGCTTTAACCGTGTGCCATGGTTAAGCAAATGAGTTTTATATGATAATAACGAGCTATATAAACCCAGATTTGGACGGTTTGGCGTGTATGGTGGCTTATAGGGATTTCTTATCTTACCAAAAAGTTGATGCTGTTGTAGCCATATCCGGTCGGCCACAAAAAGAAGCGGAATTTGTTTTTAATGAATTGAACTTACCTTGGCCGGAATATTTTGATAAAGTGTTCATTAATAATAACGAAAAAATTATACTTGTTGATGTGGCTAATAAGCTTGTTTTGGATAAAAAAATAGACCCTAATAATGTAGTTGAAATAATAGATCATCATGCTACTGCTCAAATTAGTGATTTTCCCAATGCAAAAATACAACTCGAAATTGTTGGAGCGGCTGCGACTTTAGTTGCCGAGAAATTTAAAAAGCATAAAATAAATATTTCAAAAGATGTGGCCACTTTGTTGTATTTAGGGATTATATCAAATACTGCTAATTTACAATCTAAAAATACTACTAAAAGAGATATTAAAATTAGCCGTTGGTTAAAGAAAAAAATTGACTTGTCTGATGATTTTGTGACTAAGATGTTTAAATCAAAATCGACTTTTACTGAAAGTTTGGATAAAGTTTTACTACAAGACTTAAAGATTGTAAAGGCCGGAGGAGTAGTTTGCAGTGTAGCTCAATTAGAAATTTTTGGAGTTGATACCTTTTTAGATAAAAATTACAAAGATTTTGTTCCAACTTTGAAAAAAATTAAACAAAGTAAAAAATCTGACTGTTGCTTTATGGTCTTGGCTGATATAGAAAAAGGTTTTAGTTTTATTATGACTGCTGACAATTATTCGCAAGCTTTATTGGAAAAAGCATTAGGAAGCAGATTTAAAGATCTCAGTTGTGTTTTTGATCATTTAATCTTAAGAAAAGAAATTCTAAAAAAATTGGATTCTTTAAACTAATATTAAAATATGAAGATATTATTTACCGGAGGCGGAACAATCGGTTCGGTAAGTCCGCTTTTGGCCGTAAAATCGGAAATGGAAAAACAAGGAATTGAGCTTAGAAGCGCTTGGGTCGGTAGTCGCACCGGCGTGGAGGTTGAGGTTATGGCTAAAGAAGAAATTTTATATTATCCCGTATCTTCGGGGAAATTCCGCCGTTATTTCAGTTGGCGTAATTTTTTGGATTTGTTCAAAGTATTGGCCGGTTTTTTTCAGTCAATTTCCATAATAAGAAAATTCAAACCCGATTTAGTAATTACTGCGGGTAGTTTTGTCAGCGTTCCGGTAATTTGGGCGGCTTGGTTTCTAAGAAAAAAAATCATTGTGCATCAGCAAGATCTGAAAACCGGTTTGGCTAATAAACTAATGGCTCCTTTGGCTGATAAAATCACGGTTAGTTTTGAAAAGTCTTTAAAAGATTTTAATAAAAAGAAAACAATTTTAACCGGCAATCCTTTTCGCCGGGATATATTATCCGGTTCAAGGGAAAAAGCGCTTGAATTATTCAATCTGCAAAAAGATTTGCCCACTGTTTTGATTATGGGAGGTAGCTTGGGCGCGGAAAGAATCAATCAGGTGACGCTGGATTCCATCTCCAAACTAATAAAAGATTGTCAAATTATCCATTTGTCTGGAAAAGGCAATGAGGTGCAATGGTTAAACAAAAAAGAGTTTGGTGATTTGGCTGAGCATTATCATAATTATGAATATTTATATGATCGTTTAAAGCACGCTTACGCAGTGGCTGATTTGGTGGTTTGTCGAGCCGGATTGGGTACTTTGACCGAACTTAGTCTTTTGGAAAAACCGGCCGTGGTGATTCCCATTGCCAGGAATCAACAAGAAGAAAATGCCGAGTATTTTTCTGAGAAAGACGCGGTGATCACTTTATCGGAAAATAATTTATCATCCGAGAAATTTGTTGAGCTAGTGAAGAGTTTGTTAAGAAATTCTAACAGTTTAAAACGCTTATCACGATCAATCGCTCAAATGATGCCGAAAGAGGTTAATGAAAAATATGTTCAGCAAATAAAAAAATTATATGAAGGAGAAAAATAAAAAAAAGGTTTTTAGATTGCAAGAAGGGGAAAAGATTTTAAAAGAAGTTTTTCACCATCATATTGTTATTATTCCTCATTTAATTGCTTGTTTTTTTATTCTGATTTTGGATTTCTTCTTAATGTATTATCTGTTTTTGCAGGGATGGTGGGGAGTGGCGCTCTTTGTTGCGGTTATTATTATAGTCGGTTTTTATATTTTTAGATTGGCCTTTTTATATAAACACAACAAATTCATTGTCACCAACCAAAGAATAGTGGACATTGAACAGCCCGGTTTTTTTGAAAAATACTTAAACGCTTTTTCTTTTGACAAAATAAAAAGATCCGAAGCCGTGGTAAAAGGTCTGGGCTCAATGATTTTTCGTTACGGAAATTTGAAGTTACATCTTAAAGAAGATGTTGGTCCTTTTGAACTGTATAAAGTGGCCAAGCCTTTGCGACTCCAGCAATTTATTAATGAGCTTTTGCAAGACAACAGACCAAAATCCAGTCAAAAAGATCTTAAACCAATGGATTTGATTATGGAAGAAGCCGGTTTCTTAAATGATGGACAAAAAAGAAAAATAATTGATTTGTTGGAAAAGCAACTTGACAAAGAGGAAAGTAAAAGGGATTAAGTGTTTTTAATTTGCTCTTTTTTATGATATAATTACCTTATGCTTAAAAAGACCAAGCAAAAAAAAACAAAGGATTTTTTTTCTTTTTTAACGGTGATTATTCTGGTTTTGGTTTTGTTTACGGTTTTGTTGGGGGTTGTTAGAGAATATAAAAAAAGAGTTAAGTTGGATAAGGAAATAGCCTCCTTGCAACAAGAGCTGGAGGAAACAAGACAAAAAGAGCAAAGATTTTTACAATCAATTGAAATGTATGAAACAGAGTTTTTTTTGGAACGCGAAGCCAGAAAAAAGTTTAATCTAAAAAAACCGGGTGAACAAGTGGCGGTTATAAAAGTGGATGAGTATTACAATGTGGATGATTTAAAAAGAAAAGGAGAGGAACAAAAAAAAGGGACAAGAAGCTTTGTAATGAATAATTTGCGAGATTGGTGGAAATATTATTTTTCCGTTGAAAATTAGAGTTAAAATTTATAATTATAATAGATAATTAGTAATTAGTAAAAGTATTATTTATGACAACATCACAAGAAGAAAAGTCGAAAAAAAAGGAAAACGGTTTTGTGGCTAAGATCAAGTCTTTGTTTTCCGGCTGGGGGGATAGAATAAAAAAAATCAACAAAAAAGTATGGATTATTGTTATTTGCGTTTTGGTGGTAATAATTTCTGTTTTGGGACTTATCGGATTTGGCAGTTACTATATGGGCTGGGATAATCCAACAGTGAATAAAATTGTTAAATTTATGCCGGTGCCGGCGGCTATTGTGGATGGAAATATGGTAAAAATGTATGATTGGAATCAGGAAGTGAAAGCGGTGAAAAGTTATTATCAAAGTCAAGGGAAACAGATTCAACCCGGAGAAGTGGAAAAACAAGTTATGGATAAAAAGATTCAAGTGGCTCTTTTGGAAAATGCGGCTGATCGTTTTGGTGTAAGGTTAACTGATCAAGAAGTTAATGAAAGTTATGAAAAAATAGCGGAAAATGCCGGTGGTCGCGATGAATTAAAAAAAGGAGTTTTAAATCTTTTCGGTTGGACTGAGGAACAGTTTAAGGAGCATATGGTCAGACCGGAAGCTTTGTATGAAAAATTGTATGAAAAGATTCCGAAAACCGAAAGATCAATAGCTATGGCCAAAGCACAGGCTGAAAATGTCTTGTCATTATTGGAAAAGGGCGAAAAATCTTTTTCCGATTTGGCCAAAGAATACAGTCAAGATCAAGCTACGGCTGAATCCGGAGGTGATTTGGGTTGGTTCCCCAAGGGCGTGATGGTTGAGGAATTTGAAAAAGTGGCTTTTGATTTGTCGGTAGGAGAAGTGAGTGATTTGGTTAAGACTGAATTTGGTTATCATTTAATAAAAGTGGAAGATAAGGTGGAAGCTGATGATGAAACAGGGGAGGAAAAAGTAAAAGCCCGACATATTTTGTTCAAATTTCAAAACCTTCCTGATTTTATGAAAAATTATCAATCCGAAGCCAGTATTTATAATTTTGTGGCCAACTAAATTTTTTGTTAATTATGAAAAAGTATTTATTTTTGATTCTTGGTCTATTATTAATGGCCGGCGGAGTAAAGGCAACTGATCATATTCAGTTTGTTCAAGATGTTAACATTGACCGGCCGACCATAGAAAAAGGTTATACTTTGGTCAGTCAAGATGAAAAATTTTATTTGGGGATTTTTCCAAATGTTTTGGCTCAAAGAACCAGAGTGGTGGTCAAGCAATTTGACAAGGATTTTTTTGAATTTCCTCCGGGCTGGGAGCCGGCCTGCAATGTTTATGAGTTTGATATATTTAATAAAAAAGCCTTTAAGGATAATGATCCTTTAATAGTTAGAATAAAAAATTTGCCAAATAATCAAAAAGAAAAAAAACTATTTTTTTACAACGGAATAATAAAAGAGTGGGTTCTTTTGCCTTCGGAAATGCTTGATCCCGATCTATTGCAATCCTATATTCATTTGCCATATGCCAAGTTGGTTGTTTTGGAAAAAGATAATACAATGGCTACGGGAAAAGCCAGTTGGTATGCTTATAAAGACTGTATGTGCGCGGCTTCTCCCGATTATCCGAAAGGTAGCATTTTGCGCGTAAAAGACTTAGATACAGAGAAGGAAATTCAGGTGACAGTTAATGATTACGGTCCTGACAGAAGTGTTTTCCCTGATCGGATTATAGACCTGGATAAAGTGGCTTTTGAAAAGTTAGCGCCTTTATGGGTGGGGGTTGTGGATAATATTTTGGTGGAAAAAGTGGAAGATCTTGAAAAAACTTCTGAAAATTAAAGAATATCAAGTTATATTAATACACGATTTTTTGTTTTTAAGTTAAATTATAAAATATGATTAGGTTTCGCCAGGTGACAAAATTTTATCAACCCGATACTTATGCTTTAAAAGGCGTAAATCTCAGGATAAAACCCGGAGAATTCGTTTCCATTATCGGACAAAGCGGCAGTGGGAAAACCACTTTGATTAAATTGTTAACCGCTGAATCTTTTGCCAGTAGCGGAACCATTAGCGTGGGAGGTTGGGATATTTCCAATATAACTTATAACGAGGTTCCCTTACTTAGAAGACAAATAGGGGTGATTTTTCAGGATTATAAACTTTTACCGCAAAAAACGGTTTTTGAAAATATTTCATTTGCTTTGGAGGCTTGTGGGGCACCTATGAAAAAAATTCGTCGGATTATACCGCAAATTTTAAAAGTGGTGAATTTAAGACATAAGGCGGATAATTATCCGCGACAACTTTCCGGAGGCGAACAGCAACGGGTGGGCATAGCTCGCGCGTTAATTCATCGCCCAAAAATATTAGTGGCTGATGAGCCGACCGGAAATCTTGATTTGACCAACACCAAGGAAATAATAGATTTATTAAAAAAAATAAATGAACTCGGTACTACCGTTTTGTTGGTTACGCATGATAAGGATGTGGTTAATATGTTAAAGAAAAGGGTTATAGTTTTGGAGCAAGGGCAAGTGGTCAGCGATCAAAAGGTCGGTCGCTATGTGATATAAAAAAACAAACACAAAATATTTTTATGAAACATACCTTTTTTAGAGCTTTTAAATTCGCTTTTCAAGATTTTTGGCGTAATATTTGGTTAAGTCTGGTTACGGTGACGGTTTTGGTTTTGGCCTTGTTGTCAGTCAATGTTTTGATTTCGTTAAATGCCATATCCAACAGTATTATTAACTCGGTGGAAAAAAAAGTTGATATAAGTGTATTTTTTAAAGAAAATGTGACTGAGGCGCAGGTAGATAATTTTCAAGAGAAAATCAAATCAATGTCTGAAGTAGAGGAGAGTGTTTACATAAGTAAGGAAAAAGCTTTGGCTGATTTTAGAGAAAAACATCGTGGAGATAAGTCAATAATGGAAGCTCTACGGCAGGTTGAGGAAAATCCTCTTTTGGATGCCTTGGTAATCAGAGCCAAGAGTACGGATGATTATAGCAGGATTTTAAGTACTTTATCCATGGGTAAAAATCAAGAATTAATAAAATACCAAAATTATACTGATCATAAAAAAATCATTGAAAAAGTAAGTGTTCTCAGAGATAAAGTAAAAACTTTTAGTATCTCTTTAACGGCTATTTTTTCTTTGATTGCGGTTTTAATAGTTTTTAACTCAATTCGGGTGATGATCTATACACATAGAGAAGAAATTGCGGTGATGCGTCTGGTTGGTGCCAGTAATTCCTTTATCAGAGCTCCTTATATATTGGAAAGCGTTATTTATGTTATTTTTGCTTTTATTATCGCTATGATTTTTTTGTATGTTATTATAGGTGCGACTGGACCGTATTTGAATGATTTTTTACAAACTTATGATTTTAGTTTGTTGAACTATTATGCGGAAAATTTCTTTGTAATATTCGGTGCGCAATTTTTGGCGGTAGTGGTCTTAAATATAGTTAGCAGTGGAATAGCTATCGGTCGTTATTTAAAGATATAGGCTTTACAAAAATTAAAATTTATGTAAAGATAGGTAATATCATAATACATAAAACCGTGTTTGTTATTTAAAATAATATTATTTTGGAGAGGTGCCTGAGCGGTCGAAAGGGGCACCCTGCTAAGGTGTTGTGCCTTAACGGGTACCGAGGGTTCGAATCCCTCCCTCTCCGCCAACTTTGGAAGGGTGGCTGAGTGGTCGAAGGCGGCGGTCTTGAAAACCGTTGAACCCGTCAAAAGGTTCCGTGGGTTCGAATCCCACCCCTTCCGCCATAGCTATACCACAGTATATCCGTGTTTATGTATTATGTTTATTTTTTGAATCTAAATAATGGCTGTATTTATAAAGGCTATA
>Ga0102938_10002185_pt1 | contig 14855 bp, 10 predicted proteins | sample SalPonR2_B_D2_MG_FD_84516 | JGI IMG/M metagenome (GOLD analysis project Ga0102938, IMG submission 84516) | Salt pond soil microbial communities from South San Francisco under conditions of wetland restoration - Salt Pond MetaG R2_B_D2_MG | ecosystem: Environmental > Aquatic > Marine >...
ATTCCTGATGATCCAACGCGTAAAAGTCTTGGCCGGCCGAGGCGAAACGATCCGCGCCACCGCCGATCAAGTCGTCACCGAAACCCCGCAATCGATAGCGGCCGATCAGATCCAGTTGAGGAAGCAAGAAATTCTTCGCCGCGATCAACCGGTACTGTTCTTGTTGCACACGAATCGTTTGCCGTCGGACTTCCGCGCGATGCGACGCCCCACGCGAAACCAGTTGATCAAAGTCGAACACGTAACGGACATTCGCGGGCGGATCGATCGGACGCAAGACGCGATCCTCGGCCATCGGTAAACCCATCAACTGTCGCAGTTGTCGCTCCGTGACGTAGTAACCCCCGCGGCCTTCTTGGCCGTCCAAAGCGATCGCCACGTCGCGACGCATTTGATGGTACCTGGCTCGGGCCTGGGCCTCCTTATCGGCTTCACCGCCTTTCAAGTCGGCGTTCTTTTTAGCCAAGACCGATTGCCAGGTTTGATACGCCAAATCACGCGACCGGATCAGACTCTCCAACGATTGGTATTCGCGGTGTAGCGTCCAATAAGACAGGTACAAGTCTTGCACAAAATTTCGCAGCGCGATTCGGAAATCCGCATCGCTGATCTGAGTGTTCAAACGCGCGATGAGGATGCCGTTGGAAAAATTGAAACCCGGTCGGGCATTGGGGCCCGCGATGGCGTTGAATTGGCGACCGGCACCTCGCAACAGCGGTTGCCGCACGCCGGCTTCCAGGAACGATTCCCAGTAGTTGGGGAAACGGTTCGCGGTGCGATTGTTGTTGTCGTAAAACTGGATGTTTTGGACGTCAAAGGTGGCGCCGTTCCAGGCTCGCTTCTGCCAGCCGATTCTCGCCTCGGCGGTGTCCTGCACCAGTTCTTGCACTTCGCCGCCCAGTGTGGTGTTGTTGAACACGCGGTCGTTGTTCTCGGTGTTTAATCCGGCGGACAGTTGGCTGTCGAATTCGGCCAACGCCGCGGCGGGTCCGAAAAACGGATCGGTCGCTTCGATCGCGCGGTCGTAAATCGTGGGCGTGGATTCGGGATTGGAGAGAATTCGAACGCCCAGCTGCCGCAAGGCCGGTGCGCCGGAAAGTGCCTGCGCCAGCATCTCCGCTTCGGTCAAATCACGAAACGCCGGCGTCTGATCCGCAGCATTCCGTGGCGGCACGGAGACCTGCACGGGCGAAGTCGACAGCGACGACCGGGGCATCGGCAAGCCGCCCGGGACCGGCGACGATTCGGCTTGCGAGTGCGGCGACGGACTCATCGGCGTGGCGAACTTGGCGGCCAACGAGGTTTCCAGCATGTTCGTCAATTCGAGCGTGTCATCCGCCGTGTCCGACGCATGCCGACGGTGGGCCACCAACCGCAGCTCCGGTGAATTCATTTGTTCGCCCTCGGCGACCATGCGGACCGGCTGGGGTGGACGGATCGACGGGGCTTTCGCCGCATCGGGCAGACGTCGCTGGGCGGAGAAGGAAGGCCAGACCGATTGCGGGCCGCCGTGACAGCCCAGCAACATCGATCCCGTCAACAGCGACCCCAGCATCAACGCCAACGCCAATCGACGCTGCGCGGAAAGGGATTGATAGCGAGCTGGCGTGAACACGGCGACGGGTGGGCTCTTCCTTGAACCGAACGGATACACACGATCAGCATCGACCGTCGGCCGGTCGAGAGGACAGTCGTCGCCATGCGGACGCACGCAGCACGCACAATGGGCACAGCCGATACCCCGTCAAGTCGTTGCGATCGTCACAGGTCCTACGCTTCCTCGGATTCGTCGACGACTTCGCTTTTCGTTTTTTCTCGCGCCGTCAGCATCAACTGCGCCGCGTCGTAAGCCGCGTGCGCGGCGATGGGGACCAGCAAGTTTCCCGACAGGAGCAGCAACACACCCAAATACAATCCGATGATCGACGCGACGAAGATGTACAACTTGGTGATCGGGTGGACCAAACCGAACGCGATCGAGGAACCGACCAAGCCGACGCCGATTTCCACCGGACCGACTTCGCCGGGCGCCCCGGACAACCATTGCATCAACCAACCGCGAAACAGCAACTCCTCCCCGACACCGGCGCACACGCTGATCAACAACAGCTCGACGGGACCGAGCTTCAACAACAGTTTCAGCATCCCGTCATCGCTCAACTTTTCCAGCTTGCGAACCGATTCCAGGGGCAGCCGGCGGAGCACCGCGATCATCAACAGCATCGGAATCGCGGCGAGCGTGCCGTAGAGCAAACCGGTCACGATCGGCGACCAGGTCGCCCAGTCGATCTGACCGAAATCGATCTTGGGGACCAAGGCCCGCGCATCGGGGCCGATCAGCCAGCCCAAGAACAACGCGAGCAAACCCAAGGCCGATTCGAAAATCACGGCGGTTCGAAAAACGTCGTCGGCGGTCTGAACTTCGTATTCTTCCGAATCGTCCATGCTGGGTCGCAAATCGCTGGAGTGGGGGATCGGGCCGCTGAGCCGGGCGGCCCACTTGGCCGCAGGGTCGGGCGGTGAACGTTTTCAAGGTCCCCGCTATCGCCTACACTAACATGTAGACCGAATGTCAGCCATTCAGCGTCGCCCCGCCTGCCTCTGCCATAGGATTTTTCGCCATGCACCCCGCCAACGTTCGACGTCGTGGATTTTTGAAAGCGGCCGGCCTGAGCATCGGGCTCCCCGCCTTGCCGTCGGCTCGCTGCCTTGCGGGCGCCGCTGCCGATCCCACCACGGCGAAGCGGATGGTGTGCATCGGCAACATGCTCGGTTTTTATCCAGAAGCCTTCTGGCCCAAAGGGGCACGCGGAAACGTCGAGTTGCCCGCGACGGCCCAGCCGCTGCGAAATCATTGGGACGACTTGACCGTGGTTTCCGGCTTGGACCACGGCGTCAAGGGCGGCCACTTTGCGATCCACGCCTTCCTTTCGGGCGTCCGGCAAGTCGATGCGAAATCCATGCCTGAGGGCAACCAAACCGTCGACCAACGTGCCGCCGAAAGCGTCGGCGGCCAGACCCGATTCACCTCCCTGACGGTCGGCAGCGAAACCGGAATCCACGGCGGTTGCCAGATGTCCTGGACACGGAGCGGGACACGCGTCCCGCCGATCACCGGGCCGCGTGAATTGTTCGATCGGCTGTTCGTCGACGAAAGCCGAGCCGACACGGCCCGAGCGATCGACCGGTTTCGGTTGAAGGAATCGATTTTGGACAGCGTGCTGGGGGATGCCAAATCGCTGTCCAAAAAACTGGCTCGGCAGGACCGCGACAAGCTGGACGAATACTTCACTTCGATTCGCGAAGTCGAACAACGTTTGGAACTCAAGGAACAATGGTCTTCGATCCCGAAACCCGACGCCCCGATCGACGCGCCCAAGAACAGCAACATGGTCGAGGATCTGCCGCTGCTGTACGAGTTGATCGCCTTGGCGCTGCAAACCGATTCGACGCGGATCGCAACGCTGGAGATCGGCGGCGACTTCGAAGCCCGGCAATTCGGCTACTCGGCCGGCTATCACGCCTTGTCGCATCACGGGCAAAAACAGGACAGCATCGACGCCTTGATCGAGATCGAGACTTATCAAGTCAAACAATTCACAAGATTTCTGGGCAAACTGAAATCGCTCGAAGGCTCCAGCGGATCGTTGCTGGACGACACGATGGTGCTGTTCGGTAGCGGCATGGGAAATGCAAACTCGCACACCAACAAAAACTTGCCCGTCGTCCTTGCCGGCGGCGGATTCCGACACCGAGGGCATCTGGCGTTCGATCAAAACGGCCACCACCGTCCGCCGCTGACCAACCTGTTTGTCAGCATGCTGCAACAATTCGGCGTCCAGACCGATCGTTTCTCCACCAGCACCGGCACGCTCCGTGGCCTGGATACAAAGGGTGTCTAGAATGGCCGAGAGAAAACACAGTCGTCTGCACCGGAGATCCGCGGCGACCTCCGCGGCCGTGGCGATCGTGATTTGTTTGGCCGCGACAACGGTTCTTCGCGGTCAAGATCCGAGCCCGCCCGACTCGCAAGCTGTCGGATTCGTGCAGACGTATTGCATCGATTGCCACGGCGAAGACGCGGCAGAGGGAGACCGCCGCTTCGATTCATTGACGTTGCCGACCACGGACGCCGATGACCTGATCGCTTGGCAAGAAGTCGCCGACCAGTTGACTTTGGGCGCCATGCCGCCCGACGACGCCGCGCAGCCGACCCCGGCCGAGCGATTGCGTGTCATCGATACCCTGCAGCGCGGCATCCGTGACGGCTACGCCGTTCGTGGCAGCACCGGTGGTCGAACCGTGTTACGCCGTTTGAATCGTCGCGAATATCTCAACACGGTGTCGGACCTGTTCGACATGAACATGGCGATGTTCGATCCCACCGGTTCCTTCCCGACGGACAACACGGTCGCCAATTTCGACAACATCGGCGACGCGTTGGTGACGTCGGGATACTTGCTGGAACATTACCTGGAAGCCGCCGATCGGATCGTCGAGAAAGCGTTCGCCCGAACGGAACCCGCGACGCAGCATCAATGGGTTTTCCGTGACGGATTCAAGCAGCAACCCGAGCTGAATCCGGCACACGAAGAAGCGTTCGATTTTCGTTACCTGTGCCTTTACGACGGCCCCCGTGCCGATCGACCCGAAGGTGCTTACGGACCGCTGACGGAGTTCGATTCCGGCGTCCCCGTCGACGGCGTTTATCGCATCAAGGTGCTGGCCCAAGCGATGAATCGTGACACGCCGTACGACGAAAAGCATCTGAAAATCAATTTGGACGAACCGTTCCGCATGGGCATCGTCCCGGGCGACACGTCGTTGGAGGAACAACACACGGTCCAGCCGCTGCAGCCCGTTTTGGCCGAGACCGTCATCGCCGACGGGGCGCCGCAGTGGTACACCCTCGAAATCCCCTTGGATCAAGGTTTCGGCCCTCGATTCACGTTCCCCAACGGCATGATGGCGACCCGCCAAACGTTCAATCGACTCGCTCGTGAGTACCCGGAGTTATTACCGGAGGAGAAACGCGGGAACCGGGGGATCTTTATCAATCGCAAAAACATCATTCGACACGGTTACCTGCCACACATTCGGATTCACGAAGTCCATGTGATCGGACCGATCGGTGAAGCCGGGCCGACGAGAACCCGCAAAGCGATCTTGGGCGACGAACCGTTCACGGCGGACCGAACCGAGGCTTTGCTCCGCACGTTCGCAACAAGAGCCTATCGTCGCCCGGTCACACCCGACGAGCTGAAACGACTGATGCGACTGGTCGCCGATCGCACCGAGGCGGGCCGAACGGACGAGCAGGCGTTTCGCGACGCTTTAAAAGCCGTGCTCTGCTCACCCGCTTTTTTGTACTTGCAGCCCGGCGACGATCCCTCGGCGGACCGTCTATCGGCTTACGCTTTGGCGTCGCGTTTGTCGTATTTTTTGTGGTCGACGATGCCTGACGATCGGCTATTCGAATTGGCCGCGTCGGACCGGATCGGCGACCCCGATGTGCTGCGCCGCGAAGTGCGGCGGATGTCGGCGGACCCGCGCAGCGAAGCATTCTTGGAGGGATTTCTGGACGGCTGGCTAAACCTGCGTGACCTCGGCAGTCAACCGCCCGATCGCGATGCCTTTGCGCCGTATTATGCCGACGATCTGGAAGCGTCGATGCGAACCGAAACCAAACTCTTCTTGCGACACCTGATCGACGAAGACCGATCGCTCGTGGAGTGTTTGTCGGCGGATTATTCGTTCATCAACCGCGACCTGGCGATGCTTTACGGCGTCGGCGATGCGGTTCCCGGCGAAGACGCCCAACGGTTCCGTCGAATCCACTTCGACGATCCGCGACGGGGCGGACTGTTGGGACAGGCCAGCGTGTTGACGGCGACGGCCAACGGCATCGAAACGTCGCCGGTGACCCGCGGCGTCTGGATGCTCGAAAAGATTCTCGGCAGCCAGGCGCCCCCGCCGCCGGACGACGTCCCGGCGATCGATCCCGACGTCCGAGGTGCCACGTCGATCCGTGATTTGTTGGAGAAGCACCGCAGCGATGAAGCCTGCAGCCAGTGCCATCGCAAGATCGACCCGCTGGGTTTCGCCCTGGAATCCTTTGATCCCATCGGACGACTGCGTGATCGATATCCCAACAAGGCGAAAGTCGATCCGAGCGGTCGGCTGCCCGGCGGAGAAACGTTCGCGGATCTCGGCGAACTGAAGTCGCTGCTGGTGGAACGCAAATCGAGCTTCGCCCGCGGTGTCACCGAAAGGCTGTTCGTGTACGCACTCGGTCGCCAGGTCGAAGCGTCTGATCGTCCCGAAATCGACGAGATCTCGCGGTCCTTGCAATCGCAAGACTACCCGCTGCGATCCTTGATCGAAGCGGTCGTCCTCAGCGATCTGTTTGCGTCGCGGTAGCCCCCGGACGTGTTCGGCGTCCGCGTCAATCCGTGAGTTCCGCCGCCACCCGCAATCCGCTGTTCATCGCGCCTTGGATACTGGGCGTTTCCGAGTGATCGCCGCAGCAAAAAAGCGTGCCATCGGGAACCTTTCGCCCACCGAGTTCGTCGATCGCCACGTCTCGCAGGACGGGGTCCAAAACACGTTTGGGCAATCCGTAGGGAACGCGATAAGTGCGCAGCAATCGCCACGTCCGGACGACATCGCCGAACCAATCGACGAGATGATTTCGGACGGCAGCATCGATCGTCCGGGTGTCACCGGTTTCGGGATCATGATCTTTCGCGTCCACGCTGACCGAGATCAACGCTCGCCCCACGGGGGCATATTCCGGGGCGACGTTGCTGAGCACCACGGCCGTTTGCACGATGCCGGACTCGTCGCCCCGAAGCATCAGCAATCTTCTCGCGTCAGGTGACTCCTCGGCCGCGTAATACAGGTTCGTCGTCCCCGACCAATCCGTCGCGACGCTTTCCCCGCCCAGCAGCGCCGCCGCCGCCGGACTTTCCACGGCGACGACGACGTGATCGGCCGTCATCGTCGATTCGTCAGACAACGCGGCCCGGTAGCGTCGGCCGTCAAAGGTCAGATTCGTGACGGCGTTATGAAAACGCAGGCTGCCACGCGGCAAACGATCTGCCAGCTGTCGCGGAATGGCGGCCATCCCGTCGGCCGGGACGGCAATGTCGCCTTCGGCAAACATGCGAAAGACGAACTCCAACATGCGACTGGAAACCCGCAAAGATTCGTCCAAGTACACGCCGCCCAGAAACGGTTTAAAAAAGCCGTCGATCATCGAATCACTAAAACCATCGTGACGCAGTCGGTCGATGGTCGGCGCGTCGGTACGATGATAAAGATCGTCCAGCGAACCGAGTCGGCTGGTGTAACGAAGTTTCGCGATCCGCAGCTTGTCACTCAGCGAGCCGACCGGATTGACGGCGGTCGCCAAAGCTTGGGACGGTCGCCGCCAAGGATCGCCCAAAACGGCAAACCTTCCCGCTTGTCGGATCAGCGCCCCGGGGTCGAACGGACGCAATCGCAAGGCGTCATAGTCCAGCAGCTCACGACACGCCGGATACGCCGTCAGCAAAACTTGAAAGCCGTGGTCCAAATGGAACCCGTCGACTTGATCCGTTCGCACGCGTCCGCCGACCCGGTCGGTAGCTTCGACGACGGAAAATTCTTGGCCTCGACCGGCCAGACGAGTCGCGCACGACAACCCCGCCAATCCGCCACCGATGATCAAGTGCTTGACGTGTGTGTTCATGATTTTCCCGGTGCCTGTGGTGTCCCATCAACCAGGGTAACGGACTTTTCGGCAATCTCCAGACGGAGGCGACACGCCACGGTCGCCGACCGCCCCCCCTCGCTGGCATTTTGCCCGGCTGTCCGCTAGCGTACAGGAATGAACGATTCAAGTACCGAGGGCGTCGATGCCTATTTGATCCGGCAGATCCGCGCCGGTGACGAGGACGCGTGGGCCAAACTGATCGATCGTTACGAAGGCCGGTTGTTGGCCTACGCCGATAGCCGGATCCGGAATCGTGCCTCCAGCGAGGACATCGTTCAAGAAGCCTTCGTCGGATTTTTGATCAGTTTGCCGAATTACGACGGCTCGCGTCCCCTGGAGAGTTATCTTTTTTCGATCTGTGCGTACAAATTGACCGACCACCTTCGCCGCGAAGGCCGCCGGCCCGCGTTGCAACTGGGGGCCCGTGGCAGCGACGAAGCCAGTCGGGGCATCGACTTGGCCGGTTCCGATCGCATGGCCAGTTCGATCGTCCGCAGCGTGGAACGCAAACGACTCGAGGAGCAGGCCGTCGCCGAAGCGATCGCCGAACAAATCGAACGCTGGAAATCGGCCGGCAACTTCCAAAAACTGAAAATCCTAGAGCTATTGTTCGTCGTCGGGATGCCCAACAAAGAAGTCGCCGCGAAAACGGATTCGACCGAGCAACAGATCGCGAATTACAAGAGCGACTTTTTGTTAAGAATCAAGTCGATCATCAAACGCCAAGAATTCGACGAGTCGGTATTTCCCGAATTGGCGTCTTGATCTCAGAGACGGCAAAGGAACCTCAAGGTGCCCACCCCGCGGGCTGCCATCTCGCCTCTCCGGTCCTGAGGGTGATTTTCCCTCCCGGTCTGCCTGGTACTCAAGTTTCTAGCCGCGAAGCGGCGACAGCCCCCCGCCGGCGGGCACGCCCGTGGAACCCGCATTACCCCGCACCACACAAGTCCCGAAGGGACGACAACCGGTAGCGGATTCGACGGTGCCTGGAACCGATCGGGGTTGTTAGATTTGTCCTCCGAAATTGCCATCGTCCCCTTTGATCGGGCCCAATTCCTGGTTCTGGCTTCCGATCTTCGTCGTACTTGTACTCGTACTCAGCATCGCGGTACTCGTGCTCGACTCCAGGATTGAACTCTTCTGTCGACTCCGCCACGACACCGGATCGTGCGATCAACCTTGTGAGCATCGACACAATTCGATGCAGCATTCGTTTCAGTTCGGCATGCCGTTGCGCATCCAATCCCGAAGTTGCAGCGAGTACGTCTTGAATCGCAACACACTCCAGAGCCGAGCCACGTGCGATGTCAAGAAATCGGCTGCGATCTTTCAGGCTTCGTTTTCCGTTACCCTCTGCGATGTTGAGTGGAATCGATTGCGCCGCGCGAAGCCACTGATCTCGAGCGTGGCGATGACAACCGTTCAAGTCCTTGGCGACGGCGAACGATGATGCGACGTATTGGATCGAGAGTCGGTAAACGTCAAGTCGATCGTGGTCGAAGATTGGCTCGGTCATTGGTGCGCCGTTTCGAGTAGGAGTACGAGTACCGGGCTGCGCCCTGAGTACGGATGATCAAAAGGGGTCAGGCCTCTTTGATGTCTTGTTTGGGCAATCGAACCCGCTTTCGGCCACGCGGTCGCATGGTGGATTCCAAATTGAGCCGACGGGCGATCGATTCGACCCAACCGTCATCGCCCAGTGGTTTACCGCGCTGGGCGAATCGTCGGCACTCGGCCAGTTCGCCGTCGGTGAGTGCTTCGTTGACGCGTTCGGCCCGGCGTGGCAGTCGAGTCGGCGGCCAGGGCGAGAGCAATCGCGGATCAGGCTCGGGTTTTTGCAGCCATCGCCACAAAGAACCCCACCGCCATTCTTCCGCTCGACCGACCAACCCGGCTCGCAATGCGTTCCGCTCGACGTACCGACAGACGACGAAGAAATGCTCGTCGTCCTGAATCGGGAAACTCTTGTAGCGTTGCTGGTAAACATGGCCCATTCCGCTGGTGTGGTAGTGGGCATGGTATCGCTCGTGTGCGTCCCGCCGACCCAGCCCGTGAACCGGCTCCTCTCGCCGTCGACCAGCGGACGCAGCACCAAGTGGTAGTGATTCGGCAACAGTAGATACGAATACAACTCGACTTGATGGATCTGCAAGCCTTCGTGGAGGATTCGTTCGAAGGGAATCGAAGGTGGGTGGCACCGATCGGGCTTGGTTGGCGCGGCTGAGGTTTGACGCTCAGATCGTCAGCCAAGAAGAAAACGTCACCGCCCAGGGCCACTCGGCGACGGTGCCGATGATGTACGTCAGGAAGGCCACGTACAACGCCAACAGCATCGTCGCCGTGCCGCGACTCATCTTGATGTGCGTCGTGCCGTCGTCGCTGACGCCACGCGGGCCGATGAAATACACAAAGAAACCGACGATCGTCAGGATCAACAGCAAAAACAGGATCTGGCCCGTCTGCATCGCGATCGATTCGGTCAACGTGATCGGACCGAAAACAAGCGTATACGCGAACAAGGGAAAGCCGAGGGCGAAACCGATGTCAAAGATATTACTGCCCAGCGCGTTGGCCACGGCATCGTCGTAGTCCCCGTCCCGGGCGTCGCGGATCGACATCACGGTGTCGGGCACGCTGGTCGCCATCGAAGCGAAGATCACCGCGACAAAAATCGGGGCCATGCCGATGCCGGTCAATTCCCACCCGAAGATCTGGTAGCTCGGATGCGCCGCGTTGCCCGGCCCGCTGCCCAGCCATTCACACGCCATCACCAACACGTAACAAGCCACTCCCATCAGTGCCGTCGACGTGATCAAAAGCGGCCATGCGTTCCAAGTTTCGGATTCCATTTTCCGTCGGTGCCCGGAACGAACAAACAACGATTCCAAATCGAGCAGCGGGCCTCCCGATAGCCAGTACACGATTCGGCCCAGTGGGCCGGTTTCGCCGTCCCCTTCTTCGTCCCCTTCTTCGTGAACATCCTCAGCTGCATCGGTCTGGTTTTCATCCACCTGTTCATCCGCTACGGCGGAGCGGTATCGCATGGAGGTCAGCATGTAGGTCAGGTACATCACGTACATCAGCATCAAAATGCCGCCCTGCCACCACGCCAAGGTCGGACGAGTCAGCAAGACCAGGACCGCGATCTCGCAGGCCACGAGCGCCAAGCCGTCACGCAAGATGACTTTGTTTTGCACATCGACGGACGTGACTTTCTTTCCACCGATGGTCGCGCCGATGACCGAAAAGATGCAGACCGCGGGGATGATCATGCCGTTGAACACTGCGCTGCCGGCGGTCGTCCCCAGGCCGATCGCGAAACCTTCTTCGTCGGCCAAAAAGAACAATGCGATGACGGTCGTCAACAGTTCCGGGATCGAGCTACTGATCGCGTTGATCGTGCCGCCTCGGACGCCTTCGGACAAGTTGCGGCCCAGGTACTCCGACGCGATTTCGAAACCGTCGCAGGCCCGCCAGATCACCAGGCAGGTCAGCACGATCAGAGCGATCGGAAACGCGATTCCCATCAGATTCAGGCCTCGGGAAATACGGGGGCTTCGATCGGAGGCTGAACAATTTCCGCGATCTTGCCGTTCTTTTGAATTTCATTGCCACGCCCGCCGCGTGACGTGACACGATACTTGGCCGTCGAGACCGTTTTTTTGGCACCGCGATTGGTGATCACCGTTAACAGGTCGCGGTCTCCTTCGCTGGCCTTGAAACCCAGCAGTTTGTCGTCGCCCGCCAGCCGGATCAGGGTCACGCCCTTGCCGGCACCCGACAGGTAATTGATTTCTTCGGCTTCGCAAATCATCGCCCGGCAGTTTGCGGTGACGGCCAGGATCGTTTCGGTGCCGCTGACGACTTGGACACCGACGACTTCCGCGGTGCCGGAGACGCGGGCGAACCTGCGACCGCTGCGGGTCGACGGTTCGGCGAACGGTTCCAAGCCGAATCGTAACGCGAAACCCGCCGACGTGACGGCCAGAGCGTGCGCTTCGGGGCAGTACTGCGAATGCGGCGGGCTTTCGTGGAATTCGCCGATCATGCGGGGATCGAAGGACACCGCCGCGACGATTTTTTCGCCGTCTTTCATCTTGAAAAGCTTTTGCACCGGTTCGCCGAAACCCGTCGACGCGGGGATGTCGATCAATCGAGTCGAATAACAAACCCCCAAGGACGAAAACAGGCCCAACGTCGATCGCGTGCTGCCACCGAGCAAGGCCAAAATGCCGTCGCCTTGACGCAGTCGGCTTTTGGACGGATCGGTGATTTGTTTTTGTCGTTTGATCCAGCCGTCGCGGGTCACCAAGACGTGGCAGTCTTCGTCCACGATGAAATCTTCCTCGGTGTACTCGGCTTCTTCGACTTCGTTGTCGATCGTCGTGCGTCGCCTAGCCGCTTTGTCGCTGGCAAAGTTCTTGACCAGTTCGTTCAGCTCGTCGCGGATGATCTGCCACCGACCGGAGTTGTTTGTGTCTTCGGTGCTTTCCTTCAACAGTTTGCGGATCTGACGGGCGCGACGATTCTTGTCTTTCAGTTCCTCCAAGACCACGTTGATTTCCAACTTGGCCAAGCGGTACAGCTTCAGCTCCAAGATGGCGTCGGTTTGTTCTTCATCCAAGCCGCCCTTGGCCGCCGGGAAACGTTTCATGATCTTGGCGGCCGCGTCGGATTTGCCGTCGCTGGCACGGATGATCGCAATGATTTCGTCCAGCACGTCGAAGATCAACGCGAATCCGTCCAGGATGTGAATCCGTCGCTCCAGAGCCTTGAGTTCGTTCGTCAATCGTTCCGTGACGACGGCCAAGCGGAAATGCAGGAAGTGCCAGAGGATTTCCTTCAAGCTCAACCGGTTCGGCTGACCGACGTGTGGGTTCTCGGTGGGAACCAGGCAAGTCAAGTTGACGTTGAAGTTCGTTTGCAAGGGAGTGTGCTTGAACAAGTACGCCATGACCTTGTGTTCATCGGCGTCGTTCTTGAGCAGCAGTTCGATGCAGATGTCGGCGGTCGAAAGGTCGCGGACTTCTTCGACCAGCGGCAGTTTGTTGCTGTAAACCAGTTCGCCGATCCGCTCGACCAAGACGGCTTTGTTGACGCCGAAGGGAATCTCGACGATCCGCAGGACTTTTCCGTCGGAGGTCTTTTCCGCCGGCGCCGCGATGCCCCGCAGCTTGATGCTGCCTTGGCCGGTGGCATAGATGTCACGCAATTCTTCTTTGCTGTTGACGATTTGTCCGCCGGTGGGAAAGTCCGGGCCTTGGACGGCGTCGTTGGCGACCAGTTGGTAGTCTTTGATCTCGGGATCGCGGAGCAGTTTCAGCAACGCCCCGCAGACCTCTTTCAGATTATGCGGCGGGATGTTGGTCGCCATGCCGACGGCGATCCCGGTCGCCCCGTTGACCAGCAAGTTGGGAACGCGACTGGGCAGGACGACGGGTTCCTCGCGGCTGCCGTCGTAGTTCGGCTTGAAGGCCACCGTGCGGGTCGACAAGTCGGCCAGGATTTCGGTGGAGATCGCGGTCATCCGGCATTCGGTGTACCGCATCGCCGCGGCGTTGTCGCCGTCGATGCTGCCGAAATTCCCGCTGCCGTCGACCAAGGGGATTCGCATCGCGAAGGGCTGCGCCATGCGAACCAGGGCTTCGTAGATGCTGCTGTCGCCGTGAGGGTGGTAGTTCCCCATCACGTCGCCGATGACCTTGGCGCACTTGCGGTGCTTGGCGGTGCTCGTCAGACCCTGTTGGTTCATCGTGTACAAGATCCGCCGCTGGACCGGCTTGAGCCCGTCCCGGACGTCGGGCAAGGCTCGGCTGGTGATCACCGACAAGCTGTAGTTCAGATAGCGGACTTGGGCCGCTTGTCGCAGCGGGGTTCCGATCATCAAGTCGGCGTCGTTGGGAACGCCGCCGGAGGTCTGGCCGTTCTTGCTGCTGCGTTTGGTTCGACGTTTCGCCACGCGGGTCGGATCCAGGGTATCGAGAACGAGGGGAAGGAAAGGGGCAAACGGTCGCCGGCAAACCTTGGCGGTTACGCGGGGTAGCGGGTTATAGCGATCAGACCCGTCGTAGCGAAACCGCTGATCACAAGAGTCGTGCCTTTCACGGCGGCCCGAACAGTCGGGCGAAGCCGACCGGGGCGGATTGTAAAGGTCATCCGCATCGCACCCGACGTCCGAACTAGGTCGATAGAGCGGAAAAGGATATTCCGCCAGCATCCTGCGCCGACGGCCGCTTTCCAGGCGACCGCCGCGCAGCACACCAACCGCCGGCTGCTCGGCACGACAGGGAAGGAAACCGAACGATGAAGCGTTCTTGGATCAAGCTGCTTGCCAGCGTCATGGCCGTCGGCATGACCGTGGTCACCGCCGCCGGCGTTTCGGCCCAGCAGTACGGCGAGCATATCATCAGCTCGCAAGTCATCAGTGACGAAGTCGCCGTACCGGGCGGCAGCCACGGCGGCGGCGAGGTCGTCGACGGCGGCGTCGTGAGTGCCGACGGCACGGCGGTCGGCGGAACGGCCCAACGTCGCGATTACGGCCAGCCCGACTTGTTTTACAACTACTACACCCAGGGCAACGCGAACGCGGCGAACGCGCAAATGTACGTCTCGCCGGTGCCCGTGCCCGCGTTCGTCGGTCACACCTTCGGGACTTACCAGCCTTGGTACCCGCATCACTACCTTTATTGGCATACCGACCGTTATCACAACTACTATGACAATGGCCGCGGGATGAATCGCACCAAAGCGACCTATTACAGCCCGCCGATCAGGCAAGCGGCAAGTAACTTCTACTGGAACGTCCTGCGGATCCCCCGCTAATTCCCGCTGTCAACTTCACTTCACCGGAACCGAATGATGACTCGCAAACTTTTCCTGGCCGCGGCTTTGCTCGGCTCCTTGGTCGCCACCGGCGGCAGCCGCGCGACCGCGGGTGACCCGTACGGCATGACGCACGTCTGGAACATGAATTTCGCCGCCAATCGACCTTGGCACGGCGGGTATCAGTACCAGATCTACGGCCAGCCGACCGCCTTGGTCGTCCCCCCGACCGCCCACATGCGTCAGACGTATTCGTGGGGCGTCAGTCAGAACTTGA
>Ga0102938_10002195_pt1 | contig 14823 bp, 15 predicted proteins | sample SalPonR2_B_D2_MG_FD_84516 | JGI IMG/M metagenome (GOLD analysis project Ga0102938, IMG submission 84516) | Salt pond soil microbial communities from South San Francisco under conditions of wetland restoration - Salt Pond MetaG R2_B_D2_MG | ecosystem: Environmental > Aquatic > Marine >...
ACGATGACCAAACTGCTACGGCTGATGTGAGAGTAATACCAATCATGATAGAGACCTAGGGGAGCGAACTAGTAGAGCTTGCAGGAAAACCACCACCCAACTGGGTGGTGGTTTTGTAGAATATGGCCGCGATGCTTGGGGCTTAGTAACGTGTAATTGGTGTGGTACAACATTTTTAGTACTTCCGTATCGAGATGTGCGGTTGCGGTGTACCTTCGGCAATGTCTAGGCTCATATTTAGAGTTGCGTTTTTGAGAGAAATACCGTATAGTGCTGGCCACTAAATACGAGATTTATGCCAATTACTAAAGGAGCGCAAAAAGCCCATCGGGCATCGTTACGTAAGCGGGTCTTTAACGTGCGTCGTAATCGCGCGATGAACGACGTGGTGAAGCAGGTGCGTACGCACCTCAAGGGTGGCGACGTCGCAGCCGCTGAAGCTGCCCTGCCAACCGCCTACAAAGCCATCGATAAAGCCGCCAAGCGTGGGATTATCAAAGATAACACCGCGGCCCGCAAGAAGAGCCGTCTGGTTGCGGCAATCAAGAAAGCCAAGGCCTAATCCGCCGATACTTATCAATCAGTCGCTGACTACATGTGACGCTATGAAAAAAGATATTCACCCCGACAACTACCGCCTCGTTATTTTCGAAGATAACTCTAATGGCAGCCGCTTCTTAATCGGCTCGACAGTACACACCGAAGAAACCGCTACTTGGGACGATGGAAGCGAGTACCCACTAAAGCGTATGGACGTCTCGAGTGCCTCACACCCGTTCTACACTGGCCAAGAGAAGGTGATGGACACTGCCGGACGCGTTGACCGATTTAAGCAGCGCATGGCCAAAGCGGGCAAGAAGAAATAAATCAATTCCACTCAATTTTCAAATGGTCTAGGGCTCTCCTAGACCATTTGTGTATTTGGGAGGGGGAAGACAGATTGAAAATAATGCTATATAGCGTAGTATGGCTGGCACTATGGAAGGACATGAAGAACATAAACTGAGCGAGTGGCGTGAACACCCAAAAACGCAGTTTTTAATGACCCAGTACGACGCGACGGTGGCGCAGCTGGCTGAGGCTGAGCAGCTGGCAGGCAGCGACCCAGCGATGGCTGAGCTCGCACAAGAAGAGATTGCGACCCTGCACGAGAGCCTCCAGTCACAGTACAACGAAATGGACCGTATTATTGAGTCGAGCAAAGAAGAAGACGCCAAACCCTACGGCGTTGTTTTAGAGGTGCGGGCGGGCGCGGGTGGCGATGAGGCTTCGTTGTTTGCCGCTGAATTAGCAAATATGTACCTCAAGTACGCCGAGACGAAAGGGTGGAAGCATATGGTCAATCATACGTCGACGACCGAAGCGGGTGGCTACAAAGAAGCGAGTTTTGAAATCCTTCACCCCGCTGTCTACGACCACCTCAAGTACGAAACTGGCGTGCACCGGGTACAGCGGGTGCCGGCGACGGAGAAGCAGGGGCGCATTCATACCTCCACCGCGTCGGTAGCTATTTTGCCGTTGCGAAAGAAACCGGCTATCGACATTAACCCAGGCGATATTGCCATGGAGTTCTCCCGCTCGGGTGGAGCTGGGGGGCAGAACGTCAATAAGGTTGAGACGGCCGTGCGGCTAGTTCACACCCCAACCGGGATTGACGTTCGCTGTGAGAGCGAGCGCTCACAGCTTAAAAACCGGGAAAAGGCGATGGCCGCGTTAACCGCTAAGCTTGAGACGTTGCACGAAGAAGAAGAAGCGCGCAAGCATGCGGCCGAACGCAAGAATCAGATTGGTACCGGTGACCGGTCGGAGAAGATTCGGACGTATAACTTTCCACAAAATCGTATTACCGACCACCGGATTAAGCAGTCGTGGCACACAATTGAAGCCACGTTAGCGGGTGATTTAGACCCGATAGTATCTGCGCTCGCGGCTGAGGCTGCGGCCTTGACGGAGGCGTAACGCGGCTTTGGTAGGGCGGTATCGGCTCGCGCCCGCGTTGCGGAAACAGCACTCCTGTGGTACTATGCCGCGCGTTAACGCGTTTGGGCGCGTTTTTATCTTAAATTATTATGTCTACAACTAACGATAACCAAAACCTCGTAGCGCGCTTGTTTGCAGCGGGTGCACACTACGGGTTTTCAAAGAGCCGACGACACCCGTCGGTCAAGCCGTACCTCTTCGGAAGCAAGCAGGGCACGGACATCTTTGACCTCACAAAGACCGCTGCCTTACTCGACGACGCCAAAGCGGCCCTCGAAGCTGCCGGAAAGGACGGCAAGACGGTCCTCTTCGTCTCAACCAAAGACGAGACGTCACGACTGGTGCGGCAGGAGGCTGAACGGGCTGAAGCACCCTACGTCATCAATCGCTGGATTGGTGGTATGCTCACTAACTTTACTGAAATCAAAAAGCGTATTGACCGCCTCCACCAACTTACCGTGGAAGGAGAGAGCGGCGAGCTTGAACGTAAGTATACGAAGAAAGAGCGCGTCATGATTGGTCGTGAGATTGATAAGCTCACATTTAATTTTGGCGGTATTAAGCAGCTCGAAAAAACACCAGCGATGATGGTGGTAATCGACCCCCGACACGATCAGATTGCGGTGCGTGAGGCTAACGACAGCACGGTACCCGTGGTTGGTATTATGAGTTCAGACAATGACCTCTCGAAAGTACAGTACCCGGTCGTCGCTAACGACGCCTTGCAGGCAAGCGTGCAGACTATTCTGTCTGAGTTGGTCGACGCCTACCTGGCTGGCAAAGCTGCCTTTGTGCCAGCTAAGCCTGCGGCCAAAACTACGACGCGCCGCACGACTACGCCAACTACTGCGTAAGCGCCCAAATCACTCATACTCTTTTACGAATTAAGATTCTGTTCACTATGGAAATTACCTCAGCTATGATTAAGGAGTTGCGCGACACTACCGGTATTTCGGTAATGCAGTGCAAGAAAGCGCTCGAGGAGGCTGGTGGCGACATGGAAAAAGCCACCATAATTCTCAAGAAAAAGCGCAGCGAAGCAGCTGATAAAAAGTCAGACCGAGAAATTGGCGCTGGTGCAGTTGGTATGTACATGCACAATACCCACGAGGTAGCCGCACTCGTAAAGCTTGGGTGCGAGACCGACTTTGTAGCTAAGAATGAAGAGTTTGTTGCCCTGGCAAACGATATTGCGATGCACGTTGCCGCGATGGCTCCAACCTACATCACCCAAGAGGATTTGCCGGAAGAGGCTATTACGAAAGCCAAAGAGGTGTTTGCGGGTGAAGTGGCCGATAAGCCAGCCGAGATGCAAGAGAAAATTATGGCAGGGAAGCTAGCATCGTACTTCAAGGACCAAATCTTACTCGAGCAACCATTTGTAAAAAACCCGGAGACCACGATTGCCGAAATGGTATCTGGTGGGGTGCAAAAGTTTGGTGAGAACATTACGGTAGCCGAAATCACACGGGTTGCGGTAAAATAGGCAGTAATGTCGCTTACGGTACTCATCTTCGCTATCAGCGGTGCGGGAGTGTTCTCACTCGCACTGCTGTTTGCGTTTGAGCAGCGACGAGGGCAACGGCTGGGAGAGCCAGGGCGCGCTGCGCTGGACCGTCTGGCCGACCGTGCCATTGTGGGTTGGCATACGCTTATGTTGTACATCGGTAGTGGGGCTGCTCGAGTAGGGCTCCACTACGTGATGCACCGTGTGTTGCGCACCTGTGCCGGTCTGTTGGCCTGGTTGCATGAGCGGGTTGAGTACTGGCGTCGCCGTAACCGACGTATCGCTCGAACGGTGCAAGCCGCTCGGACCGATTCGCACCTCAGTGCTATTGCCGAGCATAAGCACGCCACCGCGCTCTCCGATGAAGAGAAGACGAGTCTAAAAGAAAAAACGCTTGCCGGATAAAATGACTTGCATTTTACGTGAAGCTTGCCATAATACCGCCACCAAAATATATCCTCTCAGCGTACAACCCTGAGAGCCACCTTAGCTCAGTTGGTAGAGGTACAATTGTCCGGGGGACAGTTGTACCACTTGTCACACGTGAGTTGCTACCAACTGGCTGGGTGTGGTAAAAAGAGTGCCATATATTCCTCAGCGTAAAACCCTGAGAGCCACCTTAGCTCAGTTGGTAGAGCAACTCACTTGTAATGAGTAGGTCGTCAGTTCGAGCCTGACAGGTGGCTCTCAGGGTTTTACCTTTACGGGTTGCCTGGCGAAGAATTTTTTATAATAAGCTGGTTAGCCGATAGTGGCCCATACAAACGCAATTTGGCCACTGGTAATCGGGTACAATCGCGGTATACCCCCGACACTACCTTTTTGTCTGTAGACGTAGTCTACGTAGCTACGACGTTGTCTTGCTCACGGTATATAACTGCAATTTACACCACAATTAAAATACGCCTTATATACTGACAAAAAGCAAGTGTGGAGGTATACTGCGCTATACGTATGGAGGCCTCCAAGGACCATCTGTTGCCGTACGCCCAGCGGGCGGATTTTCAGGTTGGGCGAGCGACTGAGCTGACTGGCCGCGACCGGCGCTTGTACCGCCTGCTTGAAATACTGCCTGGCTTGGCGTCGTGGTCGACCCTTATTGGTGTCGTGCTGCTTTCGATTTACGCGCCGTTTGTGGCGGCCTATTTTATTATTGCCTTCGCCATGTACTGGCTTTTAAAGACGGCGTTTTTATCGTGGCACCTGCGGTATAACTGGAAGCGCTTGCGTCACCATATGTCGCTCGATTGGAACGCACTCATTGAGCGCTTTAGTTATGAGCACATGTACCACGTCGTCATCTTACCGTTCTACGATGAGCCTGAGGAGGTGGTCGACGCCACTCTTTCCTCGTTGGCTGCAGTAACCTACGACACGCAGAATCTGATAATCGTCCTGGCGGCAGAGGAGCGCGCGGGAGAAGCGGCGCAGACGCTCGCGGCTACCATGAAAGCAAAGTGGGGCAGTACCTTCGGGTCGTTTTTGGTCACTACTCACCCGGGTGACATTGCCGGCGAGATGGCTGGTAAAGGAGCAAATGCCGCCTGGGCAGCCGAGCAGGTACGCACCCAGGTGCTCGACCCCCACGGTATCCGCTATAACCACACGCTGGTGTCGATTTTTGATATTGATACCGTGGTATACCCGGAGTACTTTAGTTGCCTTATGTGGCACTTTATGACAGCTGAGCGACCGCTCAAAACCTCGTTTCAACCAGTACCCGTCTTTAATAACAATATCTGGGACGCGCCCGCTATTGCTCGAGTGGTAGCCATGAGTAGTACCTTTTGGGAAATGGTGCAACAAGAGCGACCAGAACGCATGGCTACCTTTTCTTCACACGCGGTGAGCTTCCAAGCGTTGTATGAGGTGGGGTACTGGCAGCGCAATATGGTGAGTGAGGATTCGCGCATCTACTGGAACCTGCTCCTAGCGAACGATGGTCAGTACGACGTGGTCCCCCTGAGCTACCCGGTCTCAATGGACGCCAACGCGGCTCCTACGTTGTGGGGGACAATTAAAAATATATATCGGCAGCACCGACGGTGGACGTACGGGGTCGAAAACTTGTGCTACATCTTGTACCACTTTAGTAAACACGAACGAATCTCTCGACGGCAGAAGATAAAGATTGCCATCCAACAGGCTGAAGGGTACTGGAGTTTGGTCACCAACCCAATCATGCTTTTCATCTTGGGTTGGGCACCGATCTTCCTTGGTTCGGCCGAGTTTCACCAGACGGTTCTCTCGTATAACCTGCCGATAATGGTACGCGACTTGCTCATTTTGGCCATGTTTGGGTTAGTGGTATCATCAATTATCTCGCTGGCGATGATTCCGCCGCGCCCTGAGCACCGGAGCCGCTTACGGTACATTGTGATGGCGGTACAATGGATACTGGTCCCGGCGACGATGATTATCTTTAGCGCCATCCCCGGACTCGACGCCCAGACGCGTCTGATGTTCGGTCGGTACATGGGCTTTTGGGTAACACCAAAGTCTCGCGCGAGCTCATAACCCTGTATGTCTCCTGAACCAGATGTTAAACCGTTGCCGTACGGCCACCGCGTGTGGTTCTTTCGCGGTTTGCTCTTTTTGTTTGTCTGTGCAGTACCGGTATTTATGTTTTACGCGACGGGCTATCGTTTGAGCTTTAGCGAAACGAGTAACATCATTAGCGTAGGCGGTATCTTTATCAGTGCCGAGACTGAAGACACGAGCATCTACCTCAACAGTGAACCGGTAGAAAACTTTCGACTCTTTCAACGGGCGGCGTACATTCAAAATCTGCCGGCGGGCGTGCACCGGTTACACGTTCAGGGTGACGGGTTGCACACGTGGGTAAAAGAGTTGCCGGTCTACCCCCACATCGTGACGGAGGCGACGGCCGTTAACTACCCATTAGTGCCTCAGGTTCGTTTGATTACCCAGTACGAGACAGTAGGTGGCAGCCCGTTTCTTCCTGTCGCATCGGGTACGGTACTGTTACCATCACCCGTGCAGTACCAGGTGCCGGTGATTGCCAGTACGACGGTGGCGACAACGACTTTACAGAGTAATGAAGAGTACGAATTTGTGAAGCAACTGTTTGCGAGTACCAGCACAACGACGCCACCAAACACGGTACGCACCCGCCTCCAAGCTCAAGTTGAAGACCCGTTCGTTTTTAGTAGTGAGCGATCAACCACTAGTACCAGCAATCAGACGATTCGTGCCACCACTACCCGCGAGCGCAGCGACCGACGTCTCTACGAGACTGCGACAGGTATTGCGGTCGACTGGGTCGGTGATCCGAGTAACCATCCATATTACTTTTGCCTAAATACGACACCGCCACCAACGGCTACCAGTAGCGCTCTAAGTGTGTATGTGGCGGACAATGTCGCGAGTGTCGCCGATGCGCTCCAGACCGCAGAGACTCGTGGTGACTTCCTGTGTCGCGATACTATTGCACTACAAACCTTTGGTCGCCCAGTTGTACTATTTGATTTTATGCCCGACTCTAGTGATACCGCATTGGTACAGTTGAGCGATGGCCTCTACGCGATTGAGTTCGATGACCGCAGTTGGCAGAATACCCAGCTGCTCTATACTGGTTCCGCTATTGACGTCGTAGTCCATAACGAACAGATTTTTATCACCGATGGAGATTATATCTTTGAACTACTACTCACACTGTCGTCGTAGTTTTGTCACCGCCATATCTTTGCTATAGTCTATACCTATGCGCACACCCGGACACCAACACCCCATTACACGTATGGTCACTGAAATAAACAGTATTTTTGCGGAGTTAGGTTTTGTGTTTGCCGATGGGCCCGAGGTCGAGAGTGAGCACTACAACTTTGATCGGCTTAACGTCCCTAAGAACCACCCCAGTCGTGACATGCAAGACACGTTCTGGTTTAAAGACGATGACGTGGCAGAAGCAACCGTACTACGCACTCATACCAGCCCCGTACAAGCCCGATACATGGAGTCGCACGCTGAACAGCTACCTATTCGTATGATCTGCCCAGGTAAAGTATTTCGTAACGAGGCGACCGATGCAACGCACGAGGCGCAGTTCTTTCAACTGGAAGGGCTTGAGGTGGGTGAAGGGATTCACTTGGGGCACCTGAAAGGTACGATTGAGTATTTTTTCGAACATTTTCTCGGTGGTGATGTGGAGGTACGATTTCGCCCGGGCTTTTTTCCATTCGTCGAGCCTGGCGTCGAGGTCGACATGCGGTTACTCTCTGGTGACTCAAATCTCAAAGGGAAATGGATTGAGTTAATGGGAGCAGGTATGGTACATCCGAATGTACTGCGCGACTCGGGTATCGACCCGCAAAAATACTCTGGCTATGCCTTCGGTATGGGCATCGACCGCTTAGCGGTGATGAAGTACGGTATTAATGATGTGCGTGATTTATACACCGGCGATTTACGATTTGTTAACCAGTTCTAAGAATAAGTATGCTCGTTAGTTGGAATTGGATTAAAGACTATCTTGGGGACACTACCCTTACTGCAGCAGACGCAGCAAACCTTTTAGGTATGCACGCCTTTGAGCTCGAAGGTATCGAAGAAACGGATGGCGATACCGTTATTGACGTAGATATATTACCGAACCGGTCGAGTGATTGTCTTTGCCAGCGTGGTATAGCGCGAGAATTAGCCTCGATTACCGGCACACCACTGGCGCATGACCCGCTGGCGACGCAACCAGAACTACCCAGCTGTACAGACATTTTGGTCGATATTGCAGACACCAACGCCTGTCCGCGTTTTAGCGCTTCACTCATGAGGGGAATTGCTGTGGGGGAATCGCCCCAGTGGCTTAAAGACCGCCTGGAGGCGATTGGCCAGCGACCGATTAATAACATTGTCGACGCGACCAATTACGTGATGTTTGCCATTGGTCAACCCATTCACGCGTACGATGCCGCGTTGTTTCCGCAGGTCGATGGCGCCTGGCGGTTTGCGGTGCGCTTTGCTCGAGCCGAAGAGCAGGTGAAGCTACTTCCGGAGGCTGGCAAAGATGAGGAGCGCGTTGTGACGTGCCAGGGAACGGAACTCTTGATTGTCGACCAGTCAAGTGATACCCCGATTGGGCTGGCCGGCGTGAAGGGTGGTAGTTTTGCGGGAGTGCATGACGGTACGACGGACATCATTATTGAGACCGCCCACTTTCATCCGACGGTGACCCGGAAGACAGCGCGTCGACTGGGTATTGTCATCGACGCGAGTAAGCGGTTTGAGAACGAACCGTCGCGAGAACTGATTCCGTACACCCAGGCGGAAGTCACCAAGCTCATTGCCGATATTGCGGGCGGCACCCTTGAAGGGGTCGTTGATGTGTATCCCGAGCACGTTGAACCCGTTACGACAACTATCGACCCCGTCCGCGTTAATGCACTTTTAGGACTCTCTTTAGCGGTGACCGACATGGTCACGTTGCTTGAGCGTCTAGGAGCGACGGTCCACCGCGATACCGACAAGCTGGAGGTAATCAGTCCGTGGGAACGGACGGATTTGGCTATTGAAGAAGATTACATCGAAGAGATTGGCCGACTGCATGGCTACCAGCACGTGCAGGCAGTTGCCCCGACACCACGATCATTGCCAGAAATGGAAATGAATGCACGACAGTACTACAGTGAGGTGATGCGCCACACCTTACTAGCGGCGGGCTTTTCTGAGGTGATTACTTCAAGTTTCCGTAAGAAAGATGAGGTGCAGCTCAAAAATGCCCTGGCGAGCGATAAGCGGTATTTGCGCTCAAACTTAACAAAGAATATCACCGAAACCCTCGATACCAACGCCAGCTTTGCTGACTTGCTTGGTACTAACGATACCCGAGTATTTGAGATTGGGACGGTATTTCATAAAACGGAGACGGGTATTGGGGAACACGTGTCACTTGCACTCGGGGTACGGGTGAAGCCGTCGGGCTACAGCGGTAAAGAAGATGCGGGTGTAGATCAGACTATCGAGGTAATGAATGAAGCACTCGGTACCAACCTACCGACACCAATCAACGCCCACGCGTCTGGTACAACCAAAACCGGCGTGGCCTTTAGGTACGAGAAAGGTGTGCTTGAAATCGATTTTACACATCTTATCAAGACACTACCGCAACCAGAGGCATACCTACCTGTGACTGTCGGAGAAGCAATTCAGTATCAACCTTTCTCAACGTACCCGTACGTTACGCGTGATATCGCGATGTGGGTGGGTGAGAGTACTCCCGCAAATGAGGTTGAAACTTTACTCAACGAGCACGCTGGTTCTCTGCGCGTCCGCACCACGCAGTTCGATGAGTTTACCAAAGACGGCCGCACCAGCCTGGGCTTTCGTTTGGTCTTTCAGTCAAAAGAAAAGACGCTCACCGATAGCGAGGTGAACGCCGTAATGGAAACTATTTACACAGCGGTTAGCGAGCGAGGTTGGGAAGTGCGTTAGAAAAAGACCAATTGCTTGCGCACGCGGATCTCCTGAACGTTTTCTCAATTACCATGCTTCGTGGTAATCATAGTGCCTCATGTACACATTACCGTCGCTGAACCAGTCGAGTTCTATTGGAAACGAGTCGTCACCGTTTGGGTAGCATTCTTGTAAATACTCCACGTTACCGTTTACGATTCGTCGAACTCCAAAGATTTTTTGCATATCACCCTCCTTCGATACGTTCGAGAATTACATCTTCTCCCTGAGCTTGAAGAAAATCAATAGCCTTCGAGTATTCATGTTCGTCAGAGAACGTGTGCGCACGCTCTCTATCGCTGGTGATATCCCACGGCTCCTCCACGTTATCGGGGTCGTGGCAGATGTATCCGCAATGGTCTTTGGCGCCAGATTTTTCAGCGCCAAGTCCAGGTATGATCAGCACTGTTTCAGTGAAGCACGATACGATAAAGTTCATCTTCGATACTCCATATATAAACCTACTTAACTGCCCGTAACGTACCGCAAAGAGGCATGAATAACAAGTAAAATCTGTTATAATACCAGGGTTAAATGAGTGAATGAGCGAAGCGATTATCACGAATTTAGTTACGAATCTGGTCAATTCCTAGAGTAAATACCTGGAACAGTACGTAACGATTAACCACAGAAACCACTCACATACTATGGCACCTAAGAAAGCGACAAAAAAAACTACTAAAAAATCTTCGACCGGCTACGATGCCTCATCTATTTCGGTACTCGAGGGGCTCGACCCGGTACGTAAGCGCCCTGGGATGTACATTGGCTCAACGGGGCCCGAGGGGCTGCACCACATGATCACGGAGATTTTTGACAACTCTCGCGACGAGGCGATGGGTGGGTATGCTGACCGGGTGGAAGTAGCACTCCTGCCCGATAATTACGTGCGTGTGGTTGATAATGGTCGCGGTATTCCGGTAGATATTCATAAGCAAACTAAAGTATCGGCCCTCGAAACGATTATGACTACGCTGCACGCGGGCGGTAAGTTTGGTGGCGACGACTCCGGTTACAAAGTCTCTGGTGGGTTGCACGGTGTGGGGGTGTCGGTGGTAAACGCCCTCTCAACGCACACCCGCGTAGATGTTCACAAAGACGGTGATCACTACATGCAGGAGTACCTCATTGGTAAAGCTAAAGCGAAGGTAAAAAAACTTGGTAAAACCAAACACCAGGGTTCGATTGTAATCTTCCAAGCTGATCCGAGTATTTTCCCCGAAATTAAGTACGATTGGAAGAAGACGGTGACGCATATGCGCCAACAAGCCTACTTGGTAAAGGGGATGCGCCTCACGGTTATTGATGCTCGCGAGAGTACCGCTGCGCTCGATCCTAAGAGTGTAGCCGATACTATTTACTTAGCAGACGAAGGTCTTGAGGTACCGAAGCAGACGTTTTACTTCGAGGGCGGGTTGCGCTCACTGGTGGCGTTTAACAACCAGTACCAGAAGCCAGTCCATAAAAATATTTTCTACGTCGAAAAGAACGATGTCGACGATATGGTGCTGTCGGTTGAAGTGTCACTCCAGTACGTGGACGACATCTCGTCGCGGATTTCGGCCTTTGCCAACAATATCTATAACCCCGAGCACGGTACGCACATTACTGGTTTTAAGACGGCGCTTACGCGCACGCTCAATAATTACGCCAAGAAAAATAACTTCTTTTCTGCTAAAGAAAAAGATACTGGTTTTACCGGTGATGATGTTCTCGAAGGCATTACTGCCGTGGTGTCGGTGAAGATGCCGGAGATTCAGTTTGAGGGGCAGACTAAAGGCAAGCTCGGTTCGGTCGAGGCACGTAGCGCAGTCGAGAGTGTGTTTGGCGAAGCGTTCACTATGTTTCTAGAAGAAAACCCCGACGACGCTAAGGCAATCGTGAATAAGGTCATTATGGCGGTGAAAGCTCGTAAGGCTGCGAAAGCGGCGAAAGACTCGGTGCTTCGTAAAGGGGCGCTCGATGGCCTTTCGTTGCCGGGTAAACTGGCGGATTGCCAAACCAAGAAAGCGGACGAGTCGGAGCTCTTTATTGTAGAGGGAGACTCGGCTGGCGGTTCGGCCAAGATGGGTCGCGACCGGCGTACCCAAGCAATTCTGCCATTGCGCGGAAAGATCTTGAATGTCGAACGCGCTCGTATCGACAAGATGCTGGCCTCAGAACAAATCAAAAACCTAGTGATTGCACTCGGTACCGCGATTGGCGATGTGTTTGATGTCTCGAAGCTTCGCTACCACAAGATTATTATTGCGACCGACGCCGACGTCGATGGAGCACACATTCGGACGCTGCTGCTCACACTCTTTTACCGCTATTTCCGGCAGTTAGTTGAAGAAGGATTTGTGTACATTGCGCAACCGCCGCTCTACAAAATCCAGAAAGGTAAGGAGACGTGGTACGCCTACACCGACGCTGAGAAGTTTGCAATTGTTGGCGAGGAAGACCCAGAAGCGGTAGTTGAAGAAGGTGAGGCTGATGAAGCCGATGCTGAGGAGGCCGACGAGTCGGCTCAGAAGAAGAGTAAGTACCGCATACAACGCTACAAGGGGCTTGGTGAGATGAACGCCGAAGAGTTGTGGGAGACTACCATGCACCCGGAAAACCGTTTACTTAAGCAGGTAACGATCGACGATGCACTTGATGCCGATAAGGTGTTCGATATTCTCATGGGGACGGATGTGGCTAGTCGCAAGAGCTTCATTCAGACCAACGCTCAAAACGCCACATTAGATATCTAGTAAATATTTTTAGTGATCTACTTCGTTAGACAGCGACAACGTTTCTTTCACTGGACGTATTCGTCCCATTCAAGAAATTTTTCTTGTCTACCTTGTATCTCATCTAAAAAATTACTAGATACGCTGGAAAACTCGAATTGCGCTTTGCTATTTTGCTGCATATCTAACTTGGCTAAAACAGCGACGGTGCACATATAAAAAAAGCACGCGAGGAGCGTGCTGTGAGTTAGGTGGTATTATAGTGCCGTTAGTTCTGTCGGACCTCTTTCCCGACGCGCTCTTCCTCGGCTACAGCTTCTGGGTCGATGATTGGTGCCGTCAAATCGACGCCGGCTCTTACCAGCATACCTTCGAGTTTGTTTTTGGCACCACCGGGAATGTCTTTGTCTGACCGAGTCTTCATTTTTATACCTCCTAAGCGTACCGATGCTACCATAGCACAAAACAAACCCCGCGCCTCTGGCGCGGGGTTTGTTTTGTGCGTTCGGGTTACGGGTGAGTGTGCTTACTCGACCACGTTGACTGCCCAGCTAAACTCATCGTTTTCGCTATTGCGGTCTTCGGGTACGTCGATTGCTGCACCAAAGCGCTGTGCGCCCGTTTCGCCAACATTGTCGAAGCCGAGGGTGACAATCGAGTACTCATTTGGCTTCAGACCCTCTTGCGTGTCTGACGCATACGTCGCACCTGAGGTAAGGGTGGCCTCGAAGGTCCAATCGCGTGAGGTTTTGGTACCGAGGTTACGCACCTCAAATTGGAAGGCGCCGCGGGTGTCACTGTCGATAACGCCGCCAGGGACAAATCGATTATCGCTGTCGAGGCGACCAACGCCAACGTAACTCACTGCGAGATCGACAAAGCCGTCGGGGTCTGAAGTGGGTAGGGCAAAGATTTCGGTTGCTACTACTTCAGGCTCGCGAACAGGTGTGGTCGCAGGGGTGGTTGGGGTTGGAGCTGGCGCTTCGGTAGTGGGTTCGTCTGTAGTGTCGGTACTTTCGCCAGCGACAGTACCGGTTGGCGTGTCACTATCGTCGGTAGCGATACTTTCACTTTGAGGAATACTAACGTTTACGACAGTAACGGTATTCTCCGTAGTGGTAATGACCTCATCGGTACCATCGATGAAACCAATAGTGTAGGTGATATCGATGAAGCGCTGACGCTCGGAGTTCATAATCAGTTCAAGCTCAGTCACGTCGCTGCCGAGTTTGATAGTCTCACCACACGGAATGGTGGTGATGTTATTCGCCGGGAAGCGCATATCAACTGAGACACCATTTACACATTCGTAACGAATGGTGTACTGACCGGTCCGATTAAGGTTGGTCCAACTGACGATAAATTCCTCGTTGTTGTTAATGATGCTATTGCTGTTTGCTACTACAATTTCGGCTTGTGGCCGTGATTGTTGCAGTCCTTCGGCTATGGAAGCCAGTGATGAAAATGCATTCGGAAGTACTCCGACGAGCATGACCGCGAGCCAGACCAAGAGGCCGACAAAGGCGATAAAACAGGCGACAGCCAACACCTTGAGGGTAGTTGAAGGTTTGTTAGAAGTTGTCATAGATAATGTGTTAAACACGTAAATGCGCCCGTTCGCCACCCATGCACCAAAACCCAACCAGTAGGGTTGGGAAAGAGCAGAGAAGTAGAGAACAGTACCCGAACGCTCGAGTATGGACGGGTGTCCAAGCGTGCTACTACTTTAGCATATATAGTTACGTGTGTCAAGTATGAGTTTGTGGTAGCGTACTACAATCGTACAACGAGGAGTATGAAAATGTCGGTATCGGCGTAGTATTGACAAATATTAAAATTAGTGTATCATTACAAATATGAAAACTGCGCAATCATTCAATGAGCTCTACGAGCAGCTTAAACTACGCTTCGTACCGTTTTCGGTGGCGTTTTTTGTGGTGGTATTTATGACCTACTTGGTGCTTTACGTTGTCGATTTCTACCCCGAACCGGTTACCGATGAGACGGTACGTGATACTGAAACGGCGTTGGTTGATACACCCGAACCGGTAGCGGCCGCAATGGCGGAAGCAGTTGAGGAGACTACTGTGGTGGTCGCGACAGAGCCAGCTGACACAGTAGTTGTCCCGCCGGTAGCCGCGCCAACAGCGG
>Ga0102938_10002196_pt1 | contig 14820 bp, 12 predicted proteins | sample SalPonR2_B_D2_MG_FD_84516 | JGI IMG/M metagenome (GOLD analysis project Ga0102938, IMG submission 84516) | Salt pond soil microbial communities from South San Francisco under conditions of wetland restoration - Salt Pond MetaG R2_B_D2_MG | ecosystem: Environmental > Aquatic > Marine >...
TCTTTGTGCACGCGTGCTCGCCGGCCGTCGCTCACGGCGATGCCCGCGGCTTCCTGGCCGCGGTGCTGGAGGGCGAACAGGCCGAAGAAGGCGAGCTGAGCGACGCCGTCGCCGTGGGGCGTGGAGATGCCGAGCACACCGCACTCGTCCTTGGGCGTGTCGACGTCGAAGGCGTCGCCGTGCGGGCCGTTCACGCCGCCGTGGTGGGCGACGGCCCGTACCGGGATGGTCCTGTTGGCCATGTCAGTCGATCTCCAGTCCTGCGAGCGCAGCATGTATCCGTGGTGGTGCAGGGTACGCCCCGCGCACGAAGGTGGTGCCGGTGAGGCGTTCGTACGCGTCGATGTAGCGGTCGGTGGTGGCTGCCCAGACCTCGTGAGGGAGGTGGGGGACGTCGCCGTGGCCGGTGTAGCCGATGTCGGCGAAGGCCCGCCGGACGACCTCCTTGTCGAGGCTCTCGGGCTCCTCGCCCCGGGCCAGGCGCTCGTCGTAGGTGTCGGCTACCCACCAGCGCGAGGAGTCGGGCGTGTGCACCTCGTCGATCAGCAGTAGGTCGCCGTCCGCGTCGAGTCCGAACTCGTACTTGGTGTCCGCCAGGAGGACCCCGGCCGCGGCGCCGCGCTCGGCGCCTCGGCGGAACAGTGCCAGCGCAGCCTCCTGGACGCGGGTCCAGAGCTCGGGCTCGACGAGGCCGCGGGAGGCCACCTCCGAGCACGACACCGGCTCGTCGTGGCCGCCGGCGGCGGCCTTGGTGGTGGGTGTCACGATCGGTTCGGGCAGCGGGGTGTTCTTCGCCAACCCGTCGGGGAATCGGTGACCGTAGATCACCCGCTCGCCGCGGGCGTACTGCGTCCACAGGGCCGTGTCGGTGACGCCGGTGATGTAGCCGCGCACCACCACCTCCACGGGGAGCGGGTGGGCTTCGTGGGCCACCAGCACGTTGGGATCGGGGGTGGAGATGGCGTGGTTGGCCACCACGTCGCGGGTGTGCTCGAACCACCACATCGAGAGTTGGTTGAGCACCTGACCCTTCCACGGCACGCAGGCGACGATCCGGTCGAACGCCGAGAGACGATCGGTGGTGACGAACAGGCGGCGGCCGTGCGGGAGTGCGTAGGAGATCCGCACCTTGCCCTCCCGGCGGTCGTCGAGCGGCAGCTGCACGTCGTCGAGCGGCTCGACGGGTGGGACGTGGCGTGCCGCAGCCATGTCAGAGGTCCTTGGCGTGGCGGACGCCGTTCTCGAAGAGGCGCAGACCCAGGTGGGTCGGCCCTCCGCCACCGCGATGGTGTCGAGGGTGTTGGCGCGGCACGACGTGGTTCTCGGGATGGGGCATGAGACCGAGCACGACGCCCGACGGGTCGCAGACCCCGGCGATGTCGGCCACCGACCCGTTGGGGTTCGTGCTGCGGTAGCGCAGCGCCACCTGGCCCGCGGCGGCCAGCGACTCGGGATCGGGGTGCACGTAGCGCCCTTCGCCGTGGGCGATCGGGCAGTGGATCGGATCGTCGATGCCCCGGGTCCACACGCAGGAGCTGTTGGGCACGGGATCGAGCACCACCCACCGGCAGTCGAAGGCTCCCTGGGCGTTGTGCCCGAGCGCGCCCGGCAGGAGCCGGGTGCGGGTGAGCACCTGGAAGCCGTTGCAGATGCCGATCACGGGTCTCCCGGCGGCCACGAACTCACGGAGCCGGTCACCCAGCCCCACGACGAGGTCGAGGGCCAGCATCCTGCCGGCACCGAGGGAGTCGCCGTAGCTGAAGCCGCCGGCGACCACGGCCAGCCGTGCCCGGTCGAGGATCGACGGGTCGGCGACCAGTTCGGTGGCGAGCACGATCTGCGCGTCGGCGCCGGCGAGGTCGAGAGCGAGCGCGGCGTCGCGGTCGCGGTTGGTGCCGGGTCCGGCGATGACGACGGCGGGGATGCGGCTCACGATGTGCTCCCTGTGCGGCTGCCGTCACCGTCGTCGGTGGCGGTGGAGACGACGACGTCGGTGTCGAACGCGTCGCTGTTGAAGGCGTCGGCGAGGTCGGCGACCGGGATCGGGTCGACGCCCGGCAGCGTGAGCATGCGCGTGTCGTCGACCACGCCGATGCGCAGGGCCCGGTCGTCCATCACTTTCATGAAGGCGGCGACACGGCGTGGCTCGACCTCCACGATCAGGCGGCCCGTCGATTCGGAGAACAGGGCGGTGGTCGAGTCGTCGTGGGGGAGCGTGTCGACGTGGGCACCACGTCGGCCGGCGATGCACATCTCGGCGAGTGCCACGGCGAGTCCCCCCTCGCTCACGTCGTGACACGACGCGACCAGACCGGCGCGCATCGCCGCATGGAGGTGACGGTAGGTGACCGGAGCGTCGGGGTCCGGTGCCGGGGCGATCCCGGGCTGTTTCGGGGCGCCGTGGACGAGGTCGAGGTGCGAACCGGCGAACTCGGCGTCGGTGGAGCCGACGAGCAGCAGCACGTTGCCGGCCGCGACGAGATCGGGCGTCACGCAGTGGTCGACGTCGGGCACGTGGGCGACGGCCGTGATCACCAGCGTCGGCGGCACGGCATGGCGCTCACCGTCGTCGCCGACGTACTCGTTGTTGAGCGAGTCCTTGCCCGACACGAACGGGGCGCCGTACATCCGTGCCGCCCCGCAGCAACCTTCCACGGCGGCGACGAGTTCGCCGAGCGTGGTGGGTCGGCGGGGATCGCCCCACGAGAAGTTGTCGAGCAGCGCCACGCGGTCGGGGTCGGCTCCGACGGCGACGACGTTGCGGATCGCCTCGTCGACGACGGCGTAGGCCATGGCCTCGGGATCGTGGAGGCCGTACCAGGGGTTCACCCCGATACCGATGGCAACGCCTTCGGCGGCGGTCGGGTCGGCGAGTACGACACCGTCGGCGGGCCCGTCGCCGGCGGCTCCGACGAGTGGCCGGACCACCGTGGAGCCGAGGATCTCGTGGTCGTAGCGGTGGATGGTGGCGGCCTTGGACGCGATGTTGGGATGGGAGAGGAGGGCCAGCAGCGTGGCAGCCGGGTCGGCCACCGAGCGGCTGGTGCGGTCGTGGCGGTTGGGTTCGGGGAGTTCGGCGCTCATGCGCCGTTGCGGGCGGCCGTCGTGCAGGAACACGGTGTCGATGTCGGCGACCGTCTCACCGCTGTCGCGCACCACCAGCCGGCCGGTGCCGGTGAACCGGCCGATGTCGGCCATGTCCACGCCGACGCGCCGGCAACGCTCGGACAGCGCAGGGAGGTGGTCGGGCGGGACGGCCACCACCATCCGCTCCTGGGCCTCCGACAACCACACCTCCCATGGTTCGAGCCCGGGGTACTTGCGCGGGACCAGCGAGAGTTCCACCTCGGCGCCGATGCCCTCGGCCATCTCACCGACCGCCGACGACAACCCACCGGCACCGCAGTCGGTGATCGCCGAGTAGAGGTCCTCGGCGCCCACGAGTGCGTCGATCAGGAGCTTCTCGACGATCGGCTCACCGATCTGGACGCTCGCTCCGGCGACTTCGCCGGTGGTGGCGTCCATGGTGGCCGAGGAAAAGGTGGCGCCACGGATCCCGTCACGTCCGGTGGCGCCGCCGAGCACCACCACCCGGTCGCCGGCGAACGGGCCGTCGTGGAGTGGTCGTGTGGGCGCTGCGCCGATGCATCCGGCGAACACGAGCGGGTTGGTGGTGTAGGCCCGGTCGTAGAGCACGGCACCGGCGACGGTGGGGAGCCCGATCTTGTTGCCGTAGTCGGCGACGCCGTCGATCACGCCGGCACGGATCCGGCGGGGATGGAGCGAACCGGCCGGCAACTGGGCGAGCGGGAGATCGGCGGGGCCGAAGCACAGCACGTCGGTGACGGCGATCGGACGATGGGCGATTCCGAGCACGTCGCGGATCACGCCGCCGACACCGGTGTTGGCGCCGCCGAACGGTTCCACGGCGGACGGATGGTTGTGGGTCTCGGCCTTGATGGCCAATGTCGTGCCCGGGGTGAACTCGATCACCCCGGCGTTGCCGACGAACGCCGACACCACGAACGGTGCGTCGATCGCGTCGGTGCACTGCCGCAGCTGGGCGAGCAGCGGTTCCACCGTCTGCGTGTCGTCACCGCCGGGGTCGGCGTCGGGCCCTCCGTGGGCCTCGATGGTGGCGCGGAACGTCTTGTGGGCGCAGTGCTCGCTCCAGGTCTGGGCGAGTGTCTCGATCTCCACGTCGGTGATGTCGCGGCCGATCCGGCGGTACTCGTCGCGGATGGTGCGGAGCTCCTCGATGTCGAGCGAGAGGGACCGGTCGGCGTCGAGGGCCCACAGGCCGTCGTCGTCGAGCTCGCGGATCGGCACCACGACCGCGCCGGCGCCGGAGCCGTCGGGCACCTCGGTGTCGGCGTGGGGTGGATCGATGGTGCCGTCGGCCCACCGCTCGATGATGGGGTTGGCGACGATCCGCTCGACCACGGACTGCATCACGTCGGGTGATTCCGAGTCGGCGAATTCGATGCGCCGCCCGGTGGAGGCACCGCGGATCTCGATGCCGAGCTGGCCGGTGGCGTGGCGAACCGCGTCGGCGTCGCTGTCGGTGACGCCGGGGAGACGGGTGATCTCCACACCGTTGCCCGCAGGGAGATCCCACGATCCACGTTCGAGCAGGGGGTCGACGAGGACTGCCTGGAGGCGCAGGCGGGCATCGGCGTCGAGCGGGCCGTCGACGAAGACGATGTCGGCCACGCCGACCCGTCCGGTGAGAGCGATGCCGAGGTGGGCAGCGCTGTCGGCGATGGCGGCGGCCCGGGGATCCGGATCGATGGAGCGGATGGTCAGTCGATGCCGTTGTCCCACTGCCGCGACCATACGGATCGCGGGGCACCCGCCGGCACCCCTTGAACAAAATGTCTCACCCGGGGTCGGGGCGGGGGCGTCGCCGGGTCAGTCCGACAGCTCGAAGAAGGCTTCGGCGGTGATCGGCTGGACCTGCTCGGCAGTCGGGAACGCCGGCTGCCACGGCTCGGAGGAATACGACTGGACGGTCACCGTCTGGCCGCCCAGCTCGGGTGGGAGAACCAGTTTGCGGACCACGCCGGCGTCGTCGATCCACATCTCGATCGGCACGGCGCCCGACACCGCGCCCTCGGGTGTGGTGGTGAGCGTGATGCCGGGCGGGAGGATCGGCAGGGGAGACGGCCCTGTGGCGGGCGACGCGACGGGAGACGCCTCATCAGCGCGAGGGGAGGCTGTGGCAGTCTCGGTCGGGGGAGCCGGGTCGCCGTCGACCGGGGGCGCCGGTGTCTCGGCGCCGGAGTCCGGGGTCGGGGGAATGCTCGCCAGGCGGGCCGGTTCGATCGACACCAGCAGGCGCGTCATCGGTTCGTTCCCGAGCACCGACTCGGTGGCCCGTTCGATCGTCGCCCACTGGCGGATCGACGGGGGGAACAGCTCGTCGACGGTCCGCACCCAACGGGCGCGGCCGAGGTCGGCGTCGATCGGAAAGACGCCGCGCGGCAGCTGGTACCAGATCACGCCGTCGGAACGGCGGGCCACGGCGTCGTTGAACAGGGTCAGGATCTCGAGGTCGGCTCGGTCACCGCCGTCGACGACGACCTCGGCGATCGAGGTCTCGAAGTCGGTCGTCACCCGGTACGACTCGGGCCCGTCCGTGCCGGCCGGTTGCTCCACCGTGAACGAGGCGGTACGGATCGCCGGTGCGACCGCCGGCGCCACCGGGAAGGCCTTGGCGAGCTCGGGCTCGTCGACGATCTCCTCGCCCTTGGCGAGCGTCAGGAGGTCGGATCCGTAGAACACCGCCGCCGCACCGGCACCGCCGAGCAGCGCGAGCACCAGCACCGCACCCAGGAACCTCTTGCCGCCTCCGGATGTGCGCTTCTGTGCAGGACGCGGCGAGACGTGGGGCGTGTGGTCGTTCATCGCCGTGGCGAACGGGCTCACTGCGGGTGCCGTCACCGGTGGCGGCACGGGGGGTGCGACGCGAGGCAACGCCGGCGCCTGCATCGTCATCGTCGCGGTTCCGCCGCCCGGGGGGTCGAAGGGCGGCGGTGGCGGAAACGACGGAGGCGCCGACCGGGCTGCGGGCGCGGCGTCGACCGCCGGTTGCGGTAGATCGAAGAAGGCCCGGACGTCGTCGGGGGCGTCGTGCGGCCACCGGATGCCGTCCGGAGGCGGTGGGTCGAAGCGCTGTTCCATGACGACCCATTCATCGGCAGATCGCATCGGGATCTTGACTCCGTGCACGGACGGAGGCGGGAGGGAACGGAACCCGGATCTCGGTGGGAGAGGTGCGCTGGGCGACCTCTGCCATACGATCGGATGCCATGGAAGGGCAGGCGACATCGCTGGTCTTGGTGCGTCACGGCGAGTCGAACGTCACCGTGAACCGCACCATCGGCGGGCGACGCACGTGCAGCGGCCTGTCGGAACTCGGCCGGCAGCAGGCGCTGCGGCTGCGCGACCGGCTCGCGGCCAGCGGGGAGTTCACCGACGCCGTGCTCGTGTCGAGCGACTTCGCGCGGGCGATCGAGACCGCCGAGCTGATCGCCCCGGCGCTGGGTGGGCCGGACGTCGAGGTGGAACCCGGCTTCGGCGAACACGACCCCGGGCCGGAGATCGACGGGATGTCGTTCGTCGAGTACGTCAGCAGGTTCGGAACGCCGGACTGGACCGGTGACCCGCACCAGGACGTGTTCCCCGGCGGTGGGGAGACCGTCGCCCAGTTCCACGACCGCGTCGCCCGCACGCTCGGTCGGACCATCGACCGCCACCGCGGCCGAACGGTGCTGGTGGCATGTCACGGAGGCGTCGTCGACGCCACGTTCCGGCGTCTCCTGCGGATCGCGCCGCGCGGTGTGTTCGAGCTGCACACCGTGAACACGTCGATCTCCGAGTTCACCTCCGCCTCCGACGACAGCTGGCGGCTCGTGCGCTACAACGATGCCGCCCACCTCACCGGGCTCCCGCCCGAGACCCCCCGATCGACGCCCGTGTCGTGACCAGCTCCTGGGTCGTCGTCGGAGCCGGTTCCGCCGGCTGTGTGGTGGCGGCCCGGCTGTCGGAATGCGGCGATCGACACGTCACCCTGCTGGAAGCGGGCCCGGACCTGCGGCCTGGTGCAGTCTCCGAGCAGCTCGCCGGAGACGACGCCTTCGCCGCGGCGACGGTACCGGGCCGTACCTGGCCCGATCTGATGGCCCGGCGGCGGTCGGGAGGTCCACGACGGCCCTACCTACGTGGCCGGGGCCTCGGCGGGTCGAGCATGGTCAACGCCATGCTGGCGCTGCGTGGTGACCCGGCGCAGTACCGGCACTGGGGTTGGACCGATGTCGAGGAGGCCTGGCAGCGTCTGGAGATTCCCGAGCAGGTGGCGGATCACCACGAGTTCGGTCCGCTCGATCGGGCGCTCCTCGCTGCGGTGCCCGATGCCCACCCGGTGCCGCTCACCCGGCGGGAGGGCCGGCGGATCGGGTCGGCCGAGGCCTACCTGTGGCCGGTGATCGATCGACCCGGTCTCACGGTGCGCGGGGATGCTGCCGTCGACCGGATCCTCTTGGACGGTGGTCGTGCAGTGGGCGTCCGGCTCGTCGACGGTGAGGAGATCGCCGCGGATCGGGTGGTCTCGTGCGCCGGAGCGATCCACTCGCCGGCGATCCTGTTGCGTTCGGGTGTGACCGTTGCCGGGCTGGGGGAGGGTCTGCAGGACCACCCGTCGGCACCGATCACGCTGCGGTATCGCAGCGCACACCACGCCGGAGCGGGTGGCCTGGTGACCGCCACCATGCTCGATCGGGACGGGATCCAGATCCTGCCCGTGAACCACCTGCCCGGCGGCGACACGTCGCACGGGCTGCTGCTGGTGGCACTGATGCAACCCGTCGGGCGCTCGGGAACGGTCCGGCTCCGCAGCGCGGACCCCATGGACGACCCGGTGGTGGACCTCGACCTGCTCGCGGAGCCTGCGGACCTCCGGCGGCTCCGCGAGGGTGTCCGCCTCGCGCTGCGGCTCGCGGAGACTCCACCGTTCGCCGCCGTCGTGGACGAGGCACTGATCGACGACGCCGGGACCCCGGCAGGTGCCTGGGAGAGCGACGACGACCTCGACCGGTGGCTGCTCGACGCGGCCGGTGGCTACGTGCACGCCAGCGGGACGTGCGCGATGGGCACCGTCGTCGACGAGTCGGGTCGTGTGCACGGCCACGAACAGCTGTACGTGTGCGACGCATCGGTGTTCCCGAGCATCCCCCACGTGAATCCCCATCTGCCCACGACGATGCTGGCCGAACGGCTGGCCGCCCGATGGAGCGCAGCCGATTCCGGCTGACGGCCGTGACAGACTGACGGTGTGACCCCGCCCGATCGACCCGGATACACCCACGGCGTCCACGACATCGGTGGCGGCTGCGTCGCCTACCTGCAACCCGACGGCGGATGGGGCTGGAGCAACGCCGGTCTCGTGGTCGGTGACGGGGCGTCGCTGCTGGTCGACACGTTGTTCGACCTCCGCCTGACCGCCGGGATGCTCGACGCTCTGCGGCCCTACACGGCGACGGCGCCGATCACCACCGCGGTCAACACACACGCCAACGGCGACCACTGCTACGGCAATGCAGAGCTCACTCGCCGCAACAGCACCGTCGAGATCGTCGCGTCCACCGCAGCCGCGGCAGAGATGCGGGAGGTGCCTCCCGCCGTACTGGCCGGCCTCGTCGCCGCACCCGGTGACGTGGGTGACCTGTTCCGCTCGTTCTTCGGTGAGTTCCACTTCGACGGGATCGACCTCGAGCCACCCACGCGCACCTTCGACGGCCGTCTCGACCTCGACGTGGGTGGCCGGACGGTCGAGCTGATGGAGGTCGGACCGGCCCACACGGCAGGCGACGTGATCGTCCACGTGCCCGATGCGCGCACCGTGTTCACCGGTGACATCCTCTTCGTCGGAGGTGCTCCGATCGTGTGGGCCGGGCCACTGTCGAACTGGATCGCCGCCTGCGACCTGATGCTGGGCCTCGACGTCGACGTGGTGGTACCCGGTCACGGCCCGGTCACCGACAAGTCCGGCGTCACCGAGGTGCGCGACTACCTCGCCCATGTCGAGAGCGAGGCCACCGGGCGGTTCGAGGCGGGAGTCGACGCCTTCGACGCTGCGCGGGACATCGCCGGAGCGATGGGCGCCGACGAACGATTCGACGGGCTCGGCGAGTTCGGCCGGATCGCGGTCAACGTGGAGACCGTGTACCGCACGCTCGATCCCAGCCACCGGTCGCCCGACATCGTCGAACAGTTCCGCCGCATGGCCGCACTCGACCGCTCGTGAACGGCGCCGACGCACCGCCCGACGGTCCGTCGTCTCGTCTGGTCCACGTCGCCGTCATCGGCGACGGCCCTGCGGGCAGCGCACTGGCTGCGGCATGTACGGCGTTGCATCTCGACACCGTGCTCGTGGGACCCGACGACGCCTGGACCAACACCTACGCCACCTGGGTCGACGACCTCGCCGTGGTGGAGGACCAGCACCTCCTGGCAGCCCGGGTGATGCCCTCGATGGAGGTGCACGCCGACCGGTCGGCCACTCTCGAGCGGAGTTATGCGCTGCTCGACAACACCAGCCTGCGCCGGCGGTTGCGTGACGGCGTCGACCATCTTCCCCACACCGTCACCGACGTGACGCCGTGGGCCGCAGCGGGGTCGTCCCGGCATCTGGTGAGGTGCAGCGACGGCACCCGGCTGGAACCGGCGGTGGTGGTGGACACCACGGGATGGCCGGCGACGTTCGCCAAGCGGCTCACCGCCGGTCCGCCGCCGGCGTGGCAGACGGCGATGGGCGTGGTGCTCGAGCAGCCGCCCGATGGGGATCTGGGCCGTCCGACGTTCATGGACTTCCGGCCGGTCGGCAGCCTGCGGCAGGGCGGCGAGTCGTCGATCGGGCCCACCGGTGTGGCCACGTTCTGCTACTGCCTCCCCGTCGCCGACGGCTGGCTCGTGGAGGAGACGGTGCTCGCTTCTCGGCCGTCGGTGGAGCCGATCGCGCTGCTCCCGAGGCTCGCGGCCCGGCTGGGACGCCACCCGGACAGCGTCCTCGCCGACGCCGTGAGAACCGAGTACGTCCGCATCCCGATGGGTGGACGGCGGCCACGGCCGGATCAGCCGATCGTGGCGTTCGGCGCCGCTGCCGGCTACGTCCATCCGGCGACGGGCTTCTCGGTCGCCGCGTCGTTGCGTGCTGCGCCGCGTGTCGCCGCAGCGATTGCCGATGCGGTGTCCGATGCGGGGCCGCACGGCGCCGTCGAGACGTCGCCGATCGCCGAAGCGGTCTGGCCGGCTCGGATGCGGCGGACCCGTCTACTGCACGACTACGGGCTGGAGATGATGCTGAAGCTCGAACCGGTGGAGGTGCGGGAGTTCTTCGGTGCGTTCTTCTCGCTCGGCGACGACGTGTGGCCCGCCTACCTCCGCCTCGACTCGTCGCCGAGCGACGTGAGCCGGGTGATGGCCGAGTTGTTCCGTGCCGTCTCGTGGCCGATGCGCCGCCGGCTCGTGTCGGCGAATCCGGTGATGTTCGCCAAGCTGCTGCGTCCCTGACGGGTCAGCTCGTCGGTGCGCCGGTCGTGCCGCCGAGCCGTTGGCGGTTCGTGGTGATCGATCGACGCAGGGCGAGCACCCAACCGACCAGTACACATCCGGCGAAGATGAACCACTGCACGGCGTAGGACAGGTGCGGGCCCTCGTCGAGGGTCGGGGCGGGAACGGGCAACGGGTCGGCGGGGGTGATCGCGGGTCGGCTGTCGATCAGATCGAGGTAGATCGGTGGCACGGTGCCGGGAAGCTGCGCGGCGAGCTGATCCAGATCGATGCGGCGGACCTCGGCGACCGGCCCGTCGCTGCTGTCTGTCAACTCCCCGGTTCGTCGCTCCTGCGGGAGCCGTACACGGGCCAGCACGTCGACACGCCCGTCGGGTGGAGCGGGCACGTCGGCGCTCAATGCCACGAACCCGCGGTTGACCACGAACGTGGTGCCGTCGTCGGTGACGAGGGCGGTGAGCACGTTGTCGCCGGCCACCCCGTTCTGGGAGCGGTTGAACCACAGCACCTGATCGTCGAGGTAGGTGCCGGTCGCCGTCACCTGTCGCCACTCGATCCCCTCGGGATCGACGGTGCCGGCCGTGCCGTCGACGTCGGCACCGGCGCCCACGTCGGCGAGCAGGTCGGCTGCCGGAACGGGTGGCTCCTCGATGCGCTCGGTGACCGTGTCGTTGAACTCACGTCGCGCATCGAGCCGGTCGAGCTGCCAGAAGCCGAGCCAGATCATCAGCGCGACGGCGCCGAACACCAGCAGGTGGAAGGCGATCCACCTGGGTCGCAGCAGGAAGCCGTATCCCGGGCGGGCGTCGCCCGGCCCGCGCCGTCGAGCCTGGCCCGGTGACTCCGTCCGCGGCGCCGGTCGGCCGGACGCGGGCTCGGCCACCACGTTCTGCCCCGACACCTGGTCGGACCTTTTCTCGGACACCTGCTCGGACATCTGCTCGGACATCTCCGTCATGAAGGTACCCGCCCGCGACGGCTACCGTGCGGCGCCATGACTCCCGACGACGTCACGGCCGAGTGGCTGTCTTCCGTGCTCGACGGCCCGGTGGATGCGGTCAGCACCCAGCGGATCGGCGACGGACACATCGGCATGAATCTCCGCGTCGGCATCACGAGCCCCGACCCGTCGGTGCCCGAGTCGCTGGTCCTCAAGATGCCGTCGCCGGATCCGACCAGCCAGGCGACGGCGGCGATGTTGCGACACTACGAGCGGGAGGTGAAGTTCTACCTGGAGGTGGCCGACACGGTGGACATCGGTGTGCCCCGCTGTCATCACGGCGAGTGGACGCCGGAGACCAACGACTTCGTCCTCGTCCTCGAGGACATGTCGCCGGCGGAGGCGGGAGACCAGGTGGCCGGATGCACCTTCGACGACGCATGCGCTGCGGTGCTGCAACTGGCGGGTCTGCACGGCCCGAGGTGGGACGATCCCACGCTGGCCGACGTCGACTGGTTGTCACGTCACGAGGGTCAGACGTCCGTCGATCAGCTGAAGATGATGTGGCAGATGTTCTTCCCCGGCTTCTCCGACACGTACCGCAGCCGGCTCACCGACGACATGTTCGCCCTCGCCGAGACGTTCGGAGACCACATCGACGTGTGGGCCGGAGAGCGGCCGGGGCCGATGGCGGTCACACACGGCGACTACCGGCTCGACAACATGCTGTTCGGCGCATCGCAGGAGGAGGGCTCCCCACTGCCGCGAATCACCGTCGTCGACTGGCAGACGCCAGGTCACGGCCGGCCGGTCGTGGACCTGTCCTACTTCATCGGTGCGGGGTTGTTGCCCGAAGCCCGGCGAGAGCACGAACGTTCCCTGGTCGCGCTGTACGCCGAGGGCCTCGCCACCTACGGGGTGGACGTCGACGACGACTGGTTGTGGGAGCAGTACCGGCGTGAGACGTTCTCGGGTCTGATGGTCGCCGTGGTGGCCTCGCAGATCGTCGCCCTCAACGACCGCAGCGAGGCGATGTTCGGCGCGATGGCGTCCCGTCACCTCCAACACGCGCTCGACCTCGACACCCTCGACCTGCTCTGACGTTGCATCCGGTGTCAGACACCGGATGCAACATCCCGCTCGTCCCCGGGGCCGGCATCGATCACGCCGGTGCTCACGTCGAGCGGCCGAAGCGGGCGAGCAGCGCAGTCTGAGCGTCGGCGCCGGGAGGAACGTCGGCCGGCGGCCCGATCAGGCCGTTGTCGCGCCATTCGTCCTCGACGGCGTCGAACCACTGGGCACAGGCCTCGACGAGCTCCGCGGGCAGTCGGGTGTCGCCGCCGGTCGCGTCGGCGAGGTCCCACGTGTGGATCACGGTGTCGCAGCAGACCTCGGCGAGATAGGCGTCCGCGTCCACGCGACCCGACGGGAGCGTCACCGAGCCGGCCGGTACGCCGGCGTCGACGGCACGCCGTGCTGTGCCTGCTGCGCTCGTCCAGTGCTCGGCCGGGTCGTCGGCCGCCTGGCGGCCCGCCTCTGCCTGCGCGTCGTCCGGTTCTCTGCCCTCCAGCAGCGGGGCGACCCATGCGGTCTCGTCGGCGACGTGATGGACGAGGTCGCCGACGCGCCATTCAGGACAGCACCGCGTGGGTGCGGACCACTCCCGGTCGTCGACGGCGTCGACGCGTTCGGCGAACTGGGCGAGGGCGTCTCGGTAGTCGTGGGCGGTGAGATTCATGTCGGGTCCCTCCTCGGATGCGGATCGACGAGCGGCCGGAGGCGCGGCTGCGCCCCCGGCCGGTCGTGTCGCTCAGGACTCGTCGATTTCGTCGATCAACTCGAGATCGACGTAGTCGAGGTCGCCGACCGCCTCACGCATCTGGCGCGACCACTCGTCGGTGGCCTCGAGTTCGGAGTTGCGCTGAGCGGCCTCCCGATCGGGGAACTCGACGAGCTGGACGTACTCGTCGCGATCGGCGACCTTGTAGACGGCGATCTTCGTGGCTGTGCGATCGCCGTCGGTACGTGACTCCCAACGCTCACGGATGCGCTCGATGTCGTCGGGGTGGTCGGTGGTGAAGGTGATCATCTGTGCAACGGTCATCTGGATTCCTCCTGTTGTGCTCTCGTGACGTGTGCGTGGTGCAATCGCCGGTCGGCGGCGCCCGACACCGACAGGATCGGCTCGACGAACACGGCGGATGTTGCAGATCGTGCTGGGCGGGTACACCGCTCGACGGGGAGTGATCACGGTGCACCAGGACATCGGTTTCTGCAGATCGGACGACGGTGTGCGGCTCGCGTTCGCGGCCACCGGAACGGGACCGCCGCTCGTGAAGGTGGCCAACTACCTGACCCATCTCCAGCACGACTGGACCGGCCCGGTGTGGGAGCACTGGCTGCGCGCCCTCTCGCGGGACCATCGCCTGATCCGCTACGACGAGCGCGGATGCGGGCTGTCGGATCGCACGGTGGCGGAGATCTCGCTGGAGGCGTGGGTGGAGGATCTCCGTGCCGTCGTCGATGCGCTGCGGCTCGACCGGTTTCCGCTGCTCGGCATCTCCCAGGGTGCGGCCGTCGCCGTGGCGTATGCGGTGGCGCACCCCCACCGGGTGAGCCGCCTGGTTCTGTACGGCGGCTACGCCCGGGGCCGATTCCGCCGCGCCGCCACATCCGACGAGCGCCTCCGCGCCGAGACGATGATCAACGCGATCCGCGTGGGCTGGGGTGCGGAGAATCCGGCCTTCCGCCAACTGTTCAGCACCATGTTGATGCCGGACGGCAGCGAGCAGCAGTGGGCGGCGCTCAACGAGCTCGCCCGCCTGTCGACGTCGGCGGAGATCGCCGCCACCGTGGAAGAGGCATGCGACCGGATCGACGTGACCGAGGCGGCGACGCAGGTCACGGCTCCGACACTCGTGCTCCATGCAACCGGTGACGCACGAACCCCGGTGGAGGAGGGGCGTCTGCTGGGAGGCCTGATCCCCGGAGCGCGTTTCGTGCCGCTCGAGAGTCGCAATCACGTGCTGCTCGAGCACGAGCCGGCGTGGACCCGCTTCCTGGGGGAGGTCCGTCCTTTCCTTGCCGAGGACGTCGCCTCCGGTGCCGGTGCCGGTGGCGGGGGTGGTGCCGGTGCCGCCGGCGACGACATCGCCGAGACTGCGAACGAGGCGGCGATCGAGGCGGCGGAGGGTCTGCACGGCGGCCGGGCCGCCGGTGCATCGACAGAGGCGCTCCGTGCGCTGACGCGACGTGAGCGCGAAGTGCTCGCATGGGTGGGAACGGGGATCAGCAACGAGGAGATCGCCGAA
>Ga0102938_10002200_pt1 | contig 14816 bp, 13 predicted proteins | sample SalPonR2_B_D2_MG_FD_84516 | JGI IMG/M metagenome (GOLD analysis project Ga0102938, IMG submission 84516) | Salt pond soil microbial communities from South San Francisco under conditions of wetland restoration - Salt Pond MetaG R2_B_D2_MG | ecosystem: Environmental > Aquatic > Marine >...
ACTGCGGAGCTTTTATCCGGCGCACAGAGCGATAACCAAGAAGGGCGAGGTTAAGAAATAGCAGCAGTAGTTGAACCAGGATGAAAAGGGCAAAAAAACCGGAGACATTGACCGGCGTGGTGCCGTCATAACGCAGAAAAGAAGCTGCCATGCCGCTGCCAATCAGCAGGCTGAGCAGAAATAACAGAACCGCGCTGAAGGTGGTGGTTTCCCGCCAGATCTGCCCGGGTAGTGGCAGTTGTTGCCGCTGATATTCCTGACGGCGGGCACGTAGCCACAGGCCGGCCAGCTCGCGGGTGGTAGGTTCGGCAGCCGAAGTCAACTTCGTGGCGACAAAAATCGCCCGGTCACGCTGGCGCAACTCCGCATCATCACCCTGTTCAAGACGTGGTTCATCACGCTTGAACAGGAATTCGATGTCGAGGATATCTGGAAGAGTTAAAGGTGGTTTCATGGCTGGCGGCAGTACCCGTCAAAAAATGTTAGGATGAAAATTATCGCGATCATAGCAAAAATTGCTCTGTTGTAACAGCATCTTGCCACGCTGATAGGCTCAGGAGATTGATTATGAATGATCTGCTTAATCATCCGCTCATTTCACAACGTTATTTTTTCCCACGGCGGGGGTTTTTACCTGAACCTTTTTTGGTTGAGGTCGAAGGGGCACAGCTCGCCTGCTATTACCATGAAGTTGACCCCCAAGCCAAAACCCTGGTGCACTTTCATGGCAATGGCGAGATTGTTGATGACTGGCTGGAAGGATTTGTCGAAGCCATCGCTCAAATAGGGTGCAACTGTTTTCTTGCCGAGTATCGCGGTTACGGGTCGTCAACCGGAGACCCTGAGTTAGGGAAGATGCTGGAAGATGTGAGTGCCACCATCACTGCGCTGGGGCGTCCGCAAGCAGAGTTGATCATCTTCGGGCGCAGTGTCGGTGCCATTTTTGCCCTGGAAGCGGTTCGGCTTTTCCCGGAGGTAGCGGGATTGGTGATCGAAAGTGGGATTGCCGACGTGCGCGAACGGCTGCTGTTACGCGTTCATCCACAGGAGTTGGGAGTCAGTCCGGCGGAACTCGATGCGGCCGTAGATGCTCATCTCAATCAGCAGCGCAAGCTGGCGGCCTATCCGGGCCCAGTGCTGGTGATGCATACGCGCAACGACGGGCTGGTAAGTGTCCAGCACGCTGAAAAGCTTCACCTCTGGGCTCCCGGGCGCAAGGATTTGAAGATCTTTTCCAACGGCAATCATAACGACATCATGTTCGTCAACGTCCAGGAGTATTTCGCGACCTTGCACCGTTTTATCGTGTCTTTGTGATAATTTCCAGGTATCTGCTCAGCACCGGATCGGGGATCCTATGTCAAGGGACGCTTTTCGTCATCCATGACCGCTAGCTGTCGCCGTCCATGGCGACAGACACCCTTGCCACAGGACCCCCGACCCTGCGCAATGATAGAGCTGAATAATTACGTTTCCGAACAGAAATCCGGTTTGTGTTCGTCTGGAGTTTTCGGTTAATCACGAGCTAATTCTGTGGTGGCGTTGCTGAACCCCGATTGAGGACATGTTCAAGTTCACTTAGATCAAAGGGTTTTGCCAGAACCGCACAGAACCCGTGTTCCCGATAATTGGCCATGATCGGATCTTGAGAATAACCGCTTGATACAACGATGCGGGCATCAGGATCAAGGGCAAGAATCTCCTGTGCTGCTTCTTTACCGCCTTTGCCACCGGGAACGGTGAGATCGAGAATTGTCAGAGAAATAGGAGGTTCTTTGCCCAGATGTTCCCGATACAGACGAACCGCCTCTTCGCCGTTTGCCGCCGCTAGCGATTCCAGGTTGAACTCCTCGAGCATCAGGCAGATGGTCTGACGCACCGGTTCTTCATCATCCATCACCAGCACTGTACCCTGAAGCCGGTTGTTCGAAAGTTGGTCCGACTGGCTCTGGAACTCCTGGCGTTTTCTCGCCGCTGTCGGCAGGTAAATGCCGAAGGACGTTCCTTTCCCCGGTGATGATTCAACCTGAATATGGCCATCGTGTTTGCTGATAATCGAGTGGACGATAGACAATCCCAAACCGCTGCCCTGGGACTTGGTGGAAAAATAGGGATCAAAGATTCTGTCGATGATTTCAGCAGGAATTCCCCCACCCTGATCACTGATCGACACCAGCACGTATGGTCTGCTGGGATCAAGGGGGGTGGCGGCTATTTCATCTGCATCAGCGATAGCGCAGGAGATGTCAATAATCCCACCTTGTGGCATTGACTGCACGGCATTAAGAACCAGGTTCTGGATCACCTGACTGATCTGGTTGGTATCGATATCCACCAGCGGTAGATTGTCGACAAAATTGTATTGGCAGGTCACCTCACTGCCATGGAGGATAAAATCTGTGGAATCTTGAATAATTTCCGGCAGGGCGGCTGTTTGTCTGATCGGTTGACCACCTTTGGCGAAAGTCAGGAGTTGCCTGGTCAGATCGCGGGCACGCAAGGATGCTTTAGTCGCATCATCGAGACGCTTACGGGTTTTTTCAGCAAGGTTGGAATCCAGTAGAGACAGCTCGATATTGCCAAGAATAGCGGAAAGCATATTGTTAAAATCGTGGGCTATGCCTCCGGCGAGCAGGCCCAGAGACTCAATCTTACGAGCTTTTTCGAGTTCACGTTCGAGCCGGTACGTGTCTGTGACATCACGGAACACCAGTACTACGCCGATGGTATCCCCGTCGTTGGTAATGATCGGGGCACCACTGTCTGCGATGCTGCGCATCTGACCATCACGGGATATTAGGGCCGTATGGTTGCCCAGTCCAATAATTTTTCCCGAACTTAAGACTCTTTCGACTGGATTTTCGCAAAGTTCACCGGTTTTCTCATTGATGATATGGAAGACTTCGGCGAGGGGACGATTAATTGCTCCATGGATTTTCCAGCCGGTAAGCTCTTCGGCAATCGGGTTCATCAGTACCACGTGACCATTGGTGTCGGTGGTGATAACCGCATCGCCAATGCTGTCGAGAGTGACAGCAAGTTGTTCTTTTTCTGCGGCAAGAGCTCGCTCGGTCTCTTTTTTGTCAGTGATATCAGTAGCGATTTCAAGGCGAACGATGCGACCATCGACCCAACTGATGGCTCGATCCATAATGTAGTACCAACGCTGGTTTCTGGTGTTATGAAATTCCCAGGTATGGATAGTGGTTGGTTGTCCTTGCGCGTCAGTCAATAAAGAATTGGTACAAAAAGGACAGGGTCCGGTTTGGTCTGCCTGAATTGCATGCCAGCAGATCTGACCGGTCACATCGCCAAAGATCTTTCTGCCATGGCGGTTAATAAAGAGAATTTCGTAGGTCTGGATGTCGGCGACGTAGACCAGAGCATCGAGACTGTCCATGATCAGGCGGAAGCGCGCTTCGCTATCGCTCAAAGTTTTGCGGTTGGCTTCGATGTTTGTTGCCATGTCGAAAAAGGCATCGGTGAGGGTTGTGATTTCCTTTGGCTCAAAGCCGCTATGGGGACGTTCTGGAAGGACTCCTGAGGCCAGGTTACGAGAGAAGTTGGCAAGGGTTGTTATCGGTTTGACCAGAGTGACACGCCCAATGCGCCAGGTCAGGATCAAGGTTGCTATCATGGCTACCAACATCAGCAACAGATTACGTGCCAGCATGGCGTTGGCCGATTGGAGGATTTCCTGCTCGGCGATGCCTGCCCAAACGTAGGCATAGACAGGCATGTCAGGATTCAGACTGATGGACTCAAAGGCAACAACACGTTGCGTGCCATCTGAACCGCGACTTTTAAATATTCCGGTTGCTGTCGCAGCGCGGGACTTTGTCCAGGATTCTTTAGATATGGGCTGCCCAATCGGGTTGGTAGCGGGGCGGCTGGGTTGATAGAACAGTCGGATGCCCTGATGGTCAGTAACAGCAATAAAGGATTTTTCCGAAAGGGCAGGTATGTCCTGCAAGACGGAGAAGCGTGAGAGGTTGACGGCGGCGGTCAGTACGCCGCGAGCTTTTCCATCTGCTTTTCTGATCGGGTAGGCAAAGGCCAAGGCGGGTTCGGCTGTTCCGACCCGCGAAATGATAAATTCGCCAACGGCGAAATCATCACAGCTAATAGCCTGACGAAAGTGTTTGCGGTCGGCGAGGTTTATCCTCTCGAAGGGCAGGGCGGATGCCAGCACCTCGCCGTCAAGATCGGTGAGGGTAAAATTCTGAAACTCGGGGTTCTGTTTGATCAGGGATTGAAATATCTGTTCGCTTGCGGCGAGATTGAATTCCTGGATTTCCGGCAGTAGCGCCAGGGTAGAAAGAATACTGCGGCTGGTATTGACGAGATCAATCTGTGCTTGTGCCATGCTGCGGGCCAGGAGTTGAACGTTTTTTTCAGCATCTGTGATGGCGATTTGTCGCTGTTCAAAGCCGCTGAAAAGCAGAATGCTGAAGGCAGGAATCAGTGCGATGATCAGCAGCGCGGCAAGATTTTTGCCTATAGAACCCTTAAGCCAACGATGCATGCAAAGCCCCTCAACGTGAGTGATGTTGCGCAAACTTTTTATTTAAAAGCAACTTTTGCATATTAGCATCTGTATAAAGCAATTCCAAATGGTTATGGTGTTTATTTAATGCTTGCCGTGTTGTGGGTTGTTGGATTATACTCATAAAAACTCACCAATATAGTAGCTAGGTCGTATGTCCCAGGATTCCTTTCTTATTGTCCAGCAATATCCGCAGCCGCCGGAGCGGTTTGAGGGATTTCTACGTCTGCTGTTCGAACGCCACCATCTCGATATGTTTCAGAGTCGACAAAGCCTGCTCGGCAGCAGTATGGCACAACTGACCCAGGGTCCGCGTAACGAGCTGGAACCAATCTCGGCAACCCTGGCCGCAGCAGGTCATGTCCATTGGTTGATTGACCCTGTTCTTCCCGCCTTTCCTTCCTTGCGTATCTATGGACTTGAGGCGTCAGATAGCCGCATCCTGTTTGCCTGTCGAGATGAGGAGATCGAGTTTGCATCCGGCGGAACTGTTCTGGCGGTGTTGGCCGATGCATCCGGCGGGTTGGCGGAAAAACTGATGGCACGCATGCTGGCCGGTAACGCCTACCGCGGACGTGACGCGGTGCAACCTGAAGACCAGCAGCAACTGTTCAACCTGATTCTTCAGGGACAACCCGTCCTTGATTTCTATCGCCTTGATGAAAACAAAAAAATAACCGCAGCAGTGCGAGTCTATCCCGGGCGCTTCAATCCTCAAGGGCTGGGCGCGGCGGCGACCTTGAGTAGTCGTAAAAACCTTGAAGTACTACTTAAGTTGATGGAAGAGCGGTCTGCTGCTTTTCAACTTCATGCCGATCTCGGACTGGCTCGGTTGCCGGGTTGTCAGTTGCGCCGCGTTGATAAAAATGATCAGGATGCCTTGCGCCATAACCTCAATTGCATGACTCACTATGGCTGGTTGATGGCCGATCTCTGGCGCCATGGCTCCGTTCCGCGCCCGACCGATGGGAACGCTGAGCAGAATACCGAGCCAAGCTTGCTGGGAAGCCTGCTGGCGGCACCTCTACTGGCTACTGGAGAAATAACCCAGGAAACAGCTGTAGGGCAGCATCCCCTGCTGGATGAAATAACAGCTGCTATAGGTGACCATGACAGCGCAGGATCTAAGAATCAGGGCACACCAGCACGGCGGTCGGCGACCCCGATGTTGCCGGCGCCCCCGCCAGGTGCCCCCGCGGCCTGGACAGCACGGCGTATCTGGCCGCTGTGCGCCTTTGGCGGTGGTTTTTTAGTTTTTGCCCTGCTGTTATTAGCTAATCGCAGTGACCTGATCGACCAGATTGCTTATCACAGCATTGCTTCGGGAGCAGCGTCCTTTGTTCTGGCGGTTTTGTCTTTTGGCTATGGATTTTATCATCTACGCATGAAGCGCAAGATCGAGAACACCCCGACCAGCCGCATCCGCTCCGTTGCAATGGGGATGGTTGAGGTCAAAGGCCGAGCGCTGCGTAAGTATGCCCTGGTGACTCCCATGTCCCATACGCCCTGCGTTTATTATCGCCTGACTCGCTATCGCAAGGACAAAAACGACCGCTGGAAGGCGGTCAGTGTCACTTCCAGTGATAATGCTTCATTCTTTCTCGAAGATGATACCGGCCGAATTGAAATCAACCCTACTAGCGGCCGGGTGCGTACCGGAACCCGCCAGGAGGGGTTTCCCGGGCAGGTCGGTCTGACCCGTTTTGACTCTGATCAGACGGAAAAATGGCAGGAAGAGATTGTTGTCGAGGGGGCCTTGCTCTACGTGCTCGGTTTTGCTGCCAACAAGCCGGAAGAGGGTGAATCCCTGCGTGAAGAGGTCCAGACCGCGTTGCGTGATCTCAAACAGGATCCCCAGCGTTTAGAAGAATTTGATCTTGACGGTGACGGAAAAATCTGTGTTGATGAATGGGATGCGGCGCGTCTGCAAATGGAAGATCAGGTCTACCATCAGCGGCTGATCCAGCGCAGTCAGAAGCGCCGCCGCCAGGAAGATCATATCGTGATCGGACACCGGCCGGGCCGGCCGCTGATTATCGCGGAAACCCACTCCGAGACCCATTTGACCGGAAAATATCGTAATATTGCCGTTGCTTTGCTATTGTTAAGTGCCATGCTGACAGGAGCGTCCATCTATTTATTGCTTGATTATATAAACTAATCCTTTCGCGTATCTGTTCAGCATCGGTCCTTGGGATCCTATGTCAATGGATGCGATTGTTTTTCCATTGGGTCACTCATGACCACTTGCCGTCGCCGTCCATGGCGGCAGACACCCTTGCCACAGGATCCCCCGACCCTGCGCAAGGATAGAGCTGAATAGTTACCTCTTCTCTTACATAAAGGGAGCTTGATTATGACCGGTTGGATTATATTGGGTGTGCTTTTGCTGCTGTTGCTGGCGGTAATCGTTTATACCATCATTATTTACAACGGCTTTATTGCTTTGAAAAACACCATCAACCAGGATTGGAGCAATATCGATGTGCTGTTAAAGCAGCGCTACGATGAACTGCCCAAGTTGATCAAGGTCTGCGAAGGCTACATGCAGCACGAGCAAAGAACGCTTGAAGCCGTTGTCAAGGCACGTTCCATGGTCAATTCGGCGCGCACCGATGAGCAGCAGTTGCAAGCTCAGAATATGCTCACTGATACCCTGAAATCCCTGTTCATGGTGGTGGAACGATACCCCGATCTTAAAGCTGACGCCGGTTTTCGCCAGCTCAGCAACCGGATTACCGAAATTGAGGATCAGATTGCCGACCGGCGCGAACTCTACAATGCCTCGGTGACTATCTACAATATCAGGCTTGGGCAATTCCCTGACATGATCATTGCCAATATGTTTAATTTCCAGCCGGGCACCCTCTGGATAATTGACCCCGAACATCGTCAGGATGTCACCGTGAGCTTTGCCACGGGCTAAAAGCTACAGTGCCAGTTTGATGGATTAAAGTTCCGGTTCGATCCGACCGACAAGTACAAGGACGACCGGCTTATCATTCAGATTTGTCGTTCATTATCTATTGGACAGGCTACGGGGCGTTTTTTATGGCACTCAACTATTACAGATTGCTGGGGATACCGCCTGATGCCGATCAGGGGCGGATCCGGGCGTCTTACCGTAGTCTGGCCAAGCGCTTTCACCCGGATACCAATCGCGGCTCGGAATCTGCTGCTGAATTATTTCGTCAGGTCAACAATGCCTATCGAATCCTCTCCGACCCGGCCCGGCGGGCGCGTTACGATGAAGAACAGGCCAGGCGTACCCGGAGTAAACCTGCGCGTGCTCCGGTCAAGCCGGTATCAAACCTTGACCCTACACAAAAATTCAGCCGTTTTATCAACTCACTGCTAGAGGCCATTTTTGCTCCGGAAGAGGTGCCGGCAGCACCCTCACCAGTTCGTCCGGTTACCACCAAACCAAACAAAACCCCCTCGTTCAACTTTTTCTATCACCGCGCCCTGGAAAAAGAAAAACCCCAATATTGCCGTGGCAACGATGGGGTTTTTCGCAAAGTGCAGCGTAAGAAGCCGTCTGCTTAGCTTCATTTCCCGCCGAACTTACACCATCATTTGCGCTCAAGGCCCAATGCGGCTATGATTTCCATCTTGAATAGCGGAACCCTCAACAGGAGTTTTTTTATGAAAGAGGAATTGGCTCAATTAAAGATGTGTGAACTCAAGGCTAAGGGGATGATGGAAGAGATGGATCGCCGCTCAAATAAACCCACTGTCGTCTGTGGTAAGTGCGGTGCCAAGGCCAATGAAGCCGAGCATTTGCATAATCCTCGCCCGCTGGCAAAAAAGTTTTCCGATGGTTTGTGGGGTTGATAGTGCAGGAATATCTTGATTTTTTTCGTGCTAACGATCATTTTGCCCGGCATTGTGGTTTCGAATTGCTCGAGGTAAAGTCCGGTTCGGCCATGGCAAAAATGGTGATTCAGCCATTTCACTTTAATGGCGCCAATACCATCCATGGTGGCGCTCTATTTGCTCTGGCCGATTTTGTTTTTGCTGCGGCAGTGAACAGTCGTGGACAACTGGCGCTGGCGATCAATACCAGCATGGCGTTTATCAATGCGGCTCATGGTGGTACTCTTGTGGCAAAAGCGCAAGAGGTTTCCTGCAATCGCCGACTCGGGGTCTATCAGGTCGATATTCATGATGATCAGAGGAAACTGATTGCCCGGTTTCAGGGAACGGCGTATCGCAAGAGCGAGTCACTGCTGGCGGGCGGTGAGTCCCTGAGTTAAAAGAGGTTTTTTTATTTTGTTGTCCACTTTGGTCACGTGGAGATACAACGATACTCCCCGCCAACAATCTGGATCCTGCGATTCCGCGCAGGATGACACAGACACCGGCCCTGAGATGCACAAACCGACCGTTATTCTGCGCGAAGCGACGCGCAATCGCAGAATCTATTTCTTTTTCAGGAGTTATCCCAAGCTATGATCGAAGCGAGTGATTTCCGTCGTGGTGTGATTTTTCAGCATGAAGCCGCACCCTGTCTGGTTGTTGATGTCAGTTTTCAGTCGCCGACCGCCCGTGGTGGCAATACCCTGGTGAAAACCAAATACCGCAATCTGTTAACCGGGCAGGTGTTGAGTGGTTCATTCAAATCGGGTGATCGTTTCGACGAAGCCGATTTTTCCCGCCGCAAGGGTCAGTTTTTGTATGCTGCCGATGAACACGGCGTGTTCATGGACAATGAAAATTTCGAGCAGTATGAGTTGAGCGGAGATATTTACGAAGATATTCGTGGCTATCTGCTCGAAGGAGCCGAAGTCACCCTTGGGGTCTACAATGATCAGGTCGTCACCATGGATCTCCCGCAGGTGGTAGAATTGACCGTAGCTGAAACCGCGCCGGCCATCCGTAATGCCACCGCTACCGCCCAGACCAAAGAGGCCGTCCTTGAAACCGGGATCAGTGTGCAGGTGCCGGGCTACCTTGAGACCGGGGAAAAAATCAAGGTCGACACACGCGATTGCCGGTTCGTTTCCCGAGCTTAGCGCCATGATTGAACTGCAACAGATCAGAACGATGTTGACTCAACATCAGCCGCAGCTGTTGACCCAACAGAATTTCCGCCAGGCGGCAGTGGCCATGCTTCTGCGTGAGCAGGCCGGCGAAACGGAAGTTCTGTTGATCCGGCGGGCCGAGCATGAGCTGGATCCCTGGTCGGGAGATCTGGCTTTTCCGGGGGGAGGTGTTGATCCGGCAGACAGGAGCCCCCGGGCAGCGGCCGAACGGGAAACCTTTGAGGAAATCGGGCTGAAGCTTTCTGCGCAGCAGTATCTTGGCCGCAGCGATGATCTGGCCGGGGCTTATCTGTCGATTCACATTGCCTGTTTTGTCTATGAGCTTGAAAATGAGGTGGACTTTTGCCTCAATGGTGAAGTGGTCGACCTGTTCTGGGTCCCGTTGCGTACGCTGCTTGACCCGGCGCGCAATCGCCTGCATGAATTTCACTATCGCGGCGCCGGCCGTCGCCATCCGGTGATCGATCTCTCAGAATGGAGCAACCGTCCCTTGTGGGGGATCACCTACCGCTTGCTACAGAATTTTCTCGGACGCTTCGAGCTTTCCTTTCGTCACCCCGAACACTTCTGAATAGATCAACATTTACCCCCGCCGCCGGCAGATTTTGACGCTGCTGGACGCGCTCTGTTTGGCCAGTTTTTTCATCTCCGTGCAGGCATCGATGATTTCCAGGACACTGGTGAAAGGCCGCACCCTTAGATCAACGCCTCCCAGACTTAAACTGGCTAACGGGAAAAGTTGTTCTACCCCCTCACGGTTAGCCGCCACGATGTGGCCACGTTGACGATCATCGGGGGAGTAAAATTCAGGGATTCCCAGATCGATACGCCGTAAAATATCATCAGTGACTCGCACTGCAACGCTTGAAGGCAGGGTGAACATGAAATCATCGCCGCCAATGTGGCCGAGAAAAGCATTGCCGCAGCCGCCGGCATGCAGGGCAACGCGGATGACGTTGGCGGTAAAGATGATCATGTCATCGCCGCGGGCAAAACCATAGATGTCGTTATAGGGTTTGAAATGATCGAGGTCAGCATAGATAACACAGGAGTCTTCAGTGCTGTTCAACGCCCGCTCAAGTTCCTGATGAATGCTGTTATTGCCCGGTAGACCGGTGTTGGGATTGGCATCGAGGGCGAGGGTGTTGAGGTGTTTAAGTTCAGCCAGGGCGGCCTTAAGTTTTAATTGGTTTTTAACCCGCGCCTTGACTGAAGGGGCAGTAAAGGGACGGGCGATATAATCGGAGGCACCGCACTCAAAAGCCTTTTCTTCCTGCTGGGGCGAAGCCTGTGGCGCAATAAAGATGACGGGGAGATGACCGTTTTTTCTGTCTTGCCTTAGTCTTTTACACAGCTGAAACGGATCTTCCCCCGGCAGGCGGGTGTCCAGCAGCAGCAGATCGATAGATTGCTCATTGAGCAGTGCTAAAAGCTGGTCGCTGGAGCTTGCGGTGACCACATGATAGCGATCTTTCAAAGTACCGATCAGACTGGCAATACCCATCAGGTCAGCGTCGGCGATCAGGATTCGGCGGCGGTCGATGATGGGCATGATATCTTATCCTTTAATGGTTTTTTGTTCGGAAATAGAGTTTGTTCATGATTTTTGTATTGCTTGTAAATGCTCAAACAGATGTTCTTCATTGCGAAAGCAGATAGCGCCCTGTTGTTGCAATTTTTCGATTTTGCGCCAGGCACGCCCTTCGGTAAAGTCATTTTTTTGCTGAGGATCAATTAAGTAGACAACTTTGTTCAAGTCGAGCACTGCCAGCGCAAGATCCAGACAGTCCAGATTCCCTTCTCCCCACCAGTTGGTTGCAATCACGCAGATATCGGCTTTTGTAATCTGCTCGCGAGCTTGGTTAAGAATCGGTGCCGAATAGGGCTGAAACGGGAGCTCTTCGATGGTAGGAATGCTTAAGGCTAGCGCTGTCGTGTGGTCGGAATCACCCTGATTCAACGGTCCGACGCTGAGCGTGGCTTGGGCCAGATGCAGTCGACGCAACAGAATGCGGCCGCTGCCACCGCCACAGAACAGGTGGATTTTCAGGTGATCCAGTTTGTGAGGTGCTGTATTGACCAGGGGGGTGATTTGTGGGGTGCCGGTATAGGGATTGGTTTCAACGCGCAAATCGACCCGGAACAAGCGGTGAAGATTGGTGGCGGTCATTACTTGCTGCGGTGTGCCCAGAGCGACAATCTCGCCGTGGCTCGAGAGCATCAGAATCCGTCGGGAGATCGCTGCTGCCAGATCAAGGTCATGGCTGATCTGGACAATGGTTTTGTCCTGTTCACGGTTGAGGCGTACCAGCAGTTCGGCGAGTTCAAGGCGGTGGTCGATGTCGAGATGACTGGTCGCTTCATCAAGAAACAGCACCGGGGTGTTTTGCGCGAGGGCGCGGGCGAGCAGTACCCGCTGCAGTTCACCACCGCTGAGCTGGGTGACCTGGCGCGCAGCCAGTTCTAAAACATCGGTTAAGGCCAACGCCTCCTGGATGGCTTTGTCGTCACCGTTTCCGGCCAAACTAAGCAGTCCCTGGCGGTGGGGGTAGCGCCCCATGGCGACCATTTCATGTACAGTGAAAGGGAAGTCAACGTGGGTCGTCTGGGGGACCATAGCGACCTGACGCGCCAGATTGCGGAATGACATCTTTGTCAGCGGAATATTATTCCAGCAGATGTCACCTGTGTAAGGGCGTAGATGGCCGCGTAACAGGCGCAACAGGGTTGACTTGCCGCAACCGTTGGGGCCGATGATGGAGAGGATTTCACCGTGCTCAATATGAAGATCAAGGCCGTTAAAGATCGGCGTGCGCTCAAAGGCAAAATGGAGGTTGTTGGCCTGAATCACATTCCCCCCCGATTGCGCTGCAACAGATAGAGGAAAAAAGGCGCACCAAGCAGGGCGGTCACAACTCCAACGGGAATTTCTGCCGGAGCGTAAACGCTGCGGGCAATGGCATCAGCAATCATCAGAAAACTGCTTCCCAGCAGCGCCGCAAAGGGCAGCAGGCGCCGGTGTCCCGGCCCCCACAGCAGGCGGCAGATGTGGGGAATCACCAGCCCGACAAAGCCGATCATCCCTGCTAGTGCCACCGCCGCTGCAGTCAACCCGCCGGCAATCGCAAAGAGGACAAAGCGCGTGCGGCCGACGTGGATCCCCAGGTTGGCTGCGGTCTCTTCTCCCTGAGTCATCAGGTCAAGCTGGGGCGCGTGTAGGCATAGCAGTATCAGACCGCTGCCGATCCACAGCCAGCTCCAGCTTAACGCGCCGGGATGAGCCAGCGACAGGTTGCCTGCCATCCAGAAAATGGCCTGGCGCGCCGCTTCCGTCGGCGCCTGCCACAAAAGAAACAACAACAAGGCACCAGCAAGGCTGCCGATCATTACGCCGGAGAGGATCAGGGTGTGGGGGGAACAGTTGTGGGCGCGGGCCACCAGATAAACCAGCAGCAGGGTGCCCAGGGCGCCGCAGAAAGCCGCTATTGGCACCAGCAGGGTCGCACTGAATCCCGCTGTCAGGGCAGCAACCGCTCCTAAAGCTGCGCCACCGGAAACACCGAGAAGGTAAGGGTCGGCCAAAGGGTTGCGCAGGGTCGCCTGAAAAGTGGCTCCGGCCAGACTTAACGCCGCTCCCACCAGCCCGGCCAACAGCGCTCGTGGCAAGCGGATCTGCCAGAGGATGACCTGTTCGGTGGTTTCCCCTGGACCTGCGAGAAGCAATGCGGTCAGTTCATTGAAAGACAGGCCAAAGCTACCGGAACTCAGGCTGATATAGAAAGCCAGCGGCAGTGACAGTAACAGGGCAAACTGGCTGAAGCGACGAGAAAAAAAGTGTTGATCAGTTTTCAACATCAATATCCGGGTGCAGGGCCTTGGCCAACGCTTCGATACCGAGGATCATGCGCGGGCCGGGGCGGTGAATCCAGTCGGCAACGGTTACGATAATACGTTGTTCGCGCATGGCTTGCAATTGCGGCCACTGATCGAAGACTGATGCCGGGGCTGGTTGCCCCGGATGGGCGGACACAATAATGACCTCGGGATCGATACGCAACAGCGCTTCCATATTCCAGGTCGGATAATTGTTGGTGCCCGGCGGCACCGGATTGATGGCTCCGGCATAACGCAAGATGTCGCCAACGATGGTGTTTGGCCCGGCTACCACCAAGGGTTGCAGCATGACGCAGACCAGAGCGCTGACCTTTGCACGCTGGTCAAGCTGTTGTTCAATATGCCGCAGGCGCCTGGAAAAATCGTCAAACAATTCTTCAGCGGCAGTAGCATGTCCGGTCACCTGACCGATGGCGAGAATGGTTTCGAGGGTTTCCTGCACCGTGTTGGGATATACCACAAAAACCGGAATATTCAGGGACTCCAGGCGCGTGACCTGATCCGGGCGGTTCATGTCGGCAGAGGCAAAGACCAGATCGGGGTGCTGCAGCAGGATCTGCTCCATACTCGGATCGGCATACTGGCCGACCTGTGGAAGGAGTGTCGCAGCCTCAGGATAGGTACAGGCGTCGGTGACGGCGACCAGTTGTTCTTGCGCTCCCAGGGCAAACAGAATCTCCGTGACACTGGGTACCAGCGAAATAATGCGCCGTGGCGGTTCGTTCAGAACGACCTGCCGCCCGACCGCATCGGTGAAGGTTGCTGCCGATAAGGGACATGCAATAAGGATAAATAGCAGTGTTATCGGCAGTAAATATGTTTTCATGCTCAATATCTGACCATCAGGCCGGCAAGGGCATTGAATCGTGGTGAAGGATAAATTGCAGGCTCTCCGTCCCACCTTAGGGCACCATACTCTACGTATTTTTCATCAAAAATGTTATTCAGGTTGAGATAAAGTGTGATGAATTCAGAGTAATTGTATTGGATTCTGGTATTGAACACCATAAAATCATCTTGTTTTGATGTTGTGTTCTCAAAGTCGCTGATGAAGTAGCGTTTTCCGATGTAATTTCCATTCAAATTCAGGTTTACTTTGTCCGTAACATGAATTAATGCATTCAGGGTTGCCATATGTTGCGGCACATTGGGGATCTTATTACCCTTGTACTGCCCACCAAGAATTTTTGTTTCCGTGTAGGTGTATGATCCGCCCAGTTCAAACCGGGAAAATGTTTTGTTCGCTGAAATTTCGATGCCCTGGCGACGGGTTTTGTCCTCGAAATTTTCATTAGCCCCGAACCCAAAAGGTCCGCCTGTGGGATTGTAAA
>Ga0102938_10002204_pt1 | contig 14806 bp, 9 predicted proteins | sample SalPonR2_B_D2_MG_FD_84516 | JGI IMG/M metagenome (GOLD analysis project Ga0102938, IMG submission 84516) | Salt pond soil microbial communities from South San Francisco under conditions of wetland restoration - Salt Pond MetaG R2_B_D2_MG | ecosystem: Environmental > Aquatic > Marine > Intertidal...
CGACCCCCTAGGTGTAATCTTCCAGAGGTTCGTTCACTCGGGCCCTGCCCCGGAAATTGAAGCTGCGAACCATCCTGATTGCAGAATACAACAACGCCACCGCTGCCGGCAGGGAACGAGCCCGGTAGGGGATTTGGGCTACACTACGCTCAGGCGTTCGCAGCCGACTCACAGCAGACACTGAAGCACCGAACGTTGGCCCTGGAGGGTGAATTCATGCCAAAACTGTACTCAGTCGTCCTGTCACTCGTATTTTTCTCGCATGCTTTATCGGCCCAAACAATAATTGCAGACGGAAAGGAGTGGCTCTCAGAAAGTTCAGACCGCGACTGGACGTGGAATGAGATTCAGGCAGTTTGTGGATCTGGCGTGTGTAATGGCACGTTGCCGGGCGGTTTTCTGGGCGGTGAAGTCGACGTCAGCGGATACACCTGGGCTTCGCTAAAAGAGCTCAACTCCTTGGTGAATAGCTATATTGGCTCGGATATATTGGGGCCGGGTCTCGACCGGTATGAAATTCACGACTCCTTTTGGGCGCCGGCGTTCATCGCGGATTTCGGCCTGACAGGGCTTGACGCCTACACCTATTGGGCATCCGGCACGACAAGAGATAAACCGGATTCTGATCAAAGAATTACTTTCAATGTTTACGACACGATTCCTGCGGATAACCGGACATCGTCTAAAGACTGGGTGGAATCTCAGCTGAGGGACACCGCGGGTTCTCCAACAACGGGCGGCTGGTTCTGGCGACCACTGGATCAACCCGTGCCCGAAGATGATTCATTCACCGTCAGACTGGAGGAGCCAATAGACGGCGATGTGCATACAGGAATTGGTCTTGTGCGAGGCTGGGCAGTGGCAAACGATAAAATAACGAAAGTTGAAATATTCATAGATGGCAGCTTTGCATTCGAAGTCCCCTTTGGTGGAGCCCGGCCGGATGTGGAAAAGATTTTTCCAGATGTGCAGAACTCCGGGCGCTCCGGATTCGCCATGGCCTATGGATTCTCTAATCTGGAGCCAGGCTCTCATACATTCACTGCACGCATACAGACGGCTGGAGGGAAGGTCAGGGAGGCCGCTTCCCGCTTTGAGGTAGATACCTTCCACAAACCCTATATCGAACCATCTGACGGGGTCGATACAACCTACGCGCATGCGGAACTCTCAGGTGACGAAATCACTTTAAGGGAGGTGGAAATAGACGGTCGGTACTACGATATGAAGATTAAATGGCGGCCGTTCAGTCAGGGCTTCGAAATAATCGAGATTCGTTAAAGGTGCAGATCGCAAGGAGTCAGTACCTCTATCTTCCGAACGCAGTGTGGCCTGCCCGCGCGGCCACAGGCATCGCCATGCGCCGCAAAGGATGCCGGTGCCTGCAGAAGCCGGCCCCGGGCCCCGGGCAGAAACGATCCCTGCGTGCCGCCGGCCCCTCCGGCGACAGGCGGCCATCCCTCGGAAGGCTGAGATACTCGCTCTGTCCGCCTGTCGCCGGAGGGACCAGGAATGTTCCTGGCAGCGAGATAGTTGGTTCTGTGTGTGCACACCGCGCACGAGCCACCTGCCCCCTGAAAGCCAGGCATCGCCCCCGATAGGAGGCCCGCCTGTGTTCGCGCGGGCAGGTCGCACGGAGTGAGTATCTCAGCCTTCCGAACGCAGTGTGACCTGCGCGCGCGGACACAGGCATTCAGCTAACTGCTGCGAAGCCAGCCAGACCTAATAATTCACGCCTGCAATGACCGCGATCACAACGATAAATTAGCTAAATCCACCCCAGCCTCCTACAATTCCCCGCATCACCGCTTCCAGCCGGCGACCTGCCAAGAGCGCCCGTTGGAAAGCAAACCGCAGCCGCCAGTTACAGGAAACGCCAGCATGTCAGATCGCATTCAAGAGGGCAGCCTGCAGATCGATCCCATTCTGCATACGCTGCTGGAACAGGAGATAGCGCCGGGAACCGGCATCCCCGCGGCGCAATTCTGGCGGGCGCTGGAAGACATACTCGCCGCGTTTACCCCGCGCAACCGCGAGCTTCTGCAGGTTCGCGAAGACCTGCAGGCAAAGATCGATGCCTGGCACCGCAACAATCCGGGCCCGGACTACGATCGCGCCGCCTACAAAGCGTTTCTGCAAGAAATCGGCTACCTACTCCCCGAGGGAGATGATTTCAGCATCAGCAGCGTCAATGTCGACGAGGAAGTCGCCAGCCTGGCCGGCCCGCAACTGGTGGTGCCCGTGATGAATGCACGCTACGCGCTGAATGCCGCGAATGCGCGCTGGGGCAGTCTCTACGACGCGCTCTACGGTACCGATGTGATCCCGGAAAGTGACGGTGCTGAACGCGCCGGTGACTACAACCCGGTACGCGGGAAAAAGGTCATCGCCTACGCGCGGGCATTTTTGGACGCGCATTGCCCTCTCGCCAGCGGCAGCCACGCCGACGCCAGAAGCTACGCGATCGTCGATGGCCAGCTCGCCGTGGAGTTGCAGGACGGCGCCACGAGCACCCTGGCCGAGCCCTCACTGCTACGCGGTTACACGGGCATGCAGGACAGTCCCTCTTGCGTGCTGCTGCGCCACCACGGCCTGCACATCGAAATCCAGATTGACCGCCAGCACCCGATCGGCAGCACCGATGCCGCGGGCGTGAAAGACGTGGTGCTGGAAGCTGCGCTGACCACCATCCAGGATTGCGAGGATTCCATCGCCGCGGTGGATGCCGAGGACAAGGCGGTGGCCTACCGCAACTGGCTGGGTCTTATGCGCGGTGACCTCGAGGACAGTTTCAACAAGGGCGGCAGCAGCGTCACCCGCAGCCTGAACGCCAATCGCGTTTACCAGGGCCTGGACGGCAATGCACTGGAGCTTGGCGGCCGCAGCCTGCTGTTCATCCGCAACGTCGGCCACCTGATGACCACGCCGGCAATCCTCGACGGCGAGGGCCGGGAAATCCCCGAGGGCATCATGGACGGCCTGTTCAGCGCGATGATCGCCCTGCACGACCTGCGAAAAAGCAACCCGGCCGAGCGCAATTCCCGCGAGGGCAGCGTGTACATCGTTAAGCCCAAAATGCACGGCCCACAGGAGGTGGCGTTTGCCTGCGAGCTGTTCGAACGCATCGAAGACGCGCTGGGGCTCGCACGCAACACCTTGAAAATGGGCATCATGGATGAAGAACGCCGCACCACCGTCAATCTCAAGGCATGCATCCGCGAGGCGCGGGAACGTCTCGTGTTCATCAATACCGGTTTCCTGGATCGCACCGGCGATGAAATTCACACCAGCATGGAAGCCGGCGCCATGACGCCCAAGGGCGCGATGAAACAGGAAACCTGGATCACGGCCTACGAAGACTGGAACGTCGATGTCGGCCTGCGCTGTGGCCTCATGGGCCGCGCGCAGATCGGCAAGGGCATGTGGGCCATGCCGGACCTCATGGCGGACATGCTGGAGAACAAGATTGCCCACCCCCAATCCGGTGCCACTACCGCCTGGGTACCCTCACCCACGGCCGCCACGCTACATGCCATTCATTATCACCAGGTGAATGTGGCGCAACGACAGGAGGCCCTGCTCGGCAAGCGACGTGCCAGCGTCGACGACATCCTGCAGATTCCGCTCAAGGGTGCCGCGGGCCTGAGCGCCGCGGACATCCAGCGCGAGCTGGACAACAACGCCCAGGGCATACTCGGCTACGTGGTGCGCTGGATCGACCAGGGCGTCGGCTGTTCCAAAGTGCCCGACATCAACCATGTGGGACTGATGGAAGACCGCGCGACGCTGAGAATCTCCAGCCAACACATCGCCAACTGGTTGCATCACGACGTGTGCAGCGAAGAGCAAGTACTGGAAACGCTCAAGCGCATGGCGGCGGTGGTCGACGGGCAGAACGCGAGTGACCCGGCGTATCGCCCGATGGCGGACGATTTCGACGCCAGCATCGCGTTCAAGGCGGCCTGCGACCTGGTGCTCCTCGGGCGCGAGCAACCCAGCGGCTACACGGAGCCGGTGCTGCATGCTCGCCGCAGGGAGGCCAAGGCGCGCTTCGGGCACTAGCGGCGGGAATTCTGTCCGGGCGGCCCTGCCCGGGCGGCCCTGCCCGGGGAGCCCCGCCCTTGCGTGCCACTCGCAACGCGGTCGTGGGCGTTACTCTGCGCCCGTGGGAGGCTGCTTGTCGTCCTGCGTATCCTTGAATTGCAGGTTGGTCAGCTGCTCCGAGAGCAGGCCGATCAGGAACATCACCATGCCCGCCAACATCAGCATCGTGCTCATGTTGGTAAACCGCCAGCCGCTGCTGACCACCGTCAGCGCATAATTCAGCAAGCCGAGCCCGGCCACTACCGTCGCCGCGGGAAAATACACCTTCAGCGGCGAGTACAGGGTGCCCACCTTGAAAATGATGAGCAGGAAGCGGATGCCGTCGCGCACCGCGCTGATATGACTGCTGCCGAGTCGCTTCGAGACATTGATCGGCACAAAGCCCACCGAATGCCCCGCCCGGAAAAATGCCATGGTCGAGGTGGTCGGGTAGCTGAAACCGTTTGGCAACAGATAGAGGAAGCTTAAAAATTTCTTGCGATCGACACAGCGAAACCCCGAGGTCAGGTCGTCGATCCGGCGATTCACCATCCAGCTTGCGAAGCGGTTGTAGATGGCATTGGCGCTCCAGCGCGCCACACTCGCCTGGGAATCCCGCCCACTGCGGGCGCCCACCACGAGATCGTAACCCTTGTCCATTTCCGCCAGCAGTTTGCCGACGTCATCGGGGCTGTGCTGCCCGTCGCCATCCATGAACACAATCACATCGCCACTGGCTGCGCGCGCGCCGCTTTTTACCGCCGCCCCGTTGCCCTTGGCATACGGGTGCGTCACCACGGTGACGCCGGCCTCCCTGCAAACGCTGGCCGTGGCGTCGGTTGAGCCATCGTCGACGACGATGATCTCGGCGTCCGGGTGCAGGCGCTGCAAATGCGGCAGCACCAGCGCCAGACCCTGCTCTTCATCTTTCGCCGGAATGACGATACTGATCTTCTTCACTTTACGATCACTTGCGATATCTCGTACCCTGCAAACACGCCGCAAGTATGTAGCCTCCACAGCAACGACACAAGGCAGGTGGCGGGCGCCGGTCGCAACAGGACACATATGATAAAAAGTGAGCGCTTGCCCGACACCACGGCGCTACACTGGCTGCTGCTTGCGCTGGTGCTGTGCATCGGTGGGCTGCTGCGCTACAGCTATATGCATGGCACGGAAGTGATCACCCCCGGCGGCGCCGGGGATGCCGGCTATTACCTGCGTTACGCGAATAACCTGCTGCAGCACGGCGTGTTTTCAAAGGAGGCCGCGGAGACCGACCCCACACCCGATGCGTACTGGGCGCCAGGCTATCCGCTACTGCTTGCCACGCTCATAGCGGGCGCCGAACACGCGGGGGTCGATGCTTACCTCACCGTGAGAAGCGCACAGATTACGCTGGGCACGCTGGCAATCCTGCTCACCTTTGCGCTGGGTATCCGCTTCATGCCGGCATCCTGGGCGCTGCTGGCGGCGTTGCTGGTGGCGCTGTCTCCCCACCTGGTGAGCACCGAACAATACCTGTTGGCAGAAACTCTCACGCTGTTCCTGCTGCTGGCGTCGCTGCTGTTTTTTGTGTGCGGCCTGCAGCGCGGGTCCAACTGGCTGCAGTGCGGCGCGGGCGTCGGTTTCGCCATGACCTGGATGACCAACCCGGTAACGCTGTTCATTGCACCGCTAGCGGTAGCAGTGACCTGGCTCACTACCAGGCGCAGGGATGGCGATGGCACGCCGGTGCTCACCCGGCGTGCCCTCCTGATGCTCCTGGGCCCGCTGATTCTTGCCGGGATGCTGTGGACGCTGCGCGGCGTGGTGTCGGTACCGGCAGAGAGTCCCACCGCCGGCAGCCGGCTGCTGACCAACCTGGTGCAGGGCATGCACGCGGATTTTCACAGTGCCTGGCGCGCCAACCCGCGTGACCCGGACAACCCCGCAACCCTGGACCTCACCCGGGTGGACGGTTCCTACCAGCGCTTCGCCGGGCGACTCGCGCAGGAGATTGCGCAAGACCCCGCGGGCATGCTTCGCTGGTATCTGCTGGAAAAACCGGTGCTGCTGTGGAGCTGGGACATCCGCGTGGGCGCGGGAGACATCTACACCTACGCGGTGTTCTACTCGCTCTACCAGACGAGCAAACCGGCGCTCGCGTCTTACGTGGTGATGCGCAGCGTGCATTTGTGGCTGGTGGCTTTCGCGGTGCTGTCGCTGGTATTCCTCGTGCGCCAGCGCACCGCGCAACACTGGGTACCGCTGATGCTGTATGCCTGCCTGGCGTACGTGAGCGCGGTGTATGTTATCGCCCAGGCCGAACCGCGTTATTCCTTTCCGCTGCGCCCGCAGATGTACCTGCTGGCCGCATTTTTTCTCTGGCGGCTCGCGTGTGCGTACCTGGACTACCGCGAGCGCTACCGCAGCACCGCCCGGCAGGGGAACTCATAGGTACAAAGCCTCACAGGTACAGTGCCAGTGTCTCCTGTTGCCCCTCGTTCAGGCTGCCCTGCGCTTGCAACGCCAGCAGCTCCTGCAGCAGGGCCGCCTTTTCGTCTTCCAGCCCCAGCGCCGTGGTGAAATGCAGTTGCATCAACATGCCGCGCACGCTGTCGGGGGATAGCGCGCGGAATTTCTGCATGTAGGCATATGCGCGCTGGTACTGTTCGAGATCGTTCGCGATACCGGCCAGGATCGAGTAGATATTGGCCGACGCGGTCGCCACCGCGCCCGGCGCGAGAAAAATATCTGCCATGCGCTGACTGAACCTGAGCGTATCGCCAGGCGCACATCTGCCGCGTTGAAGCACCCTGGCAAAGCCATTGAAGGTGCTGACCACCGCGAAGGGCCGCCGGGGATTCCCGCTGCCGAGCTCGTCCAACAACGCCGCCGGCAGTGCGCGCCCGGCCAGGCAATGCATCGCCAGCTCGCGGATGCGCCGGTCGCCGACGCGCTCCGTCAGGCTCAGTTCGCCAGCGCGGCGCGAATAATCCAGCGCGGAATCCAGTGCGCCCACGGACGCCAGGTGCAGCGCCATCTCTTCGTTGGCGCGAAAGGACTCCGGGTGCTCATTCACGTAGTTCAGGCGCAGCAGGGGCGCACTGGACCAGAGCTGCACCTGTGAGCCAGTCTGCACTGCCAGCAACAGCACGTAGACCGCAAGCCACGCGAGTAGCGGCGCTGCCAGCGGCGGCCAGCGGCGGGCCAACAGGCCGAGGGCCGCGACGAGCAGCAGGAAGATGCCGACGCCGGGAAAATAATTACGATGTTCAAAGTACAACTCCAGCGCGAATACGCTGGATTCGATGGCGTGCCCGACCAGGAAAACCAGCCCGGCGCACACCAGTAACTGGCCGGGGCGGTGGCGCAACAGGGCCAGGCACACCGGTATCAACAACAGCCAGCCCGCCACCGCCAAGGCTGTTTGCGGTGGCGAGTAGAGGCCCGTCGACAGCATGAAATCATCGTGAAAAAGGCCCATGCGCGGTAAATCGGGCCAGAGCAGCTGTCCGAGGTAGTCCCAGAGTGCGCGCGCCTGGGTCAGCACCCGCTCGCCGAGTTCAAAACCCCGATTGCTGTAACCCGCCACGATACGTTCGAAAAACACCGCGAACAGCACCGCCGCCAGCGCCGAGCCCAGCCCCAGCAGCGCGAGACTGTAACGGCGCAGCGCGCGGTTTTCCAACCCCGACTCGTCGCGCCCGGCGAACCACAGCACTTCCAGCAGCACAATCACCGGCAGCACCAGCAAGCCGTTTTCCTTGGCCAGCACGGCGAGCGCGATGCAGACCAGCAGCAGGCCGAACAGGGCGCCGCCCGCAGGGCCGCGCAACAGCAACCGCCGCCAGTACACGTACACGATGCAGGCCAGCAGCATAAACAGCGTCGACAACATCGCCATGCGCTGCACCGCGTACAGCACCGTGCTCACATACAGCGGCGCCAGCAGCCAGCCGGCGCCACCGAGCAGCGCAAACCAGCGATAGTGTGGCACCCGCGCATGCGCCAGCAGCAGCGCGAACAGCCACATCACCAGGGCGCCATTCACGGCGTGCAGTACGATGTTCACCCGTTTGCTGCCGGTTATGCCGGCGTCGAGGTACAGCTCCTCCAACACGAAACTCGCCATGGCCACCGGCCGCCCCAGCGGGCCGGAGCGATTGCCAAAGATGTAGTCGGAAGCGCCCCCGAACCCCTCGCCGAGGTTCTCAACCACCGCGATGTTGGAGCGATCATCCAGCATGGAGGGGCTGCTGCTGCCGGGCCAGTAAACCCAGGTACTCAGCACAAGCAGGGCCAGCGCCAGGGGTAGCATCAGCAGCCGCGAGTCAGCCAGGCGCATACGCTATGGCTCCCGCGCCGCGTCCGGCGCCTTGATAAACAGGTCTTGCAGCGTGTGCAGGCGCAGGCGCCGGGTATCGTGCTTGAGCCACAGCCGAATCGATTCGTACATGCCGTCCACGTCGTTTTCCTGCGCCTGCAGCTCGATCTGGCGCACCAGAAACTCCCTGCGTCCCGGGTTCAATGCCAGCGCGCGATCGATCACCGCCTGCAGCGCCGCCGGGCTCGCACTGCTGCCCAGCAGGTAGGTAAAGCGATACCCCAGCACCGCGAGATCCTCCGGGTAGCGCGCCTCGAGCAATCCCAGCAGGCGCAGTATGCGCGCCGCATCCGCGGTACAACCGCCGGCATTCACGCAGCCAATAAGCTCCCCCAGCGCGTTGCGATCCGAGGCCTGCAGCGGGCGCGATTCGAGCAGCGCTTCCAGCTCCGCCAGCCAGTCCCTGCGCCCGGGAGCGTCCGCTGCGAACTGCGAATCCAGCGAGTGCAGCATCACCAGCGCCGCCACGTCCCGCGGGTTGGTGCGGTACATTTGCTCGAAGTAGAAGCGCGCGGCGATCAGCGCCTCGCGCGCCTGTTCTTCACCCAGGCCCAACGCCTCGGCATTGCGGTAGCGCTTGAGCAGGGCATCGGCGTAGAAGTAGTTGGAACGCGACGATTCGGGGTGATTGCGCACGTTCACGCCCGCCATGCGCACCTCCTCCGACCAGGTATCCACCCGGATCAGCAGGAGCGCGAGCAAGCCTGTCAGCACCACCCCGGCGAGCGGCGCCGCCATTCTGCGGGCGTTGCCACTGCGATAGAACGGGGTTGCCAGCAGGCTTGCGAACAGCAGGCAGACACCGATGCTCGGGGCGTAGTTGCGATGCTCGTACACCATCTCCAGCGGCCACACGCTGGATTCCACGCTGTGGCCCACCAGGTAGAACAGCAGCGCAAACAGAACCAGCGGATAGCGCTGGCGCAGCAGCACCGCGCCGAGCAGCGCCGCACACCAGGCGAGAACCGCAAGCAGCGTGCCGAACGGCTGGGTAAAGGAACGCGAGACCGGTATATCGTCGTGCTGGAAACCCATGGCACTGATGTCCGGCAGCGCCAGCCAGGCGAGGTAGTGCCACAGCAGACGCGCCTGGGTGAGCACGCGCTCGTGCAGCGTGAACTCGCGGCGGGTAAAACGCTCACTGAGGAATTCCGGCGGCAGCAGCATGATCGCCAGCAGTGCCGCGAAAAACAGCCCCAGCGCCGCCACCGCGGCGAAGCGCAGGGGCGCGCAGGGGCGCCCGGCCCACTCGCCGCGAAAAAAACACACTTCCACCACCAGCACCAGCAGCGGCAGCAACGCGCCGTTCTCCTTGCTATAGGCCGCGAACAGGGTGAGCAGTGCCAGCCAGAGGCCCGCGGCCACTACTTCGCCAGCGGTACCGCCGCGCTCGGCAAAGCGCGCCCGGTAGCGCACAAACACCCAGAGGCCCACCAGCATGAAAAGCGTGGCCAGTTGCGCCATGCGCTGCACGGCGTAGAGCACCGTGGACACGTGTAGCGGGTGCAGCAGCCAGATGGCGGCGGCCAGCAGCGCGAGCCAGCGCGCGCTGTCGCTGCCACGCACGGGATACACACGCAAAAACAGCCGTTGCGCCAGCAGGTAGACGAACACGCCCGCCAGGCAGTGCAGCAGTGCATTCACCCCTTTGATGTAGTAGGGAGCTATCTCGCCCGCAGCCACGCTGTTGAGCGCAAAGCTGAACATGGCGATGGGGCGACGCAGCGGCCCCGAGCGCGAGCTCAAGGCCGCCGTGCGCCACTCATCGAAGACCGTGCCATCAATCTGCAGCAGGGGGTTCAACGCCAGCGCGCCGAAGTCATCGAACAGAAAGGGGCCGCCAAAGCCGAGGCTGTAGGCAGCAAACACCGCCACCAGCGCGGCGGCAAGAAGGTAATCAGTTTTGCTCATTCGCCCGCTTCGTCTTGCGTTCCCCGATCGGCGCCGATGCCCTGTGAGGCCAGGTGCCCGGTGCGCGTGTTATCGCCACTGGCGGCAGGCGAGCTGCCAGCCCAGCAGCGCTAAATTAGCAGGAAACGGACCGCGGGGTTGAGGCAAATGGCGCAAAAAGCCAAGTAATTACGCGCACAGCGCTTCCCCGGATAAATACGCCAGACAAAAAAAAGCCCGGCAGAGCCGGGCCTTAAGGCTGTCTTGTAACGACAGCTTGTTACTTCATGCGTGTTGCGCCGACCCTTAGTTCCTGCAGTTGGCCGGCAGGTACTTGGATTCAACACCCGCGGTCACGTCACCGGTATTGACCGAGCGCTTGCACTTCCAGATGATGGAGCGGTCGCTACGCGTCAGCGCAGACAGTGAGAAGCCCACATCATTGTCGCCAGCCTGGCCGGGTACCACACCACCCTTGATACCCGCTGTGATCAGCGGACCATTGGTGCCAGCCGTGCTGTCGTAGAACAGCGAGCCAATAATCGGCTTGTTGGGGTTGGTGTTGATACCGGCTTGCGCCGCATCTTCGGGCCACGTGCCCTGGCTTGAGTAGAACTCGGCAATGGTGGTCTTGGCTTCCGCCAGCGCCGCCATCGGCTCGGACATCTTGGAGCGGACGATATAGTCCTGGTACGCCGGCAGCGCGATGGCGGCCAGAATACCGACGATCGCAATAACGATCATCAGTTCGATCAGGGTAAAACCCTTTTGAGCTGTTTTTTGTACGTTCATTTGTCTATCTCCGTTGCAACATTGTGTGAGTGCACCCGCCTCTTGTTAACGGCCCGGGCGTATTGTGCGACCACCCGGTGTATTGCAGCTAGCGTGCCAACGTGAGTGGAAATAATTGGCAAAAACCTTTTTTTATTTTATTTTTCAGTTAGTTAAAAGATATATCCATCAGGAATAATGCGCAGAAGGCGAGCCCTGGTCGCTGCCGCGGCCTGACGGAACCGTCGTGATTGTGACGATTTTTGTCACATATTGACGTTCAACACCGCGCAGAGCCCGCTCCCGGCCGCGGCAATGTGTCGGCCGCCGCCCTGGACGCCGGGCGGCCTGGCTGTCAAAAAGCCGCAACTTTCAGCGCCAATCGCCCGGTTTTGTTGAGTTTTACCTCAAAAGCGCTGGTGGCGTGGGCCCAATTGGTGGTTATAATCGGCAATCTCTCCAGCACAATAGAGCGAAGGATCAGCACACCTGCATCAGGGGCCAGGGCGAATGAACGACAAAGCAACGGGGCAGCTGAGCGGCCTGGCGGGTAGATTGGTAGCGGAAGACCTGATCAGCGCCCAGGCCGCGGTACAGGCACAGAAGGATGCCTCCCTGGAGCGCATGCCCTTCGTGCAGTACCTGGTTGAACAGCAGAACGTCGATTCACAGCGCCTCGCGGAAGTGGCCTCGCAGGAATTCGGCGTGCCGCTGCTCAACATCGACGCGCTCGACAACAGCACTTTCCCGGTAGGCCTGGTGGAGCCGGAGCTGGTGGCCAAGCACCATGCGCTGCCGATATTCCGCCGCGGCAACCGCCTGTTCATCGCCGTTTCCGACCCCACCAACCTCGCGGCCCTCGATGAAATCAAGTTTCACACCGGCATCAACACCGACGCGGTGCTGGTAGAGGAACTGGCCCTGGGCAAGGCCCTGGCCGCCTGGGCGGAGTCCCAGGATTCGCTGGCCACCGGGCTGGACGACCTCGACGCCTCTGACCTCGATGATGTGGAACTCACCAGCGGTGAGATGCGCGAAGAGGGCGATGATGGCACCTCGGCGGTAGACGAAACGCCCATCGTGCGGTTCATCAACAAAGTACTGATCGATGCCATCAAGCAGGGCGCGTCCGACATCCACTTCGAACCCTACGAGCGCAACTACCGTGTGCGCTTCCGTACTGACGGTATCCTGCAGGAAGTGGTGAAACCGCCGCGCAACCTGGCGCCACGCCTGTCGGCGCGCCTGAAAGTCATGTCGCAGATGGACATCTCCGAGCGCCGCCTCCCGCAGGATGGGCGCATCCAGATGAAGCTGTCGCGCAACCGCGCCATCGACTTTCGTGTCAACACCCTGCCGACGCTGTTCGGCGAGAAGATCGTACTGCGGATTCTCGACCCGAGCAGCGCGCAGATGGGCATTGACGCGCTGGGCTACGAGGAAGACCAGAAAGCCCTCTACATGCGGACCCTGCACCAGCCGCAGGGCATGATCCTGGTGACAGGCCCTACCGGCTCGGGGAAAACCGTATCGCTGTACACCGGCCTGAACATTCTCAACACGCCCGAGCGCAACATTTCCACCGCCGAGGATCCGGTCGAAATCAACCTCGAAGGCGTCAACCAGGTGCATGTGAACCCGAAAGTCGGGCTCAATTTCGCCGAGGCGCTCCGCTCCTTCCTGCGCCAGGACCCGGACATCATCATGGTGGGTGAGGTGCGCGACCTGGAAACTGCGGAAATTGCCATCAAGGCGGCCCAGACCGGGCACCTTGTGTTGTCCACCCTGCACACCAACAGCGCCGCAGAGACGCTGACGCGCTTGCTCAACATGGGGGTACCCGCATTCAACGTGGCCTCCTCCGTCGACCTCATCATCGCCCAGCGACTGGCGCGCAGGCTGTGCAAACTGTGTGCAGTCCCGCACGACGACATCCCGCACGAGACCCTGCTGCAGGAGGGTTTCACCGAAGAGATGCTGGAAGGGGCGACCATTATGCGCGCGGTGGGCTGCGAACAGTGCAACAACGGTTACAAGGGCCGCGTGGGTATTTATGAAGTGGTGCGTATCACGCCGTCGATCGCCCGTATCATCATGGAAGAGGGGAATTCCATGCAGATTGCGGAGCAGGCAAAAGCCGAGGGGTTCAGGGACCTGCGTGTCGGCGCACTGATGAAAACCGCACAGGGCTTAATCAGCCTCGAAGAGGCGAATAGAATCACCGTGGATTGATCCACACAGGGATAATAACGGGGCACACAATGGCTACAAGCGCAGTGAGGGGCAATGTCTTTCTCTGGAGCGGCACCGACAAGGCCGGCCGCCCGAGCAAAGGCGAAATTCACGCTACAACCCAGGCCATGGCGAAGGCGCAACTGAGGCAACAGGGCATCAAGCCCAAGTCGGTGCGCAAAAAAGCCAAACCCCTGTTCGGCGGACAGGGCAAGCCCATCAAACCGGCCGACATCGCCATTTTCACCCGCCAGCTCGCCACCATGCTCAAAGCCGGCGTGCCACTGGTGCAGAGTTTTGAGATTGTCGAGGATGGCCTCGAAAAACCGCGGATGCGGGAGCTCGTCTCCAATATCCGCAACGACGTGGCGTCGGGCACCGGCCTCGCGCCGACCCTGGCAAAACATCCCCGGCACTTCGATGACCTCTACTGCAGCCTGATCGGGTCGGGTGAAGATTCCGGTACCCTGGAAGTCATGCTGGACCGGGTAGCCACCTACAAGGAGAAAACCGAACAGCTCAAGCGCAAGATCAAGAAAGCCATGACCTACCCGATGGCGGTTATCGCCGTGGCGCTTATCGTCACCGGCATCCTGCTGATAAAAGTGGTACCGGTCTTTGCCAACACTTTCCAGAGCTTTGGCTCCGAACTGCCGGCATTCACGCGCATGGTGATGAACATTTCCGAGTTCGCGCAGGAGTGGTGGTACATCATTCTTATTGCACTGGTGGTCGCCGCTTACACGATTCGCGAGGCCAAACTTCGCTCGGTAGGATTCTCCGAGTGGATCGACCGCATGGCGTTGCGTATGCCGGTGGTGGGTACCATTGTGCACGACGCCGTGATTGCGCGTTTCTCGCGCACCCTGGCCACCACCTTCGCAGCAGGCGTACCGCTGGTGGATGCACTGAACTCAACCGCTGGCGCGGCGGGCAACTCGGTATATGCCAAAGCGATCCGGCGTATTCGTGACGATGTGACCACCGGTGCCTCGCTGTACAACGCCATCCGTTCGACCGGCCTGTTTCCCAATATGCTGTTGCAGATGGTGTCAATCGGCGAGGAATCGGGCGCGCTGGATGAAATGCTCGACAAGGTCGCCACGCACTATGAAGAGGCGGTAGACAATGCTGTCGACAGCCTCAGCTCACTGCTCGAGCCGCTCATCATGTCGATCCTGGGTGTACTGGTGGGTGGCTTGATGATTGCCATGTACCTGCCGATATTCATGCTCGGCTCGGTCATCTGAACCGCGCGGCAGCCACAGGAGTACCCGCTATCCACCAGCCCGGCACAGCGTGAACGAGGTAGTTGGGCAACTGGGCTGGCTCCTGCCCGCCAGCCTGCTGGCGATTGGCCTGTGTGTGGGCAGCTTCCTCAATGTAGTGATCTACCGCTTGCCGCTCATGCTGGAAAGTCGCTGGCGCCGCGATTGCTGTGAACTGCTGGAAGTAACGCCG
>Ga0102938_10002205_pt1 | contig 14802 bp, 10 predicted proteins | sample SalPonR2_B_D2_MG_FD_84516 | JGI IMG/M metagenome (GOLD analysis project Ga0102938, IMG submission 84516) | Salt pond soil microbial communities from South San Francisco under conditions of wetland restoration - Salt Pond MetaG R2_B_D2_MG | ecosystem: Environmental > Aquatic > Marine >...
ATCGCTGGTTTCCGGATCTTCATTCTCCACTGCGCCACCTCCCAGCGGGGAGAAGCCGCGATGGACGCCGCCGAGTACCTGCCAGCTACGGGACATGTCGTAGGTGAAGGATACGCCCGGTAGAAGCTCGCTGCTCGTGTTGCCTCGCGTACCATCGACGGTAGTGCGGTCAGCATCGGCGTACTGAATGCGGCTCGTTTCGACGTCTTCGTAGCGTAAAGCAAAGTTGAGGTTGAGTTTGTCGGTAGCCTGCCATTTGTCCAGAATCCAGAGGCTCAGGGCCTCGCCGGTTTCAAAGCGGTTATTGCCGCCAGTTGGGGCAGTCGTGCTCTGGTAAACCAGCGAACCGTTGACCTGATCGTAGACGTCTACCGGCTGGAAACGGTCCATCTCATCTTCGTGGTACCGTGCGCCGACGGAAACCCGGTGCGCGCCAAGGTCAATATCAAAGTTGGTCTGAAGGCCTTCGGACAGGTATTCGCGGGCATTGTTTTTATAGTCCAGGCCGGCCACGTCCACGCTACCGTCGAGAATGCCCTGGGCATTGGCGTCACCGGCGTTTGCCTGGTCGACGAAAGTGCCACCGCCGCTGAGCTTGAACCAGTTCCTCTCAAACTCGTTCCGGTAGAGGGTGGTGGTGCTGCTCACGGTTTCTGTCCAGGCGAACTGATGGGTCAGGCTGAAGCCGTAGTGCTCGTTGTTCATCTGATCAATACTGGACAGGCCGTAGCGGCGGTCCGGGTTACGGTCAAAATCCGCATCGGTGAGGCCAAGGTAGCTGGCGTTCGACGTCTCCTCAGAGTACTGCAGCTTGGCAGTCACGCTCTGGCGGTCACCCTGCCAGCGCAATTTACCGACGTAATCCTCGATATCGAAACCGGTGTCCCGGTTACTGCGATCAACATCCTTGAAGCCCTGCCCGGAGCGCTGCACGGTCTCGAACAGGTAACCCCAATCGCCTGCCACATCGCCGTAAGTCACGTGGAGATCCGTAGAGCCGCGCTCGTTGGTGACCGCCTCAATCTGACCCTGTCGCTGGTCGGGAATGGGTGTTGAAATCAGGTTGACTACGCCCCCTGTGGTTTGCGGGCCGTGACGAAGCAGTGGTGCGCCCTTGAGCACTTCAACCGATGACATGCGCTTCATTGTCGGGAAGTAGTAAGCGGCAGGGTTAGAGTATGGAGCCGGAGCGACAAGGATGCCGTCCTCCATCAATGTGACGTTACTGCTGCGCTCGGCGGTGGCGCCACGAATGCCGATATTAGGGCGAAGTCCATAACCTTCTTCTTCGCGGACATAGACACCCGGAACGGTTTTGAGCACCTGATGGATGTCGGTGACGACCTCAACGTCCATTTGTTCCTGGCCGACAACGTAGCCTGAGCCTGGCAGGGTTTGAGCTGCAGATGCCTCGCCAATGATCTCCATAGGCTGGAGCACCCGGGGCTCGGCTTCATCTGCTGCCCAACTGGCGCCTGGGGCCAGGCAGACGGCTACTGCTAATGACAAGGGAGAATGCTTGAACATGCAGTTGATCTCCATTCTTATATGGTTTTAGAGGAGTAAACGATAATCGCTTACATCTAGAGTCGGGGCGAAGTTACGGGGTTTTAAGGATTAAGTCAAGACAAGACAAGCTCTTACAGTCTGGGGGGGGGGCAGAGGATAGAGGTGGGCAGGGCTTTTTTACGATTCGGGGCAGGGGAAGAGAAACTCCCTGGCGAGGGGCCAGGGAGTGACAGGGGGTTAGCGGACCTGGTCTGAGTCTGTCTCTCGCGCAATCGCCCTAAAGGCGATGTCCTTGCGATAGAAGGCGCCATCCCACTGGATCCGTGAGGCCAGTTCGTAGGCCCGTTTCTGGGCTTCGGTAACGGTATTGCCAAGCGCTGTGGCGCAGAGTACGCGGCCGCCGTTGGTGACCACCTGGTCGCCATTGAGGCGGGTGCCGGCGTGAAACACTTTCTCGCCTTCGGTTTCGGTTTCCGGCAGACCGGAAATGGCATCGCCCTTGTTATAGCTGCCCGGGTAACCACCCGCAGCCAGCACGATACCAACGGAGGCGCGGTCATCCCACTCGGAGTTGCACTGGTCCAGTTTGCCGTCGATGGCCGCGTTGCAGAGTTCCACAAGGTCGGACTTCATGCGCAGCATGATCGGCTGGGTTTCCGGGTCGCCAAAGCGGCAGTTGAATTCGATCACCTTGGGGGTGCCGCTGTTATCAATCATCAGGCCGGCGTAGAGGAACCCCTTGTAGGGATGGCCCTCGGCCGTCATGCCGCGCACGGTTGGATAGATCACTTCATCCATGATGCGCTGATGAATGTCAGCTGTAACCACCGGGGCCGGCGAATAGGCGCCCATGCCACCGGTGTTGAGGCCAGTATCACCGTCGCCCACCCGCTTGTGATCCTGGGAGGTGGCCATGGCCAGAACGTTCTCGCCATCCACCATCACGATAAAGCTGGCTTCTTCGCCTTCAAGGAATTCCTCGATGACCACTCGGCTGCCGGCATCACCAAAGGCGTTATCCGCCAGCATGTCGCGGATTGCATCTTCGGCTTCTTCCAGGGTCATGGCAACGATCACGCCTTTGCCGGCAGCGAGACCATCGGCTTTGACGACGATAGGGGCACCCTGTTCACGAACGTAAGCAAGGGCCTCGTCCACGTCCGTGAAATTGCCATAGCCGGCTGTCGGGATCTTGTGGCGGGCCAGAAAATCCTTGGTGAAAGCCTTGGAGCCTTCCAGCTGGGCGGCGCCGGCGCTCGGGCCGAAGACCCGCAAGCCCCGCTGCTCGAATTTATCCACGATGCCTGCCACCAGCGGCGCCTCGGGGCCGACGATGGTGAGCCCGACATTGTTGGTGGCGGCGAAGTTCGCGAGGCCATCCAGGTCCATCACGTCGATGTCGACATTTTCCAGGCCGGCTTCCCGTGCCGTGCCGGCGTTGCCGGGCGCCACAAAAACACGGTCTGCATTGGGGGACTGCGCGGCTTTCCAGGCCAGTGCGTGTTCGCGGCCGCCGGAGCCAATAACGAGAATATTCATGAGCGTATTCCTGTTTCGTCGGATTACGCCGTTGGCTAATCCGACCTACTGTATTCGGGCTTCAGATCGTAGGTCGGATTAGCCAACGGCGTAATCCGACACTCCCAAACCTTCCCTTAATGCCGGAAATGACGCATGCCGGTGAAGACCATGGCAATGCCGTGTTCGTTGGCCGCATCGATCACTTCCTGATCGCGCATGGACCCGCCGGGTTGAATAACGGCGGTAATGCCCGCGGCTGCGGCAGCGTCAATGCCGTCCCGGAACGGGAAGAAGGCGTCGGAGGCCATCACTGAGCCTTTCACTTCCAGGCCTTCGTCGGCGGCCTTGATGCCGGCAATTTTGGCGCTGTAGACCCGGCTCATCTGGCCGGCACCAACGCCGATGGTGCGACCGGCTTTGGCGTAGACAATGGCATTGGATTTGACGTATTTGGCCACTTCCCAGGCAAACAGCAGATCATTGAGTTCCTGCTCGGAAGGCTGGCGCTCGGTCACCACCTTTACATCTTCCATGGCCACCATGCCCAGATCCCGGTCCTGTACCAGAAGGCCACCGGTCACGCGCTTGTAATCCATGGAGCGGGCACGGTCGCCGTCAAACTCGCCGCACGCGAGCAGACGCACGTTCTTCTTGGCGGCTACCAGTTCCACCGCTTCCGGGGCCACGGTGGGCGCGATGATCACTTCCACAAACTGGCGATCAATGATGGCTTTGGCGGTTTCCGCATCCAGCTCACGGTTGAAGGCGATGATGCCGCCGAAGGCCGAGGTGGGGTCGGTGGCGAAGGCCAGATCGTAGGCCTGACGGATATCGGCACCGATAGCCACACCACAGGGGTTGGCGTGTTTGACGATCACGCAGGCCGGGTCTGCAAAAGGCTTCACGCATTCCAGGGCGGCATCGGTATCGGCCACGTTGTTGTAGCTCAGCTCTTTGCCCTGAAGCTGCTTGGCCGTGGCTACGCAGGCTTCCTTCGGGTTGCGCTCGGCATAGAACGCAGCGCGCTGATGCGGGTTTTCGCCATAACGCATGTCCTGGACCTTCACGTACTGGGCGTTGAAGGTGCGCGGGAAATCGGCATTGTCGTTATCTGGCGTGCGGCCACCCAGGTAGTTGGCAATGGCGCCATCGTAGCCTGCCGTATGCTCAAACGCCTTGACCGCCAGATCGAACCGGGTGCTGTAGGTCAATTGGCCATCGTTGGCATCCAGCTCTTTCAGGACCCGACTGTAATCATTGGCATTGACCACGATGGCGACGTCGTTGTGGTTCTTGGCGGCGGCGCGGACCATGGTCGGTCCACCGATATCGATGTTCTCAATGGCGGTCGCCAGATCACAGTCGGGCTTTGCCACGGCCTCCTCGAATGGGTAGAGATTGACCACAACCATATCGATAGGGCTAATGTCATGCTCGGACATCACCGCATCGTCAGTGCCCCGGCGCCCGAGAATCCCGCCATGGATCTTCGGGTGCAGGGTTTTTACCCGGCCATCCATCATCTCGGGAAAGCCGGTGTATTCGGAGACTTCCGTTACCGGGATGCTGTTTTCTTTCAGGAGCCGGTAGGTGCCACCGGTGGAGAGCAGCTCAACGCCGCGGTCGGTCAGGGCACGGCCGAATGCGACGATGCCGGTTTTATCACTCACGCTGATCAGGGCGCGACGGACGGAGGTGTTAGCCTGGTTTGCCATGGGTCACTTTCTTCGCTGGAGATGAACGAATAAGGGCCTCGCGAATGGTGTCCGGGAGGCCCTCTTCAAATCAGGGTGTCTGGATTATAGCAGACCGTACTGCTTCAGCTTCTTGCGCAGGGTCCCGCGGTTCAGGCCCAGCATGGTGGAGGCCTTGGTCTGGTTGTTGCGGGTGTATTTCATCACCTGCTCCAGCAGCGGGGCCTCCACTTCGGAAAGCACCAGCTGGTAGACCTCGGTTACCGGAGCGCCGTCCAGTTGGGCGAAGTAGTTTTTCAGGGCGACCTCAACGCTGTCGCGCAGGGTGACGGTCTTGCCGCTGCTGTTCACCGTCTGCAACTGATGGATATCATCGTTGGCCGGGGTGCTCAGGTTGTCGTTTGCCAAAGTCTCAGCGCTCATGCTGCGAATACCTCTCCATTTCGTAAGCCTGCAAAATACCGTTGAATCGTGTCTCTCTGCTCCAGCGCATCGTCGATCGCGTTGAAGCGTTTGCGGAACTGTTTACCCGGATCGTGGGACTGCAGGTACCAGCCCACGTGTTTTCTGGCAATACGCACGCCCATGGTCTCACCATAGAAAGCGTGCAACGCCTGGAGATGCTCGGTCAGAATATCCTCGACCTCATCAAGCTCCGGTGCGGCCATGTGGCTGCCGGTTTCCAGGAAATGCCGGATTTCCCGAAAAATCCAGGGGCTGCCCTGGGCGGCACGACCAATCAGCAGCCCATCGGCACCGGTATGGTGAAGCACGTCCCGGGCTTTCTCCGGCGATGTAATATCCCCGTTGGCAAACACCGGAATGCTGATGCGGGACTTCACATCGGCGATGGTGTCGTACTCCGCGTTACCCTCGTACTTATCCGAACGGGTCCGGCCATGAATGGCGATGGCCTGAATACCGGCGTCCTCAGCCATCCGGGCGATAACCAACGCATTGCGATTGTCCCGGTCCCAGCCGGTGCGCATTTTCAGGGTTACCGGAACATCAACTGCCTGAACCACCGACTCAAGAATGTCTCGAACCAGTGCTTCATCTTTCATCAATGCCGAGCCGGCCGCTTTGTTACAGACCTTCTTGGCTGGGCAGCCCATATTGATGTCGATGATCTGGGCGCCGAATTCTGCATTCTGGCGCGCGGCATCAGCCAGCATTTGCGGATCGCCCCCGGCAATCTGCACCGAGCGGGGCTCCGGTTCGCCTTCATGGTTCAGGCGGGTCCGGGACTTGCGCGTATGCCAGAGTTTGCTGTCCGCTATGACCATCTCCGACACCGCCAGACCAGCACCTAACCTCCGGCACAAGAGACGGAATGGTCGGTCTGTTACGCCTGCCATGGGCGCAACAATTAAAGGGTTGGGCAAGGTGTACGGCCCGATTTTTGCCGTTGGCAGCATGATCTGAGTCCGTGTCACAGCGGGTTAAGCAAAGCTCGGGGCTGAGCGGTTGTTCAATAAGTAACCGATCCAGCATCCGAAGGGCGGTAATGATACCGCCGGGTGGACCATGATTGAAGGGGCAGGGCGGTGAAAAAACTGATTATTTTTCGCCCTTTCTGGTTGACTTTTGTTCTGTGCGATGGCCGTCGTCAATCACAATCGAGTAAATACTCGCTTACCAGATCAGGGTGTGTGGGGGCGGAACAGAATGTTGTAGTTGACCGCGTCACGGCCCGGATCCCGTATGCTGATGGCAATGCGCACGGGTGTGTCCGTGGGCATGGCATTCAGCTCCCGGCCTTCACCGGCCAGGTATTCCTCGGGCGTGAACAGGCTCTGGGCAACCACATCGCCATTCAGGTTGGAAAAGGTCAGGGCAATGGCGGGAAAAGGTTGTTCGAAGTCGGCCCGGTTGATGATCACGGCATCGACTACCAGTTGCGACCGGTTATCCGGATCGGTCCGTACCACCAATTTACGGCTCTGTATGGCTTCCACATTGATCAGCGGTTTGAGTTCGCAGCCGGCCAGTTCACATCCTTTTTCATAGAATGGTCGCAACTCGGGAATGGCCGACAGGCGGTCGAACTGGAACCAGGTGACCTGGGCGATCAGAACCCCTATCAGGCCCAGCACAATAACGCTCCAGACTATGGTCCGGATACCGCTTCCGCCTGAATCGACGGCAACGGGGTCACGGCGCAGGTCCCGAAAGGGCGGGTCGGCATGGAAGGAGTCCGCCGGTCGTTCCGGTTCATCGAAATCGAAACCGGATTCGTCCACGAAATCATCGAAAGGATCCGATTCTTTGGCGGTCCGGGCGTCCCTGGAAGAGGGTGTTTCGGTCTGTTCGAACACCGGTTCTTCTTCGAGGGTCAGCTCATGGTCCGGTTCCGGTCTGGTTTCCGGCTCGGGCGCTGGTTCTTCCGTCTCTGGTTCAGGGGGTGGTGCGGGGCGCTCTGTGGAAGACGGTTTCTGCGGTGATGGCTCATCATCCTGCAGAATGGCTTCGGCCCAGCTTTCATCGACTGCTTCGTCAGAGGTGTCGGTTTCGGCGTCCTTGTAGTCCGTCTCGTCGCGCTCGTCGAAACTGCGGAAGCTGTCGCTCAGCTCATCGTCGGAGAAGGTCAGTTTGGTGCCGGCATAACGGCCTTCTGCCGCGTCCTCTTCCGGGTTGTCTGCAAATACGAATTCTTCTTCGCTGACGCCGGAGCTTTTCGACGATGACGGGTCGTCTGTCGGTTTCGCCGGCTGTGATGACGGTCGTGTTTTCTCGCCACTGCCTGGAACAATCTGGTGTTCGATGGCATTGAACACGTTCATGCAGTTCCCGCAGCGCACCTTGCCCTTGGCAATGCCAAGCTGCTCGTCGGTTACCCGGAACCGGGTCTGGCAATTCGGGCACTGTGTCTGCAGGCTGCTCTGGGTCATACTTCTTCCTGAAAGCGACTAGGCTACGAGTGTCGGAGTTTAGTCGGTAAGACCGGATTCGTCATCTGTCGTTACGCCGTCCTGTGAGGCGTATCCACTCTTCCCGCTGTTCGGGTTCGTCCATCACAAACCAGGGTTCGTACGCGGCCATCACTTCCCGGGCCTGATTGGACAGTATGCCGGATAGCACCAGGTCGCCCCCGGATCTGGTCCGGGATGCAAGGTGGGGGGCAAGGCCGATCAGGGGCTGAGCCAGAATGTTGGCGAGCATGATATCGGCTTTGGTCTCGGGCTCGTCGTCTGGGAGAAACAGGTCCAGCTTGCTGTCGTCGACACCATTGCGTCGGGCGTTCTCCCGACTGGCTTCCAGAGCCTGGGGGTCAGTATCAACGCCAATAACATGGTCTGCGCCAAGCAGCAGGGCTGCCAGGCCAAGAATGCCCGAGCCGCAGCCATAATCGATAACCTGCTTGCCGTGGGCGTCCTGGCCATCGAGCCATTCCAGGCACAGGGCTGTGGTCGGATGGGTACCGGTGCCGAAGGCCAGGCCAGGGTCCAGCATCAGGTTCGCGGCATCGGGGTCCGGGGCGTCATGCCAGCTGGGAACAATCCAGAGCCGCTCGCCGAATTTCAGGGGCTGGAAATCGTCCATCCAGGCCCGTTCCCAGTCCTTGTCCTCAACCAGTGTCACTTCGATTTCGGGAAGCGCTTGCTGGGTTTGCTGGTGCCAGGCATCCCGGATATCGGCGCAAAGCTGCTCGATATCCCGACCGGAATCAAATAATCCGGTCACGGTCGTTTGGCTCCAGAGAGGGGTAGTGCCCGGGTCGGGCTCGTACAGGGGCTGGTCGGCAGCATCCTCCATGGAGACGGCGTCAGAGCCCATCTCCATGAGCAGATCTTCCAGCTGATCCGCATTGTCCGGATCAGCCGGGATCTGGAGTTGTATCCAGGGCATGATTAATCCCGCATCAGTTTCTCAAGGTAGTGGATGGTGAAGTCTACCTGTTTAAAGCCACCATCGCGTACCAGTTTCCGATGCAGGGGCTGGTTGGTCTTGATCCCCTCGACCACCAGTTCGTCCAGCGCGTTCTTCATGCGCCGTCGTGCGATCTCACGGTCATCGCCCCAGGTGATCAGCTTGGCCACCAGGGAATCGTAGAAGGGTGGCACCGTGTAACCGCTGTACAGGTGGGAATCGACGCGGATGCCATTGCCGCCGGGGGCGTGGAAATGGGAAACCTTGCCCGGGCTGGGAACGAAGGTTTTCGGGTCTTCCGCGTTGATCCGGCACTCAATGGCGTGGCCTGAAATGCGTATATCATCCTGGGTATATTGCAGTGGCAGGCCGCTGGCAATGCGCAGCTGTTCGCGGACAATATCCACGCCGGTCACCATCTCGGAGACCGGATGTTCGACCTGGACACGGGTGTTCATTTCGATGAAATAGAACTCGCCGTCCTGGTACAGGAACTCGAAGGTGCCGGCGCCGACATAGCCGATTTCCTTGCAGGCATCGGTGCAGGCCTTGAGGGTGCGCTCACGGGACTCCGCGTTAACGTTCGGGGCCGGGGCTTCCTCTATCACCTTCTGGTTCCGCCGCTGCATGGAGCAGTCGCGGTCACCCAGGTGGATGCAGTTGCCGTGCATGTCTGCAAGAACCTGGACTTCGACGTGTCGCGGGGTTTCCAGGAATTTTTCCAGGTACACGGTCGGGTCGCCGAAGGCATTCTTGGCTTCACTCTGGGTGATCTGGACACCTTTGAGCAGAGCGGCTTCAGAATGGACCACCTGCATCCCGCGACCGCCGCCACCGGAAGCCGCCTTGATCATGACGGGGTAGCCGATTTCGCGGGCAATCCGCAGGGTCCGTTCTTCGTCGTCATCGAGGGGGCCATCCGATCCCGGCACGGTCGGAACGCCGGCCTTGATCATGGCATTGATGGCCGACACCTTGTTGCCCATCAGCCGGATGGTGTCGGCCTTCGGTCCGATAAATCGGAAGCCGCTTTTCTCAACCTGCTCGGCGAAATCGGCGTTCTCGGCAAGAAAGCCGTAGCCGGGATGGATACCGACGGAATCAGTGACTTCCGCAGCACTGATAATGGTCGGGATATTCAGGTAGCTGTCGGTGGCACTGTTCGGGCCAATACAGACCGACTCGTCGGCCAGGCGCACATGCATCAGATCACGATCGACCTGGGAATGCACTGCCACGGTCTTGATGCCCAGCTCCTTGCAGGCGCGCAGAATCCGGAGGGCAATTTCACCCCGGTTTGCGATCAGAACTTTTTCTAACATGGCCATGAGTAACTATTACCCCGTTCAGGAAATGGCGACCAGGGGCTGGTCAAACTCAACCGGCTGGCCGTTCTCGACCAGGATCTCCGTGACGGTTCCGCTTTTGTCCGCCTCGATCTGGTTCATCATCTTCATGGCTTCCACGATGCAGACTACATCACCGACATTGACGGTCTGGCCGACTTCCACGAACGCCTTGGCAGTGGGCGATGGGGAGCGATAGAAGGTGCCTACCATCGGGGATTTCAGGGTATGGCCGGTCGGGGCGGCAGGTGCGGAGGATTCTTCCGCAGCCGGAGCCGGGGCGGCAGGCGCAGCGGCCTGGGGTGCCGGGGCCGGATAATGGCTCATGTACTGGGGAGCTGCGGCCGGCTCGCGGCGCCGGGAGATGCGCACCGAATCGTCGGCTTCGTGAATCTCCAGCTCCTCGACGTCAGATTCCTCGAGCAGCTCGATCAGTTTCTTAATTTTACGAATATCCATAGTCAGTCCAGTCCCGTTTTGTCAGGTCTATCGGTGAATGCGTTTCAGGGCCGCCTGGAGTGCGAGGTCGTACCCCTGGCTACCCAGCCCACAGATAACGCCTTCGGCGATATCCGAGAAATAGGAGTGATGCCGGAACGGTTCCCGTGCATGCACGTTGGAAAGATGCACTTCAATGAAGGGGATTCCCGAGGCCAGCATGGCATCCCGCAGGGCAACGCTGGTGTGGGTGAAAGCCGCCGGATTTATGATGATGAAATCCACGCCTTCCGCCCGGGCCTCGTGAACCCGTTCAATCAGTTCGTATTCGGCGTTTGACTGCAGGTGCAGCATGTGGTGTCCCTGCTCTGCCGCCAATGAGCGCAACCGGTCGTCGATATCTGCCAGTGTCTCGTAACCATAGACCTCTGGCTCGCGGGTGCCGAGCATGTTGAGGTTGGGGCCATGGAGCACGAGAATTGTCGACATGGTTTTTTCTGCCTTCGATGTCTTTTTACAGGATCGCCGAATTTAACGGCATGTTCCCCCAATGGTGCGTGCTTGTTTAGCTCAGATCAACACTTTTTGACAATCTTCCCTGTTGTCCATTGGTCGTAAAAAGACGGCAAATGAATCGAAACGGGATGTTTCCGCTGATGACAATCATTGTCGTGAACAGCAGCGCGAACTTCTATACGACGTTGGTTTCATAAAAGGTAGCAGCCGCACAGGGCCTGAGCCATGTCCGACGCGAAATTGTCCGGGGCGCTCTGCGCAGAGTGTTTTCGATGGTTTCTGGGGGCTGTGAAGTGGCAGGTGGGCCGGGACGGCCCACGATCAGGAGTCAGCCAGGGTTACGCAGTTGCGGCCAAGTTCCTTGGAGCTGTATAGCGCCCGGTCTGCCCGCTCGCACAATGCCTGGGAGGTGTCGTCATTCCAGGATGCGATGCCGCAACTGAAGGTGACGTTGAATTCGCGGTCGCCGGCCGGCTGCTGCAGCTCGGAGAAACGCTCCCGGATTTCGTTAAGCACGTTGCGGGCATCGCTGGGGCGAGTGTTGGGCAGAATGATGGCAAATTCCTCTCCGCCATATCGGCCAATGTGATCGGTCTTGCGAAGGCGCTGCTTGAGAAACATCGACAGGCTGCGCAATACCCGGTCGCCGATCGGGTGGCCGAACGTGTCGTTCACCTTCTTGAAGTAGTCGATATCGATCATCGCAAAGCACAGCGGCTGGTTTTTCTGACGCGCCCGGACAATTTCCTGGTCCAGCAGATGCAGGGTGTGGGTGTGGTTGAACAGGCCGGTCAGACTGTCGCGGATCATCAACGCCAGCAGCGAACGGGCACGCCGCCCACGGTTGTGGATGGTGGCTATCAGGTGCTTCGGGTCGATTGGCTTGGTCAGGAAATCATCGCCCCCGAGGCTCATGGCATGGAGCTGTTTGCTGACGTCTTCTTCCGCCGACAGGTAAATGATGGGCACGCTGTGGAAGCGATCCTGCTGGCGGATCACCCGGGCGATTTCCATACCGGTACAGCCGGGCATATACATATCCAGGATGATGATCTCCGGAGAAAACTCCTCCAGGGCATAAATGATCTGCATCGGGTCGGTGATGATGTGGGCGGTCATGCCCGCCTTTTTCAGCACTGTTTCCATGTACTTGGCCTGGGCCCGGGAGTCGTCCAGAACCAGAACCTTGTAGGGCTCCACGGTGTTGCCGTGGGTGTAGGTTTCGATTTTTTCGATCAACTGGCCGGGGTCGACGGCTGGATAGAAGAACTCTTCCCCGCCGCAGCGTGAGGCCTGCAGCCGGGTCTCGATGGAGCCGTCCTCGTCACTCATAAAGATGATGGGTATGGGTGTGTCGTGGCGTTCCTGCAGGCGCTCTATGGTGGTAATGCCAGCATTGGGCGCTCCGGCAAAATTGACGTCCACGAGGATGGTTTCCGGCTTGTGCAATGCGCAGGCTTCGGTCAGTTCCTCCGCGTTGGCAAAGGCCGAGGCCCGAAATCCGAAAAATTCCAGCTGCCGGATCAGGCGGCCTGCCATTTCCTGGTTGGCCAGGGCGATGTAGACCGGGGTGCGGCGGAACTGATGGGGCGATTCGGAACTGTTGAGGTCGGTCCTGCGAAGTGTACTCTGGGACAGCGTTTCGATGGCATCCTGCAGTTTCCGCTCAAGGCTTTCGTCAAGCGCTGTTCCCGGTTCCCACTGGTTGATCAGTTCAAGAGTAGTCTTGCCGGCCCTGGCATGACTGTCCATTTCGAAACGCTGGGCGTAACGCACCAGTTTGTCAGCAGCGGCCGCGAACTCGCTTCGGTGGGCGGCGGCCTTGTCCCGGTCTTCGTGAATTTTCTGCCAGGTGTCCAGAACAACCCGGGCCTGGGTTGTTACACGGCGTGCGAAATGCTGCCTGAGTTTTTCTTTCTGGCTTTCGTCGTTCATGTTGCTCGGGCCTGCCTCTTTTTCGTTATTGATCGTCCTTCCCCGGTGTGGACGATTTCAAGCTTAGACTCCTTACAGAGTCTATAGTGTTTAATGTTGTCGGCGTAGGTTGCGCTATGTAAATGTTTGTCAACTCTGCGGTGCAGGTCACAATCGCCTGGCCGGCTGGCTCACAGCCAATCCGGAGAAGCTCCCCCATGGCACGGAAGCAAACCCCCATAAAGCGAAAGCAGCAGGGCGTGGTTACCCTGCGAACGATGCTTCTGTTGTTGACCGGCAGTTTGCTGGTCACCTTGCTGGTGGCGGTGTTCATTACCAGCTACGGGTATTTCCGGGATTATGTCTCGGACCAGCTCGCCGGCCATGCCCGCGACGGGGCAACCGCCATCGGCTTGTCCCTGTCCAACGCCATCGACGGCCGTGATCCGGTTACCTCCGCCTCACTGATCGATGCGGTATTCGATAGCGGGCGATACCTGTCAGTCAGCTACCTCAATCATCAGAACGAACAGATCGCCGGTCGCGCCATGACGCTCAATGAAGTGGCTGTGCCGTCATGGTTCCGCTCCTTTGCAGACCTTCCCCTGCCGGTTGCGGAGGCCGAAGTGGTCCGTGGCTGGAGCCGCCTCGGGACTGTTCAGGTAATCAGCCACCCCGGTCGCGCCTACGAAGATCTGTGGCGAATCACCATTGGGCTGACTGCCAGTACCACTATCATCGGGGGGATCGGGCTGTTTGCCGTCTTCCTCTTGTTGCGGCGTACCCTGCGCCCGCTTCGCGCCCTGGAGGATCAGGCGAAGGCCCTGGGCCAGAGGGATTTCAGAAAAAGGGTCTCGTTCAAGTCGACCCGGGAGATCAATCAGGTAACCGACGCCATGAATCAGATGGCGGATGATCTGGGTCAGCTTTTCGAGGGGCAGGCCAAACTCATTCAGCACCTGCGGCGGGTAAACAACGAGGACTCAGTGACCGGACTGGCCAGCCGGAGCGCGTTTGATCAGCGACTGAAAGTGGAAGTGGAATCCGAGGAAAAGGCCGCGCCCGGGATTCTCATTCTGATTCAGTTGGCTGACTTTTCCGGGTACAACCAGGCCTACGGCCGGAGCGAAGCGGACAGGTTGCTATTGCGAGTGGCGACCGTGGTTGCCGAATTTGTCATGGAGCATGTCGGGGCGTTCGCCGGGCGCCGGACCGGCGCCGAATTTGCCGTTTTTCTACCCGGCGTGGTACCGGTCGATGCCGGTGTCTGGTGCCGGCAACTGGTGAATGACCTGGACGGGGTGTATGCAGATCTTGCCTCACCCATGGATACTGCAGTACATGCCGGACTGGCGAGAACGCTTGGGGGCCGTGGGGCCCGCGATCTCATGGCGGCTGCGGATGAAGCGCTGCGTGCCGCCCAGAGCAGCAACGAGACAGGCTGTCACCTGGCCGATCCTGACAAGGATGGCCATCACAATATGGAAACCTGGAGGGTGATTATCAGCCAGGCAATTCGCCAGCAGACGCTCTCGCTCTGGCTCCAGCCCATGATCAACGAAGGCCGGCTCATGCCTGTTTACCATCAGGTGTTCTCCCGCATCGATTCTGCAGAAGGAGCCCTGAAGGCAGGGACCTTTGTGCCAATGGCCGAGCGGTTCGGGCTGATTTCCGATATTGATCGCCTGCTGGTTCAGCGGGTGCTTGATCGTTTGAAGGATTTGCCGGATCAGCCACTGGCGGTCTCGCTCGGCAACGCGTCCGTGGCCAGCGAGACCTTCCGTACGGACTTGCTTGAGCAGCTTCAGCAAGCCGGTTCACTGGCCCGTAATCTCTGGATCGGCATCTCGGAACAGGCCATTCACCACCACCGCACAGCGGTGGGCTTGCTGGTCAGAGCGCTGGGGCGCCTGGGGGTTCCGGTACTGGTCGACCGCTTTGGCGTTGGAGGCGTGCCATTCAGTTACCTGAGAAATCTGAGGTTTCAGGGCCTA
>Ga0102938_10002207_pt1 | contig 14778 bp, 10 predicted proteins | sample SalPonR2_B_D2_MG_FD_84516 | JGI IMG/M metagenome (GOLD analysis project Ga0102938, IMG submission 84516) | Salt pond soil microbial communities from South San Francisco under conditions of wetland restoration - Salt Pond MetaG R2_B_D2_MG | ecosystem: Environmental > Aquatic > Marine >...
CACGCATCTACGAGCCTGCCTCGACTCGGTCGACCAGCAGACCGACGGCGACTGGGAGCACGTCGTCGTCGACGATGCATCGGTCGATCCCGACGTTCTCGCCGTGCTCCACGCCGACCACGATCATCGGCGAACCGTCGTGCATCGGACGCACAACGGCGGAATCTCGGTCGCGAGCAACGACGCTCTCGACCGCGCGACCGGCGAGTTCGTGGTGCTGCTCGACCACGACGACGTGCTGGAGCCGCACGCGCTCGAACGTCTGGCCGCTGCGATCACTGCAGCCGAAGGCCCGGTCGACCTCGTGTACAGCGACCACGACATCCTGCGGCCGGACGGTCGGACCACCTCGCCGGTGTTCAAGCCCGACTTCTCGCCCGAGCGGCTCCGGAATCACAACTACATCACCCATCTCGTCGCCATCCGGCGAAGCGTGCTGCTCGGCGTCGGAGGATTCCGCCGTGGACTCGACGGCGCACAGGACCACGATGTCGTGTTGCGGGTGTCCGAGCAGGCCCGCTCGATCGTGCATGTTCCCGAGGTGCTGCTGCACTGGCGTCAGTCGCCGGACAGCGTGGCGTACGACACCGCGAACAAGCCGGCTGCCTTCGACGCGGGTGTACGAGCCGTCGCCGAGCACCTCGATCGGCTCGGGCAGAGGGCCCGGGTGGATCGAGGTGAGTACGACGGCGTCTACCGAATCCATCGGGAGGTCGGGGGCAGACCGCTCGTTTCGGTGGTCATCCCCACGCACGGTGCACGAGGCCGGGTGTGGGGCCGGACACGGTTGTTCGTCCACGACGCCGTTGCGTCGCTGGTTCGCACACCACCCGCCGACTCCGAACTCGAGTTCGTCGTCGTGCTCGACGACGGCGTCGACCCGATCGTCGAGCGAGGGCTGCGGTCGTTGGCCCCGGACGTGAAGGTCGTGACCCGGCCCGGCGCGTTCAACTTCGCGGCCACGATCAACTTCGGCGTGGCAGTGTCATCGGGTTCGTTCGTGCTCCTGCTCAACGACGACACCGAACTGGTTGCTCCAGGCAGTGTCGACGAGTTGGTCGGACTCGCGCAGCAGGACGACGTCGGGATGGTCGGGGCCAAACTGCTGTACGAGGACGGCACGCTGCAACACGGTGGACACGTGTACCACCACACCATCGATCATGCGTGTCGTGGGTGGCCCGGCGACCACCCCGGCCCCCACCGCCTGCTCGCCGTCGAACGGGAGTGCAGCGGGGTGACCGCCGCCGCAGCGCTCCTGCGACGGGCCGTGTTCGACGAAGTCGGCGGCATGTCGCCCGAACTGCCCGTGAACTACAACGACGTCGACTTCTCGTTGCGCGTCCGTTCCACGGGTCGGCGGATCCTCTGGACGCCTCACGCGGTCTGGTGGCACTTCGAGGGCAGAAGTTTCGACCACCCGATCGTCGACGTGGAGATCGCGCGGATCGAACGCGATTGGCACCACGAGATCCGCCACGACCCGTACTACAACCCGAACCTGGCTCCCGGGCGTACCGACTGGCTCGAGCGCCCGGGGATGTCGGGTGCCCCACCCATGGCGCACCTCGAACCGGGCAGCAGCGCACCGTGAGCGCTGGTTCGACCGGCGTGGTCCTCGTCGTCGTCACCTACCGTCGTGACCCGAGCGATCTCTCGGCCTGCCTCGACTCGTTGGACGCGGCCGGTGGTTTCGAGCACCTCGTCGTCGTCGACAACGCCGCCACCGCGGTGGTCGGCCCCGCACCCGGACGCACGCTGATCAGACCGGGGGTCAACGATGGGTTCGGCGCCGGCGCGAACGCAGGATTCGCCGAAGCCCGTCGGCGTGGTGCGACCACGATCGTGTTGCTCAACGACGACCTCCTCGTGAGCGCGGGCTGGCTGGACCCTCTCGTTGCCGAGTTGGCGGCGCCGACCGTCGGTGCCGTGCAGCCGCTGCTGGTGCTCGCCGCAGGGTTGCAGGTGAACAGTGTCGGCGTCGAGATCGGAGCCGACGGCGCCGGTCACGACATCGGGTTCGGTCTCCCGGTCGCCGACATCGCCCCGACGCCGCGTGACATCGACGTCTTCAGCGCCGGAGCGGTGGCGTTCCGCACGGAGTTCCTCGTCGCCACCCACGGGTTCGACGAGCGGTTCTTCCTCTACTACGAGGACGTCGATCTCGCCCGGCGGGGGGCCGAACTCGGCTGGTCGTACCGGTGCGCGCCGGCATCGATCGTCGTGCACCGCAAAGGCGCGTCGACATCGCAGCTCGGTGACGAACTCGCGTATCTCCAGGAACGGAACCGGTTGTGGTCGGCGCTTCGACACGAACCGCCCGGCACGATCGGCCGAACCTTCTGGCTCTCGATCCGGCGGCTCCGACACCGTCCCCGTCTTGCTCACCTTCGCGGCTTGGCGGCGGGGTCGTCGGGCGCACCGGTGCGCCTGTTCGAGCGGTACCGGGCCCGCCGCCATCGCAACTGACTCAGGCCGGGCGGTCCTGCTTGTCCTTCTTGGCGGCCTTCTGGGCCTTCTTCCAGTCGCGTACCTTGCCGAGTGACACCTCGTCGTGGACGTCGGCGACCGAGCGGGGCGTGTCGTCACCGAACTTGCCGGCGGCCTCGCGCCACCCGGTGGGCTCGACGCCCTGGGTCTTGGCGAGGATGGCGATGAAGATCTTCGACTTCTCGTCGCCGTAGCCGGGCAGTGCCCGCAGCCGTCGGTACACCTCGTCGGCGTCGTCGACGCCCTTCCAGATGTTGGCGGCATCGCCCTCGTAGTCGGCGACCAGCGCGTCGCACACGGCGTGGATCCGTTTGCCCATCGAGCCGGGGAACCGGTGGATCGCCGGCTTCTCGCAACAGAGCGACACGAACTCGTCGACGTCCATCGCTGCGATCGTGCTCGGGTCGAGGTGTCCGAGTCGTTGCTGCAGCGTCGCTGGTCCGGCGAAGGCCCATTCCATCGGGACCTGCTGGTCGAGCAACATGCCGATCAGCAAGGCGTTCGCGTCGGAGTTCAGCAGCCCGTCGGATGCCGCGTCCCCGGTGATGTAGAGCGTCCCAGCCATGTGGCCAACCTACCGAGGATCACGCCTGGGGTCAGACCCCAGGCGTGATCCGACCCCGGTTGCCATCAGATCAGGTACGGGTCGACGGCGTCGGGGTCGATGTCGTAGCGGCTGATGGCGTCGGCGACGACCGACTCGTCGACCTTGCCGTCGGCGAGCAGGCCATCGAGCACGGCGAGCACGACGTGGCCGGTGTCGACCTCGAAGTGGCGACGCAATGCCTCACGTGTGTCGGATCGGCCCATGCCGTCGGTGCCCAGCGGTACGAACGTGCGGTCGCTGACGAATCGTTGGACCTGTTCGGGCACGATCTTCATGAAGTCGGACACTGCGATGATCGGGCCCTGCGAGTCGGCGAGGATCTCGGCGACCCGGGGCGTGCGGGGATCCTGTGACGGGTGCAAGCGGTTCCACCGCTCGGCGGCGAGGCCCTCCTCGCGCAGCGACTTGTACGACGTGGCCGACCAGAGTTCGGCGGCGACGTCGTAGTGCTCGGCCAACTCGGCAACGGCCTCGCGCGCAGCAGGGTACGCAGTGCCCGAGAACAGGATCGTCGCCGGAATCGACGGCCCGTCGGGGGCATCGGCCCATTTGTACAGGCCCTCGACGATGGCCTCGGCGAGCCCGGGCGTGTCGGGCAGCGGTGGCATCTCGTAGTTCTCGTTGTACAGGGTGATGTAGTAGAAGACGTCGGTCACCTCGGGTGGACCACCACCGAACATGCGGTTCATGCCCGCCTGCACGATGGCACCGACCTCGTAGGCGAACGCCGGGTCGTACGCCTGCACGAACGGCACGGTCGACGCCAGCACGAGGCTGTGGCCGTCCTGGTGCTGCAGTCCTTCGCCCATCAGCGTCGTACGTCCTGCCGTGGCGGCCATCAGGAAGCCGCGGGTGCGCATGTCGGCTGCCTGCCAGATCATGTCGCCGACCCGTTGGAATCCGAACATCGAGTAGAACGTGTAGAAGGGCACCATCGGCACGCCGCGGGTGGAGTACGAGGTGCCGGCGGCGATGAAACTGGCCATCGACCCGGCCTCGGTGATGCCCTCTTCGAGGATCTGACCCTTGGTCGACTCGGAGTACGACAGCAAGAGGTCGTGGTCGACGGGCTGGTACTTCTGACCCTGCGCCGCGTAGATGTTCAGCTCGCGGAAGAGTGCGTCCATGCCGAACGTGCGGGCCTCGTCGGGGATGATCGGCACCACGCGCGGCCCGATGTGCTCGTCGCGTGCGAGCCCGCGCAGCAGGCGGGTGAACGCCATCGTGGTCGAGACCTCCTGGCCGTTCGAGCCGGCGCGCATCTCCGCGAACGGCCCGTCGGCGGGAAGCTCGAGCGGCCGGCGGGCGACCGTGGTGCGCTTGGGGATCGAACCGTCGAGCGCCTTGCGCCGCTCCATCATGTACTGGTACTCGATCGAGTCCTTGCCCAGCTTGATGTACGGCGGGTGCGCGTCGTCGAAGCCCTCCTCGGAGATCTCGTCGTGGAGGTGCAGCCGGTCGCGCATCGCGAGCAGCTGATCCTTGGTCATCTTCTTGATCTGGTGCGTCGAGTTGCGACCCTCGAAGCCGGGGCCGAGCGTCCAGCCCTTCACCGTCTTCGCCAGGATCACCGTGGGTCGACCGGACCCGAGGTTCTCGGTGGCAGCTTTGTAGGCGGCGTACAACTTGCGGTAGTCGTGGCCACCGCGCGGCAGGGTGCGCAGCTCGTCGTCGCTGAGGTCGGCGACCATCTTGCGCAGACGTTCGTCGGGACCGAAGAAGCTGTCGCGGATGAACTCGCCGTCTTCGACGGCGTAGCGCTGGAACTCGCCGTCGACGGTGTTGTTCATCTTGTTGAGCAGCACACCGTCTTTGTCCTGGGCGAGCAGATCGTCCCACTTCGATCCCCAGATGACCTTGATCACGTTCCAGCCGGCACCACGGAAGGTGGCTTCGAGTTCCTGGATGACCTTGCCGTTGCCGCGCACCGGACCGTCGAGACGCTGCAGGTTGCAGTTGACGACGAACACCAGGTTGTCGAGCTCCTCACGTGAAGCGAGCGAGATCGCCCCCAGTGTCTCGGGTTCGTCGGTCTCGCCGTCGCCGAGGAAGCACCACACCCGGCTGTCGGAGGTGTCGTCGATGTGACGGTTCTGGAGGTACCGGTTGAATCGGGCCTGGTACAGCGCCGAGATCGGGCCGAGACCCATCGACACCGTCGGGTACTCCCAGAAGTCGGGCATCAGACGTGGGTGCGGGTACGACGACAACCCACGACCGTCGCGGCCGATCTCGCGGCGGAAGTGGTCGAGGTCGTCCTCGGTCAGGCGGCCTTCGAGGAAGGCACGGGCGTAGATGCCGGGTGCCGCATGGCCCTGGTAGTAGACGTGGTCGCCGGGGCGACCGTCGTCCTTGCCGCGGAAGAAGTGGTTGAAGCCGATCTCGTACAGCGCTGCCGAGCTGGCGAACGTGGACAGGTGGCCGCCGATGCCGTCGGCGGCCTTGTTCGCCCGCACCACCATCATCGCTGCGTTCCAACGGATGAACGCCCGGATGCGACGCTCGATGTGCTCGTCGCCGGGGAACCAGGGTTCCTGCTCGCGCGGGATGGTGTTGACGTAGGGCGTCGACACCGTGGCGGGGAACGAGACCTGGCTCGCCGTCGCCCGTTCCATCAGACGGGTGAGGAGGTAGCGCGCGCGGGTCTTGCCGTGCGTGTCGACGACCGCATCGAGGCTGTCCAACCATTCCTTGGTCTCGGTGGGATCGATGTCGGGCAGCTGGTGCACGTGGCCGTCGAAGATCATGGGGAACAGTCTCGCAGTGTTACCGAGCGGTACACACCGGTGTGGCGAGAACTCGTGTCAGCGCAGCGGTGTGCCCACCCGAACTGCCCGCTGGATGCCAGGCACGGCCTGCGCCGGGCCCGGTGGGTCCGCGAGCAGTGCCCGGATCTCGTCGACGTACATCTGGGTGAAGCGGACCAGCCCGTCGAACGTCTGGTGGACGGGGTCGGCGAACCAATCGGGGCGTTGCAGCGACAACCGTGCCCAGTCGATGAGACGCAGATACGGATTGACGACGGCGCGCCGTCGCAGTGCCTCGTTGAAGGCGTTGGTCGCATCGAGGTCGACCCGATGCATGACCGTCACCCAGGCGACCGGCCGGTCGGCGGGCAGCTCGGCGAGCAACCGGTCGATCAGGTCGCCTGCGAACACGATCGGGTCGGGGCACCGGCAGTTCTTCACGACGCCGAGGTCGTTCGTGCCGAGCTGGATCACCCACAGGTCGGGATCGACGCCGGCCGAGCGCAACGACCGCACTCGTTCGATGCCCGAGTCCCGATACCCGAGGAAGTCGAACGACACGGCGATGCGCCGCGCGCTGAGCCCTTCGACACGGGCGTCGAGTCCGGCACCGCGCAGGGTGGGCGCGATGTAGGAGTCGTTGCCGCCGGTGAGCGAGTCACCGACGACGACCACGTCGGGCTGACCCGGACGGCCTGCGACCGGCCCGCTCGTCGTGACCAGAGCGCTCGAGAGCGCAACGAGGATGGCCAGCAGCGCTGATCGTCGCGGTCCGCTCACTGCGCGTCACGCTACCGATCCTCGTCGACCGCGGATGAGCACCGCTAGCTTCACCGAGATGGCCGGACTCGTGATCTACACCGATGGTGCCTGCAGCGGAAACCCCGGCCCGGGTGGCTGGGGGTGGGCGGTGGCACCGAGCGGAGAACCGAACGGCTCCGGCGGCGAGGTGCACACCACCAACCAGCGCATGGAGATCTTCGCGGTGCTCGATGCGCTGCGTACGTACGCGAGCCTCGCCGACGACCACGGAGCGCCGATGCCGATCGAGATCGTCTCCGACTCGACCTACGTCGTGAAGTGCTTCAACGACCGGTGGTACGTGAAGTGGCAGCGCAACGGATGGACCAACTCGCAGAAGAAGCCGGTGGCCAACGTCGACCTCTGGCAACCGTTGATCGAGCTGGTGGAGGCGGGCGACGTCACGTTCCGCTGGGTCAAGGGCCACAGCGGCGACCCGATGAACGACCTCGTCGACCGCCTCGCCGTCGAGGCCGTGCCGGCGCCGAGCTGACCGCATTCCCGGCACCACTGCATTCCCGGCAAGACCGGCCCGCATTCCCGGCAAGAACTCGTCAAGTCGGCCGCCGAGCACGACGAAGAACCCTCTGTGGCGATGACACCGCGGTCCGCGCGTACGTTACGATCGGGTTACATGCGTCGAGTCGCGCTCGCGATGTCCGCCGTGCTCGGCGTCACGTTGCTGTCGTTCGCGCCGACGGCCACGCCGACGGCATCGGCGGCGCCCACCGACGTGGTCGCCGTGGTGGTCGAGGGCACCGGATTCGGCCACGGCCGGGGTATGAGTCAGTGGGGCGCCTACGGCTGGGCAGTCGATCAGGGTCGGAGCTGGCAGCAGATCCTCGACCACTACTACGGCGGCACGTCCAATTCGAACGTCGGTACCGCCCGTCAGATCACCGTGCGGCTGCTCGCGCTCGACGGCGCCGGCACCGTGGGCCTGATCTCGCACGGCAGCGGCGTGCGATGGAACGGCTTCAGTCGCCCCTCGATGCAAGCCGTCCGCAATGCCGCTGGCACCTATGACGTCTACGGATCGACCTCGGTGTCGTGCTCGTCCACTTCGACACTGGTGGTCCCCGATGGCCCGCTCGCGAACGGCGCTCGGGGTGCCGAGGTGCGACAGGTCCAACAGTTCCTCACCGTGTTCGGCTTCGATCCGGGCGGCGTCGACGGCGATTTCGGCAACCTGACCGAAGCCTCGGTCCGTCGCTTCCAGGTCGACCGGTCGCTGGCGCAGGACGGTGTGTGGCGCAGCGAGGAGGCCTCCGCCGCTCGGTCGATGATCTCTGGTGGCTCGGGCGGCACGTTCAGCCTCCTCGGCACCACGTCGTCGCCGAGGTTCACCACCGCGGCCACCGCGAACGCCGCCGACGTGCTCGGACTGTGCCAGCCCAACGGGTCGGTCACCCACTATCGGGGTTCGATCCAGGTGTCGAACCAGGCCGGCAGCACCCGCGTGGTCAACGCGCTCGCCACCGAGGACTACCTCCGTGGTGTCGTGCCGAAGGAGATCTCGGCGAGCTGGGCGCTGGCCGGTGGCGGGCGCGGCGCCAACGCGGTGCGGGCGCAGGCCGTCGCGGCGCGTTCGTACGGGCTCCAGCAATCGCGCTACTCCTATGCGGCAACCTGCGACTCGATGTCGTGTCAGGTCTACGCCGGTGCCGCCACTCGTACCATCGCCACGGGGACCGCGAAGCTCGTCGAGGACTTCCGCACCGACCAGGCGATCGCTGCGACGGCGGGCATCGTTCGGGTCTGGCCGGGCGGCGACATCGTGTCGACCGAGTTCTCGGCCTCGAACGGGCCGCGAACCGCAGGCGGTGCGTTCCCGCCCGTCGACGACACCCCTGGCGACGGCACGGAACGCAACCCGAATCACCGCTGGACCCGCATCCTCGACGCCGACACGCTGGCCGCCCGGTACGGCCTCGGGACCTTGACCGGCGCCACGATGGTCGAGGCCGAGTCGACAGCCAACCGACAGTTCGACGGCATCTGGTTCAACGACATCGTGCTCACTGGTACCGGAGGCGCTCGACGGATTCCTGCGTGGGACTTCCGCCGCGCGCAGGGGTTCCCGTCGCCCGGCTTCACGGTCCGGATCGTCACGCGTGACACGGTGTCGTCGTCGGTGGCGCTGATCGGTGATTCGGTCGGCAACTCGATCGCCGGATCGTCCACGTCGGAGTTGCGGACCCTCAGCGACGGCACGTTCCGGTCGCTCGGCATCGACGTGCGTGACGGTCGCTTCGTCACCAAGTCCCCACCGTCGCCGAGCGGAGTCCAGGCGGCGGCCGGCGTGCCGATGGGAACCGAGCTCGCTGTCGTGCAACTCGGCTACAACCCGTCGAACGACATCGCGGCCGACATCGACGCGATGATGGCGGCCCTCACCGTGCGCGGGGTCCGCCAGGTGGCCTGGGTGAACCTCGCCGACATCCGAACCAGCGGTGGGGCGTCGATGTACGGACCGACGAATGCGGCGCTCGACGCTGCGCGCTCGCGCTGGTCGAACCTCACTGTCCTCGACTGGAACGCCGCGAGCGCCGGCCCCGAGCGGAGCCGCTGGTTCAGCGACGGTGTCCACCTCACCACCACCGGCCAGGCCCAGTTCGCAGTGTGGTTGCGTCAATCGCTCGTCACGATGTCGCCGTCGGTCACCGGCCGCCTCGGGCCGCCCCGCCGGATCGAGATCCCGGTGGTCGGACGAACGGTGACCGCCCCCGACGGCACGGTCTCGACGATCCCGGCGAACGTCACCGCCGTGTCGCTGAACGTCGCCGCAGTCGACCCGATGGGGAGCGGCTTCGTCAGCGTGTGGCCCTGCGCCGCCGAGCGTCCACTGGCCTCGAATCTCAACTACACGAGGGGTTCGATCGTCGGCAACGGCGTCATCGCGCCGGTGGATGCCGACGGCTCGACCTGCGTCTACTCGCACGTCGCCACCGACGCGGTCATCGACATCGGTGGATGGTTCGGACCTGCTGACGCAACTGGCTCCGGTTTCGTTGCGGTCACGCCGAAGCGTCTGGTCGACTCACGTGACGGCACCGGAGTGCCCAGAGGCCGTGTGCGTCCCGAGAGCCCGATCACCCTGCAGATCATCGGTGCCGGTGTCCAACGCATCGACGGCAGCAGCCTGACCATCCCACCCTCCGCAGTGGCTGCGGCGATCAACGTCACGGCGGTCACGCCCACCGGGCCCGGCTATGTGACGGTCTGGCCATGCGGGGTCGACCGCCCCGTGGTCTCGACGGTCAACTTCTCGGCCGGGGACATCCGCGCCAATGGCGCGATCGCTCCGCTGGGTGCCGACGGGACGCTGTGCTTCTACTCGCACGTGGCGACCGACCTCGTCGTCGACGTGGTCGGCTGGTTCACCGCCGGCACCGACGCACGATCGTCGGGCTTCGTCTCGGCCGTTCCGCAACGCTGGGTCGACACCCGTGAAGGCATCGGTGCTGCCAGCCTGCTCCGACCCGTCCAGCCCTTGCAGGTCCCGGTCACCGGTCGCGAGATGTCGGTCGACGGCGAATTGGTCGCGATCCCGGCCGACGCCGAGGCGATCTCGATGAACATCACAGCGGTCGAACCATCGGCCGGCGGCTTCGCCACCGTCTGGCCGTGCGGCACCACACGACCACTCGCCGCGAACCTGAACTATCCCGCCGGGCGGACCACTGCGAACAACGTGGTCGCATCGATCGGCGCCGGTGGCAGCGTCTGCGTGTACACCCACAGCGACACCGAGTTCGTGATCGATGTCACGGGGTGGTTCAACCGCAGCGACACCTACGCCGCGGTCGTCCCCGACCGGGTCGTCGACACACGCTTCGGCGTCGGGCCCGGCCCCAGCTGACGCGGTCGAGCGCCGGATTCCTCGTCGATCACGGTGAGCGAATAGCTTGCGCCCATGGACATCTCTGGAGCAAGCGCAATCGTCACCGGTGGAGCCTCGGGCATCGGAGCCGCCACGGCCCGCATGTTGGCCGCCAAGGGAGCGAAGGTCGTCATCGCCGACCTGCAGGAGGACAGGGGCAACGAACTCGCCGACGAGATCGGTGGGGCCTTCTGCAAGGTCGACGTCACCGACACCGACGACATCGTGAACGCCGTCGAGATGGCCAAGTCGATGGGTCCGCTGCGCGTGCTCGTCAACTCCGCCGGCATCGGTTGGGCGCAGCGCACGGTCGGCAAGGACGGCACGCTCGAATCGGCCGCCAACCTCGACGCCTTCAAGAAGGTCGTGGCGATCAACCTGATCGGCACGTTCGACTGCATCCGCGTCGCCGCGACGGCGATGAGCACCACCGAGCCGCTCGAGCACGGCGAGCGCGGCGCGATCGTCAACATCGCTTCGGTCGCCGCGTTCGACGGCCAGATCGGCCAGGCCAGCTACTCCGCTTCGAAGGGTGGCGTCGTCGGCATGACCCTGCCGATCGCTCGTGATCTGTCGGCGGTCGGCATCCGCGTCAACACCGTGGCACCGGGCCTGATCGACACCCCGATCTACGGCGAGGGCGAAGCCAGCGAAGCGTTCAAGGAGAACCTCCAGAAAGGCGTGCTGTTCCCGAAGCGCCTCGGCGATCCGGAGCAGCTCGCGTCGATGGTGCTCGAGTGCGTCACCAACAGCTACATGAACGCCGAGTCGATCCGCGTCGACGGCGGCATCCGCATGCCCCCGAAGTGACGTGAGCAGGGCCGGTTCGGATCATTGCCCGGCCTGTGGTGAGCGGGCCGGAGCACGACTCAGGTCGTGTAGTCGGCGTTGAAGCGGACGTAGGTGTCGCTCAGGTCGCAACCCCACACCGTGGCGTCGGCGTCGCCGGTGGCGAGCGACACGTGGATGCGCACCTCGGCGCCGCGCATGTAGGCCGACAGCTCGGCGAGCGCTGCGTCGTCGAGGAGCCGGGGGTACACCTCGGTGTCGCCGAAGCGGATCACCACGGCGTCCTGGTCGATGTCGGTGTCGTCGCTGCACTTGCCGATCGCCATCGCCACCCGACCCCAGTTCGGGTCGCCGCCGTGCACCGCCGTCTTCACCAGCGGTGAGTTCACGATCGCCTTCGCGACCCGCTTTGCCTGGGCTCGGTCACGGGCTCGGTCGACATGCACCTCGATCAACGACTGCGCGCCCTCGCCGTCGCCGGCGATCTGCTTGGTCAACGCGAGCGCCACGTCGTACAGAGCAGCTTCGAAGGCGTCCGGATCGACCGGGCCGGCAGCTCCCGACGCCATGATCACCGACGAGTCGCTCGTGGAGGTGTCGGTGTCGATGCTGACGCAGTTGAAGGTGCGATCGACCACCCGACGGAATGCGGCATCGAGGTCGATGCTGGCGACCTCGGCGTCGGTGAACAGCAGTGAGATGTGCGTGGCCATGTCCGGTTCGATCATCCCGACACCCTTCGCCATGCCGACCACCCGCGCGGTGGTGCCGGCGATGGTCGCCTCGGCGAGTTTCGCCACGGTGTCGGTGGTCATCATTCCGCGGGCGGGACCGGTGGCGTCATCGGAGCCGAGGTGTTCGGGAAGGGCGTCGATGCCGGCGCGGATCCGTTCGATCGGGTAGCGCCGACCGATCACCCCGGTCGAGGTGACGACCACGTCGGTCGGCTCGCAGCCGAGCCGGGCGGCGACGCGCTGGGCCACCTCCACTGCGTCGGCGTGGCCCTGTGGCCCGGTTGCCACGTTGGCGTTCTTCGAGATCACGACGACGGCGTTCGCCTGCCCGTCGGCGACCTGCGCTCGGCTGAGGGTGACGCTCGGTCCGGCGAAGCGACTCTTGGTGAACACTGCGGCGATCGGCACCGGTCGGTCGGCAGCGATCACCACGAAGTCGTCGGTGTCGTCCTTGACCCCGATGTTGGCGACGTGGCTGTGGAAGCCGCTGGGCAGCGTCGTCACTGCGACAACCCGGCCTTGATCGACGCGAAGATCGACGCCAGCGCGTCGACCTGGGTGTTGTCGAGGTGATCGAAGATGTGGCGGCGCACGCTGGCGACATGATCGGGCGCTGCGGCCTCGAGCGCTGCGAGACCGGTCGGTGTGAGCGTCGCGAGCATCACCCGACGATCGTCGGTCGAGGCCTCGCGCGTCACGTGGCCGGCCTTCACCAACCCGTCGAGCCGACGGGTGAGGCCACTCGGCGACAGCTGCAGCAGGTCGGCCAGATCGCACATCCGCATCGAGCGGTCGGGTGCCTCCGACAGATACACGAACACCTGGTAGTCGCCCAGGGTCAGGTCGTGCTCGGCCAGATCACGTTCGATCGCCGCGATCAGGTCGCCGTAGGTCTCGATGTACGTGCGCCAAGCCCCCATCTCGCGCGCCGTCAGCCATTTGGTCGCCATGCGACCACGCTAGTGAGCGGCCGCAATTGTTGCGACGGGCAAAGGTCCCGACTTCTGCGTCGCTCCGGTTCGAGCTCGTGTTCAGGCGGGCGTGAAATGGGCTGCCAGGCGATCGAGGGTGGCCTCGATCGCCGTCGCGTTGCGCTTCGGGGCGCCGGTCAGCTTGAGCACGAGACCGCTCTTGGCGGGTCCCCAGTCGAACTCCTCGGTCACCTCGGTGCCGCCGTCGACCGCGCGCAGCCGGTAGCGCCAGATGTGGCCGCTCATGTGGCGCCAGCCGATCAGCGTCGGCTCATCGAACTCGACCACTTCGTTGGTGATCTTGTACGGCACGCCCAGCTTCATCGACATCGAGAACCTGGCACCCATCCCCAGACGTTCGGGAGCCGATTCGTTGCTCTTCACCACGGATCCCGAGCCGTCGATCACGGCGTGTCGGGCCGGGTCGGCGAGCAGATCGAAGACCGCCTGGGGCTCGGCGGGCACGAATCGGATCCCGCGCACCACCTTGTCGTCGTCGAGCGCGTCGTCGTGTTCGGTCCCGTCAGCCATGTCCGCCAGTCTGGCCGATCTCGGCGGCCACGGCCAGACCGCAGCGACGTCCCGAGTACATCGCCCCCTGGATCGACGCCGTGTCGCGGTGGTCGCCGCACACGAACCGGCCGTCGTCGAGACGCACCCGGCGCTTGGGGTCGAACGGTGGTCGCTGCCGGGGCTGACCGTGGGCGATGCGGTACGTGGCGACGTGTTCCCACGCCTCGACCTGGGGCCCCCACCACCCGCGCAGTTGCGAGCGGGCGTCGGCCTCGATGGTTGCGCCGTCGTGTCCGGGCAGTGCTGCGACGACCAGGTGTGAGCCGTGGGGCGCGTACGTGGGCGCGACGTTGCTCATCACGGCCACGTTGAGCACCGGTCCGCGGCCGCTGCCGTCGAGGACGACGAGTTTGTCGGTGATCGGGGCCTCGGGCGCCGAGAAGTAGACCGCCCCGACCGACTTGGATTCCACCGGTGTCAGCGCGAGGAGTTCTGCTGCCGCTGGGCCCTCGGTGGCGACGACCACGGCCGACGCCGCGATCGAGGTGTCGCCGACGGTGACCGAGGTCGGTGTCGTCGCGGTCACGGGCGAGTCGAGGTGGATCGATCCGGTGGGCAGTCGGTCGGCGAGTTGGCGAGGGATCGCATGCATGCCCGCTGCCGGTACGGCGGAGTCGCCGTCGGCGAGCATCCGGAAGATGATGTCGAACATCCGCCGGCTGTCGGTGAGTTCGGGATCGAGCTGGATCCCGCCGACCAGCGGTCGGAAGAACCGCTCGATGATCGTGTCGGAGAACCCGGCCTCACTCAACGCCGCCCGGGTGGTCGCGTCGTCGCCCTGGAGCAGACGGGCGGGGTGCACGCCCCGGATGCGGTGGCGCAGCTGTGCGATGCGCGCCTTGTCGAGCAGCGAACCGATCGGTGCGGCCACGGTCGACAGTGCCGTGGTCGGTCGGCGGAACGGGTCGCCCACCACCGAGCCCTTTCCGTTGCGCCACACGAGCGCACCTGGGTCGAAGGCCTGGAGATCGAGCGCAGCCATGTCGAGCTGACGATGCATCTCGGGGTAGGCGGTGAGCGCCACCTGGAAACCCCGGTCGAGTGTGAAGCCGTCGACGTGATCGGTACGCACACGTCCACCGACGCCGTTGCCCGCCTCGAACACCTGCACGTCGATGCCCGCAGCGTGGAGGGCCACGGCGCACGAGAGTCCCGCCAGCCCGGCGCCGACGACGACGACGGG
>Ga0102938_10002209_pt1 | contig 14772 bp, 12 predicted proteins | sample SalPonR2_B_D2_MG_FD_84516 | JGI IMG/M metagenome (GOLD analysis project Ga0102938, IMG submission 84516) | Salt pond soil microbial communities from South San Francisco under conditions of wetland restoration - Salt Pond MetaG R2_B_D2_MG | ecosystem: Environmental > Aquatic > Marine >...
GCGTGTTCGCGCTCGGCCGGCGCGCCGTGACGCCCGTGCCCGACCACCGAGCCACCCGCGTGCGCGCCCACCGGCCCGTCCGAAAAATGCCTCGTTCGTAGCGCCTGGCGCTACGAACCGTGCATTTTTCGGACGAGAACGGGGCGTTCCCGTCTCACGTGACCAGTCGGCGGACTTCGGCGACGGCGCCGGCCCAGTCGTGGATGTCGATCTGCTCAGCAACGCGGCCGGGAACGCAGCGCACGAGCAGGCCGCCCACCACCGGCTCGTCGAGGACGGCGTCGAGGGCAGCTCCGTATGCAGCCAACTGGATGCGGTACCGGCCGATGCGCTCGGACGCCTGCACGCCACCCGACCACTGATCGGTCTTGTAGTCGACGATCACCAGGCCGTCGGGCGTCCTCACCAGCAGATCGACGTATCCCTCGAGGATGCGGTCGCCGACGGGCGCTGCCACGAACAGCTCGCGCCAGTGCTCGGCACCCGCCACCACCGACTGCACGATCGGTGCCGTGATCGCCGACCGCGCCAACGCCGCGACCTGTTGATCGAGCCCGATCACGCCCTCGGCAGCGCACTGGGCGCGGGCCAGGGTGTCGATGTCGTCGCCGGTCGCGAGATCGCAGAACTGCAGCACCCCGTGCACCGCCCGCCCGATGCTGGTGCCGTACCGGCCACGTTGCCACGGCGGCAGTTCGACGTTGACCGGTCGCTTGTCGAGCCCCGGATCGTCGACCAGGTCGCGTTCGGCGGTGGCGGCGACCTCCTCGGCGAGCCGGGTGGCAGCGATGCCGGTTCGCCGTGACGCCGCACCGAGGACCCGATCGCGCTCGACAGCCCATTCCCCGGGCTCGGCCCATTCGAGCTGGACCGGAGCGCCGTCGGGGCGGGGAACGGTGGCGGGCGAGGCCTCGAGCACGCGTGCGCCCGACGACGGGTCGGCGGCGCCGTGGACCCACAGCAGCTCGGCCGAGGTGAGCTTGCGGTGGTCGCCGTAGTCCTGGTTGGACTTCGGTGGCACGCCGCGGTGCAGCGACACCACCAGGTGATCGACGGCGCGGGTGCACGCCACGTACAACAGTCGGCGCCGCTCGGCATCGCCCATCTGCTCGTCGATCGGCTGGTGGGCGACGAAGACGCCGTCGTCGCCCTTGCCGGCCAACATCCAGGTGTCGCCCGTCCACACGACGCCGGTGCTGGCCGAGTGGTGCGGCTTGGTGGTGAGGCCCGCCACCACGGTGATGGGGAACTGCAGGCCCTTGGCGGCATGGATGGTCATCACGCGGACGGCGTCGGCGTCGTGTTCGGGCAGGATCGTGTCGGCCACCCGGCCCTCGGACGCCTGGAGGCGGGCCCACTGCAGGTACCGCCGCACCCCGTGCCCGCCCGCATCCGACCAGGCTCGTGCCTGCTCGATCACGTAGCGCAACCGGCGCCACACGTCGCGGGCGTCGGGGCCGTCGAGTGCCAGGTCGAAGGCGCGACGTTCGTCGGCGATCGCAGCGATCAGGTCGGCAGGTGTGGACCAGACGATGCGTTCGGCCACGGAGCGCACGTGGGCGATGCCCTCGGCCACCGGGTGACCGTGGAGGTCGCCAGGGGTATCGGCCCACGGATTCCAGCTGCCGCCAGCCTGCTTCCACTCCCAGAGATCGACGTCGCTGCAGCCGTACAGCGGGCTGCGCAACACCGCCACGAGGGCGAGTGCGTCGGTGGGGTCGTCGGCGGCGCGCAGCGCCAACATGAGGTGCCGGATCTCGGCCGTGGAGTACACCACGGAGGAGTTCTCGGCGCAGTAGTCGACGCCGGCGCGCCGGAGCTCTGCCTCGAGTGCCGGAAGCGAGATGCGAGTCGGCAGCAGGACGCAGACGTCGCCGGGTCGCGCCGGACGCAGCGCGCCCGTGACCCGATCCTCCACCGGCCATCCCTCGGCGAGAGCCGTGGTGACCGCCGCCACCACGTCGCCAGCTTCGCGCTGTCGTAGGAGATCGGCCGTCCCGACGTCGTCGACACGCTGGTTGGCGGCGAGATCGTCGTGACGTTCGGCCCCGATCACCGAGACCGAACCGTGCGCGAGCAGGTCGGGGCGTCGGGCCGCCACGAGCGGCTGGAACGACGGCTGACTGTCCTCCTCGAACCGGATCAGCCGGTCGAACACGTCGTTGGAGAAGTCGATCACTGCCCGTGCCGACCGGAAGTTGGCCGACAGCGTGACCGGGTCGGCGCCCACCTGGTCGGCGGCGCGCAGGTACTGGGCGATGTCGGCGCGTCGGAACCGGTAGATCGACTGTTTCGGGTCACCCACGATGAACAGCCGGCCGGGCACCGGCTGCAGCGCACGCCAGTCGCCGTCCTGAGCCGGATCGTCGGGGACGCTGGTGAGGCGGACGGCGATCTCCAGCTGGATCGGGTCGGTGTCCTGGAACTCGTCGAGCAGCACCCGCGGATACCTGCCGTGCAGCACGCGGCGGACCCGTGGCCGGGTGGCGAGCAGGCGGCGGGTGAGCACGAGCAGGTCGTGGAACTCGAGCTGCCCCGAGGCGGCTCGTTGCTCGGCGGCATCGAGCACGAATCGCCCGAGGACGGCACCGAGCACCCGTCGACGGTGGTGCCGGGCCGCTTCGCACAGGGCGCGCGCCGTCCGGCCGAACTCGACCTCGTCGGCGCGCAGTGCTTCGAGTGCGGCCTCGCCGTCGTCGCCGAAGGCCTTCTTCCACGCCCCTTTGCTGCCGGGGAAGCTCTTTCTCGTCTCCCACGAACCGAATGCGTCGTCGGCGGCCACCACGAATTCGAGCTGTGACCGCAGACCGTCGTCGGCGCCGAGCAGGAGCAGCTCGGCCACCCGTGCGACCTGCTTGGCCTGGCTGTCGCCGTCGGGCACGGGGGTGGCGACGATGCGCTCGCCGAGCGTTCGGAGGGACGCCGTGTCGATCCGGGCGGGGCCGGGATCGGCGAGATCGACCCGGTCGGCCACCAGGTCCCAGTTGGCCCGGAAGTCGTCGGCGACCCGACGAGCGCCGCGTTGGATGCCGAAGCCGTCGAACTCGCACAGCTCGACGAAGGCCCGACCGCCCTCGACGATGCCACCTGCGGGTTCGGGGTCGTCGAGCAACCGGTCGAGGAGGTCGTCCCACTGCTCCTCGAAGGCCAGCCCGCTCTCGAGCTCGTCGAGCACCGAGAATCCCGGCGGCAGGCCGGCATCGATCGGGTACTCGAACAGGAGCCGGCGGGCGAAGGCGTGCAGGGTGCCGATCGGCGCATGATCGAGTCGCTCGAGTGCGTCGGCGGCACGGGGGTGCGGTTCGGCGGCGAGTTCGTCGCGGACGCGGCTGCGCAGCTCGGCGGCGGCCTTCTCGGTGAAGGTGATGGCGGCGATGTCGGTGACGCCGAGGCCGTCGACCACGATCAGGTTGACGATGCGCCGCACCAGCGAGGAGGTCTTGCCGGCCCCGGCGCCCGCCTCGACGAACAAGGTGGTGGTGAGGTCGTCGGCGATCCGGTCGCGTGCGGCGGCGTCGGGCGGCGTGGTGGGCCCGTCCGCGACGGAGGTGAACCCATCGCCGGCCGTCGAGGCGGGCTCGAGCCCGGGGAGGCCGAGCTGGCCGGTCATGCCGCGCCCCCGGCGGTGCGGGGCTCGGCGGTGCGGGGCTCGGCGGTGCGGGGCTCGGCTGCGTCCGCCTCGTCGGCGTCGCCGGGCGGCGACAACCACCGGGCGAGGCGTGGATCGTGGCGTTTGCGCTCCCACTCGCCCCACCGTTCGCCGGTGCCGAGGTGGTCGGGATCGCAGTACTCGCACTGCACGAACATGCGCCAGCCGGGCCGCTCGGGCCGGTTGGGGAACCACCCCGCCTCGATGCCCTCCACGGTGAGTGACACGTCGTCGAGCACGCGGGACCACACGTCGGGAGTGACCGCGTAGCCGGGTCGGTCGTACCCGCCCTTGGCCATCAGCCCGTACTCGGCGATCACCGGCGTGTCGGGATCGCCGAAGGCGGCCCGGGCAGCGGCTGCATAGGCGGGTAGCTGGAACAGTGACCGCTCCGCCGTGGGATCGTCGGAGCCGAGCCCGATGAACTTGCTCTTGGCCCCGGTCTTGTGGTCGGTGACGACGAGCTCACCGGCAGCCGTGCGATCCACACGATCGATCGACCCCTCCAGCTGCAGACGTCGTCCGTCGGCGAGTTCGATGGCGACGTCGAGCACCGTGCCGTCGGCGGCCGATGGGCCGGCGTCGTGTCGCTGCCGACCGAACGCGAACTCCGAGGCGAGCACCGTGGCGCGGCGGGTGGCGACGTACTCGCTGTCACGGTCGAGCCAGCCGAGCAGATCGGCGCGCATGCGCGCCCGCTCGTCGGACCAGAACGCCGGGCGCCCGGTACGGCCACGGCGTTCGGTGGTGATGCAGACCTCGTCGAAGAAGCGGGCGAGTGCGTCCCGGTGCTCGGACAGCCATCCGGTGGGGCCGGGAGGCGGGAGCTCACCGTCGAGGACCGCACGGTGGAACCGGTCGAGCGCATCGTGGTGGGCAGATCCCCGGTCGAGCGCCGTGATGCTGATCGCGGCCTCGGGCTCGTCGATCGGCGACACCTTGAGGAGGTGGCGCACGAAGTAGGCGTGCGGACAGCCGGACCACATCTCGAGCCGCGTGGGCGACACGGTGTGGTCGAGCCGGGGCACCTCGACGCCGGAGAGGTCGCCGTCGAACACCGTGAGGCTGTCGGAGCGTCGGGCCGCTCGTAGTTGCAGGCCGCGCACGAGCACGGCGTCGTCGGCGGCGCCGGGCGCGTCGGCCACACGACCACCGCCCACGGTGTGGACGTACCGCGAGCGGAGCCGGTGTTCGGACGGGCTCACCGGGAACACCGTGGCGGCGAGACCCGCGTGGTGCGAGTCGACGACCTGCGGTGCAGGTGTCGGCTCCGAGCCGCTCGGCAGCCACCTCGACGGACGGACCTCGGCCGTCGCCCGCAGGTCGCCCCGCGGCACCGTGACGGTGACCTCGCTGGAGGCGAGCAGGGCCCGGAACACGTGTCGCAGGCGTGCCGTGCGGTCGTCGGCAGTGGGCAGGCCGGCGTGGGCCCGGTCGGCGTCGGAGAGCAGCGGGTCGCTCGTGGGCGTGGGCGGAAGGGTTCCCTCGGACGCACCGAGCACGACGGCGACGTCGACGTCGAGGCCCGCCCCACCGGCGAGCGGACCCACCGTGACCCCGTCACCCACCCGGCCGAGCCGCGCCGGCGCCGCCTCGAGCTCGGCCTCGAGCGTGGTGCGGAACCGGTGCCGGGTGACCGGCTCGCTCACCGGATCGAGGTGGCGGAGGCGGTCGAGCGCCCGGGTGAGCGCCTCCCACGCCCGGTACTCGGCGTCGGGGAGGTGGTCGAGTGTGCGGCGCCCGACCCAACGGTCGAGCTCGTCGGTGCACCACTGCGCCCAGTCCCACCAGCGGCGCGTCCGACCCGGGTGCCCGAGCCGGTCGCGCAGTTCCCCGACGAACGCCGCCAGGCCGGTGGCGGACTCACCCCACCGCTCGTGGCCGTGCAGACTCCCGAGGCGGACGTCCCAGTCGTCGTCGCGCGCCACGCCGGCATACCGGCTGACCCGTTCCCACGACGCCGTAGGGAGGTACTGGCCGTCGCCGTCGCGAGCGGGCACGTCGGCGAGGAGGTCGAACAGGGCCCGGCGGCGCAGCCCGCGCCGGTCGACGTCGAGCAGGTCGAGCACGAAGCGCGGGGCGAGTCGTTCGGTGGTGGAGGTGCCGGGCCGACCGTTCCAGGGGATCCCGGCGGCAGTGAGATGGTGCTCGACGAGTCGGGCGTACGGCCGGTGCGTGGGCCACAGCACGGCGATGCGTTCGAGTGGCACGCCGCGCCGTGCGGACTCGAGCACGTGACGCACGGCGATGCGCACCTCGTCGTCGGCGTCGGTGGTGGAGACCACGGCAGCCGGTCGGCAGACCGAGGCGGGGGAGTGGGCGCCAGCGTCGGGACCGTCGGGATCGTCGGGATCGTCGGGACCGCCGGCGGGACCGGCCGGCGGTTCGACACCCAGCCGGGTGAGCATGCCGATCGTGGTCGCATCGGAGTGGTCGCCGGTGACCGGAGCCACGACGTGGACGTCGAGACCCGCGGCGAGCGTACGGACGAATGCGGCATCGAGCCCGCGGAGCTGGTCGGGCAGGCACAGCACGAGCCGGCCCAGCCCGGCCGGCGGCCCCTCGTGGACGGTCTCGGTGGCCCCGACGAGGAGGTCGGCTTCGTCGTACCAGGCACCGGCGAGTGCGGTGGTGACGGCGCGGCTGACGCGCACCGCCTGGGCGCCTCGGGAACCGTGGTCGGCCAGCCGATCGGCGGCTGCGGGGCCGGCGAGGCGCAACTCGGTGTGCAGGTCCCGCAGGGCGACGATCGTGGACGGGTGGGAGGCGACGCGGCGGAACGGCCCGGGATCGTCGGCGAGCACTCGGGCGACGGCGAGATCGATCACGGGATTCGACATCGGCGACCGGCCCGCGGCCGCCAGGCCGGGACCGGCGATGAGCTCGGCGAGGCGGTTGAGCGTGACCATGTCGACACCCACCAGCCCCGACGAGCGCCCGAGGGCGCGGCGGGCCATCACCCCGCAGGTGTTGGTGGGAACCGCGACCGTCACCGGGGCCAGACCGTCGCCACCCTTCGCGTGCCCGATCGCGTCGGACAGGGCCGACAGCGTGGCGGCCGGATCGACGAGAGACGCAGTGAGAGGCACCCTCTGGATCGTACGGAACCCCTGTCACAGGGTCGCGATCGCCCTCCTGGACCCACCCGTTCGACAGGAGTCGTCGACAGGAGTCGTCGGAGCCGATGCGAACCCGGCGTCTCGGCCGGTGAGGGCCTCAGCCGGTGCGGGCGGCTTCGGCCAGAGAGCGCAGTTCGGCGACTGCGTGGCCGAGGCCCTCGGGGTCGCGGTACAGCGCGCTGCCGGCCACGAGCACGTTGGCGCCCGCGGATGCCGCTCCCTGGATGGTGGCGGGGCCGATGCCGCCGTCGACCTCGAGGTCGATCGACTCGGTGAGCCCGGCGTCGTCGATCATCCGGCGGATCTCGGCGATCTTCGGCTCCATCGTGGAGATGTACGCCTGGCCGCCGAACCCCGGGTTCACCGTCATCACGAGCACGAGGTCGACGAGGTCGAGGACGTGGGCGACGGCCGACGCAGGCGTGGCCGGGTCGAGCGCCACCGCGGCGCGGGCACCGAGCGACTCGATGTTGCCGAGCGTGCGGTGCAGGTGGGTGCAGGCTTCGACGTGCACGATCAGCCGGGAGCAGCCGGCCTCCACGTACTGGGCGGCCATCTCGTCGGGTGTGTACACCATCAGGTGCGCCTCGAACGGCAGGCTCGTGTGGGGCCGGGCGGCGGCGATCACGTCGGGCCCGAAGGTGAGATTCGGCACGAACTGGCCGTCCATCACGTCCCACTGGATCAGGTCGACGCCGGCGGCTTCGAGGGCTGCCACCTCCTCGCCGAGACGGGCGAAGTCGGCGGGCAGCACGGACGGGGCGATCTGGATCGGTCGGCTCATCGAGCCTGCAACCTAGTGCCGGGGTCGGCGCCGGTGACGACCGCTCGGCCGCGACCGCACGTTCGGATCACGGGTCCGGCCGTGCGCCGGCCCCGAGCCGGGCCGGTCAGGACGAGTCGTCCTCGCCCGCGTGCTCCCACGCCTCGTCGTCTTCCTCCCAGCGGTCGTTGCGTTCCTCGACCCGTTCCTGCCAGTGCTCGGCCTCGGCCCGGCTGGTGTACGGGCCCAGGAAGTGGTCGTAGGCGCCTCGCTCCGACGCCGGCACGGCCACCTTGCGCCGCAGGTCCCAGTACCACTCCTCGTCGCTCACGCCGACAGTCTCGCGCGAGTGGCGCCGGACGAAACCCACCCGGCACGATCCGCTCGTACGCTGGCCCGATGGATGTGACGGTGCGACCCGATCGACTCGTGGCCGGCGGGGAGGCACTGGCCCGCGAGGAGGGTGGCGACCACGCCGGTCGCATCGTGTTCGTCGACGGCGCCCTGCCGGGTGAGCTGGTGCGGGTGAGCCTCACGTCGTCGAAGAAGGACTATGCGAAGGGCACGGTGGCGGAGGTGCTGGAGCGTTCGCCGCACCGCGACTCCCCGTCGTGTGCCCATCGCCGTGCGGGATGCGGCGGCTGCGACTGGATGCATCTCGCCCCTGCAGTGCAACTCGATGCGAAGGCCGAGATCGTGCGGGAGTCGCTGCGTCGTGTCGGCCGGCTCGACCCGCAGGTGGTCGACGAGCTCGTGAGCGTCGGGCGTTCGGTGTCGCCCTTCGGCTATCGCACCACCATCCGGGTGATCGGCGGCCCCGGCGACGTGGTGGGCTACCGCGAGCAGGGCAGCGACCGGGTCGTCGCGGCGTCGAGCTGTCCGGTCGCCGACTCCACGCTCTCGCGCCTGCTCCCGCTGCTCGATCTCGACGAGGGGGCCGAGTTGACGCTGCGGACGTCCGTGGCCACCGGGGCGGTCACCGCCCTGTGGGATCGGGCACACCGCCGGGGTGTGCGCGGACTGCCCGCCGACGTGCACATCGGCGAACGGGCGTGGCTCGTCGAGCGTGTCGCCGGCCGCGATCTGCGCGTGTCGGCACCGTCGTTCTTCCAGTCCGGTCAGCAGGCGGCGGAACTGCTCGTCGATGCCGTGACCCGGGCGGCACCCGAGCTGTCCGGATGCCGGCACGCCCTCGACGCCTACGGCGGGATCGGGCTGTTCGCTGCCACGGCGATGTCGCCGGCGGGTCACGTGACGCTGGTGGAGTCGTCGGCGTCGGCGTGCAGGGACGCCGAGCACAACCTGTCCGAGCGCCTCGGTGGCAGCTCCGCGTCCGCCACGATCCTGCGCACCGAGGTCGGGCGGCTCGCCCCGCCGGCCGATGCGTCCGCTCCCGGTCGTCCGCCGGTCGACGTGATCGTGGCCGACCCGGCCCGCCCCGGCCTCGGCCGTCCCGGCCGTGACGCACTCGCTGCCCACGAGGCCGCCGTGTTCGTGCTGGTGAGCTGTGATCCGGTGTCGCTCGCCCGTGACGTGTCGCTGCTGGCCGAAGCTGGCTATGTTGCCGAGACGGTGGAGGTGCTCGACCTCTTCCCCCACACGCACCACGTCGAGACCGTCACCCGGTTCGTTCGACGAGGCACCTGAAGAAATCTGCGCTGCGGATCATCCGGGAGGATCGACTGGACCGTACAGACGACGTGAGACGCGACTACGCCGATGCTTCCGACGCCGCGCTCGTCGTGTCGATCGGGCGCTATCAGCAGGCCGCGCTCGCCGAGGCGTACCGCCGCCATGCCGGTGCGGTGTTCGGACTGGCGAAGCGGCTGCTCAACGACCATGCCCGCGCCGAGGAGATCGTGCAGGAGGTGTTCGTCCGGCTGTGGAACGAACCGAACCGGTACGACCCCGAACGCGGCACGTTGCGCAGCTTCCTGCTGGCTCACACGCACGGACGCTCGGTCGACATGATCCGGGCAGAGTCCTCCCGTCGCAACCGGGAGGAGCGCGAGGCCCGCGAGCAGGCCGATGCCGGCTACGACCTGGCCCACGAGGTGTGGGACATGGCCCTCGCCGGACACGTTCGTGAGGCGCTCGGCGCACTGCAGCAGGGCGAGCGCGAGGCGATCGAACTCGCCTACTTCGGCGGCCTCACCTACCGGGAGGCAGCCGAGCGACTCGGCGAACCGGAGGGCACGGTGAAGAGTCGGATCCGGTCGGGCCTGAAGCGGCTGCGCAGCGAGTTGGTCGATGCCGGCATCACGGTGGGACCCGAGTGAGGATGGCAGCAATGAGCGGACCGGGTGACGAGAAGGATCAGGGCAGGGACGGATCGATGGACGGCAACCGCGACCCCTACGACCTCGACGAATTGTTGGGCGCATATGCCCTCGATGCGGTCGACGCGCACGAGCGTCGGCGGGTGGAGGACTACATCGAGATCAACCCCCGTGCCGCCGAGGAGGTGCAGCAGCACCGCGAGGTGGCGACGATGCTGGCCTTCACGGGCATGGATGCGCCCGACGGGGTGTGGAGCCGCATCTCCGACGAGATCGGTGAGCAGGCGCCGCCACCCGGACCCGAACTGGCCAAGGTGATGTCCTTCGACGAGGGCCGGGACGAGCGCCGGCGCCGGCGCCGTGGCCTGTCGTCGGTGGCGCCCTGGATCGTGTCGGCGGCTGCGGCGGCCGTCGTGGCGGTGGTGGCGATCAGCGTGGTGGACGGTGACGACGCCCCGAGCGACCCGATCGCCGCCGCCGTCGAGGCAGCCCGCTCCGACCGCGATTCGGTCACGACCACGCTGGTGTCGGACGCATCCGATGCAGCGGCCGAGGCGATCATCGACCAGGACGGCCACGGATTCGTGATCGCCCGAGACCTTCCCACCCTGGCCGACGACCAGACCTACCAGCTGTGGGGTGTCGTCGAGGACCAGGTGATCTCGCTCGGCATCTTCGGGCCCAATCCCGAGATCGAGACCTTCACGGTCGAGAGCGAGGTCAGTGCGCTGGCCATCACGATCGAGCAGTTCCCGGGCGTGGTCAGCGACGGTAATCCCGTCGGTGCGTTCGTCGGATCGTTCTGATTCTCGGGCGTAGCCTGGGCGGGTGATCGAAGCGGTCTGTTCTCCCGAGGTCGGTGATGCGCTCGACGCCGGGCGACCGGTGGTGGCGCTCGAGTCGACGATCTTCTCGCATCTCGGGTTGCCGTCGCCCCACAACCGCGAGGCGCTCGACCGTTGCACCGCAGCCGTGCGGGCCGGCGGCGCCGTCCCCGCGGTCACTGCGGTCCTCGACGGCGTGGTGAGGGTCGGGCTCACCGGCGCCGAGCACGAACGGATCCTGGGTCCTGCACGGAAGGCGGCCGAGCGTGACGTGGCCGTGGCCGTGGCCCAGGGGTGGGAGGTCGGCGCCACCACGGTGTCGGCATCGGTGGCGATCGCGGCGGCTGCGGGCGTGTCGGTGTTCGCCACGGGAGGCATCGGCGGCGTCCACCGCAGCAGCGAGATCACCGGCGACGTGTCGGCCGACCTGGACGCGATCGCCTCGCACCCGGTGGTCACCGTCTCCGCCGGCGCCAAGGCGTTCCTCGACCTGCCGCGCACGCTCGAGTACCTCGAGACGGTCGGCGTCCCGGTGCTCGGATGGCGCCACGACTGGTTCCCGGCGTTCTACACGCGCAGCTCGGGCCTGCCGGTGGCGCACCGGGTCGAGTCGGCGGCCGAGGTGGCTCGTGTGCTGGCCGCACGCAGCCGGCCCGAGACCGGGGTGCTGCTCACCGTGCCGATTCCCGAGCACGCCGAACTCGACGGGCTCGCCGGTGTGCTCGAGGAGGCGCTGGCCGACGCCGCCCGTGCCGGGATCGTCGGGGCGGCGGTGACCCCGTTCGTGCTGGGCCGCATCGCCGAGGCCACCGAGGGGCGCAGCATCCCGGCCAATCTGGCCCTGGCCGAACACAACGCCGCCGTCGCCGCCGAGGTCGCCGTCGCGGTGGCTGCGTCCTGATCTCGTCCCGACTGCGGGGCGATGAGCGAAACCCCTGGATGTGGTGGTCCGGCTCATCGCCGCTGCGGTTCGACCGGGGTGAGCTGCCGATCTCAGGCGAGACGGCGGAGGCGGCGCTCGACGCGGTCGAGGTAAGCCCGGCGCTGGTCGAGCGAACTCGTGTCCACGCCGTACAGCGCGATCCACGAGGTCCGCGCCAGGGGGTGGCACATCGTGCGCAGGCTGCGGGTGACCGTCCGCTTGCCCGCCTCGCCCTCGAGGCCGTTGACGAGCTTCGACGAGCCGTGTGTGGTCACCGCCACCACGCGGCGCACGTTGCGCAGACGGGGGTGGAGGCGATCGGCGCCGTCGGGCAGCTCCCAGGCCACCCCGTTCACCCACACGCGATCGATCCAGCCCTTCAGCATCGCCGGCTGGCCCGACCACCAGGTGGGGTACACCAGCACGAGCGTGTCGCACCACTGCAGGTCGGCGACATGGCCGGCAAGGGAGGGGTCGGCGCCGGGGCGGAGGTGGTGTGCATGCTCCTCGACGGTGAAGGCCGGTTCGAAACCCGCGGCGTACAGGTCGGTGAGGCGCACCTCGGCGCCGCCGGCCTGCAGACCGGCGACCGCCCGGTCCCGGGCTGCGGCCACGAGCGAGTCCTGCTGGGGGTGGCAGTACACCACGAGTGCCCGGGTCATCGCAGGTCTGCCATCTCCCGCTCGACCCTGGCGGCGAAGGCGTCACGTTCGTCGGGCGTCGACGTGTCGATGGCGTACAACCCCAGCCAGCGGCAGCGTGTGCGCCAGCTGCAGCTCATCCGCAGCGCTCGGGTGAGGATGCGGCGGCCGTTGTCGTTGACGAGCCGCACGTACGGACGCGGCGAGCCGTAGGTGGAGATCCCCACGATCCGGCGCACGTGTCCGAGCCCCGGTTGCACCTTGCCGGCCTCGTCGAACCCGAACGCCACGCCCGGCACGAGCACCCGTTCGAGCCAACCCTTCAGGATCGCCGGCAGCCCACTCCACCAGGTGGGGTACACGAACACCAGCGCCGCCGCTCGGCGGACCACATCGGCGTGGGCGGCGACCTGGGCGTCGAGGATCGGGGTGTCGCCGTGGTACGCGTGGCGTTCGGCCGCCGTCATCGCGGGGACGAACCCGTCGGCGTACAGGTCGAGCACGACCACCTCGTGCCCGGCGGCACGCAGCCCCGTGATCGCGCGCTGTGCCAGGGCCCGGCAGTAGCTGTCGCTCGCCGGGTGGGCGACGACGACGGCGACGAGCATCCGAGTCACTCGGCGGTCGGCTCGGTGTCGGGTCCGGACGCCGACCTGGCGTCGGATCCGGTCGACGTCACGGCCGGTCGCGGCGCTGCCGCGGTCGGGCCGGAGCGCAGGCTGAGGATCTGGGTGGCTGCCACGAACAGCAGCAGTGCGGCGAACATCACGTTGGACACCTCGGGGCTCAGCCGGTCGGCGACCGTGCCGCCGATCACGGCGCTCACCACACCGAACATTCCGACCACGGCGGCGATCCGGATGTCGGCGTTGGCATGTCGACGGTTGCGAATGGTGCCCATGATCGCCGTCGGGACGATCACGGCGACGGACGTGCCCTTGGCGACGACGGGCGCCTCGCCGAGCAGCACGATCATCGCCGGCACCATGATCACCCCGCCACCGATGCCGAGGAGACCGGCGAGCGTGCCGGTGAGGAACCCGATCACCACCAGCAGCAGCGCCACCCATGCCGTGAGGTCGTCACGGCCGGTGGCGTCGGTGCCGAGGAACAGCCGCGTGGCGGTGGCCAGCACGGTGGCCACGAAGATGATCGTGAGCAACCGCTTGGGGACCACCCGCAGCAACTGCGTTCCCACGATGGCGCCGACGATGGCCCCGACGGCGAGGAACAGGGCGACGGGCCAGTCGACGTTGCCGTGGGCGAGATAGGTGAACAGGCTCGCGGTGGCGATCGGCAGGGTGGCGGCGAGGGAGGTGCCGTGGGCCAGCCGCCGGTCCATGCCCGCCAGGCTCACCAGGCCGGGCACGATGATCAGACCACCGCCGACGCCGAACAGGCCACCGAGTGCGCCGGCGGCGACGCCGACGATCGCCGCCGTGGTCATGCTGACGTGGCTGTCGGACTCGGGCACGTCGCCGACGTTACGCCGCGCTGCGGGCCCCTCCGCAGTTCCGTGCTCCGACCCGCGGGTGGCAACCGGCTGAAGGACGACTGCAGCAGATGTCGGGCAGCTTCGCCGGGGGAGCGCTCTCCGGCCGGGCGCAGGTCAGGCCGACGGGTCGCCGTGGCGGGCGAGCAGCGACTCGAGACGGCGTCGTACCGTCGGCCAGTCGGGGGCCACGACGGAGTACACGGCGGTGTCACGCAGGCGTCCGGTGGCGGCGCTGCGGCGATGGCGTCGCAGCACCCCTTCGAACCCGGCGCCGAGGCGTTCGATCGCCTGTCGGCTGCGATCGTTGCGGGCGTCGGTGCAGATCGCCACGCGCTGCACACCCCAGACGTCGAACGCATGTCCCAGCAACAACAGCTTGGCCTCGGAGTTCACGCCCGACCGTTGGGCTGCGGCGTTCAGCCAGGTGCCGCCCACCTCCACTTCGTCGGGGAACTCGCGGCCGAGCGGCCACGCCGGGTTCAGGAAGCGGGTGCAGCCGACCACCTCGTCGTCGGTGACACGACGCTGCACGAACGGGGCGACCGACCCCGTGGCAGCGTCGTCGAGCAGCCACCGCACGTAGGCCTCGGCCTCGTCCGGCCCGTCGGGTACCACGGTCCAGCGGAACGACGACCGGTCGCCCGTAGCGGCAGCGGCGATCTCGTCGACGTGGCGCAGCTCCATCGGTTCGAGGGCGACGAGGTGTCCCGTGAGGACGCCGTGGGCGAGGGTCGGCACGGCACCGAGTCTCGCGGATGTCACGGGATACCGTGCGACGATGACCGAGCCGACCACGACCGCACCGCCCGATCTCGCCGCATCGTCCGAGCCGGTGTTCGACACTGCCTCGATCCTGCCCGACGCCCCGCTCGACGACGACGGCCTGCCGCTCGAGGTGCTCCACGACCGTGAGTACCGGGTGCGCGCCTACCGCAAGCGCGACGACCTGCTGCTCATCCGAGGGGCGGTGCGCGACCAGAAGCCGCCGGGTCTCTACATCGCCGGCGATCCCGAGCCCCTCACGATCCATCACATGCAACTCGACATCGAGGTGGCGTTCCCGACGCTCGAGATCGTGGA
>Ga0102938_10002210_pt1 | contig 14768 bp, 15 predicted proteins | sample SalPonR2_B_D2_MG_FD_84516 | JGI IMG/M metagenome (GOLD analysis project Ga0102938, IMG submission 84516) | Salt pond soil microbial communities from South San Francisco under conditions of wetland restoration - Salt Pond MetaG R2_B_D2_MG | ecosystem: Environmental > Aquatic > Marine >...
AGATCTGGAGGGGAAGCAAGTGCTGGATATCGGAGCCGGATTGGGGGAATTCGGAGAGAAGGCCAAGGAAAAGGATGTGAATGTTACTTCTTTGGAAGCCAAGCCGGAGTTATGGGAGGAGGAAGGTGAACCCTCTAAAGAAACTCCTTATGTGCAAGGAGATGCCAACCGTCTTCCTTTTCAAGACAATTCTTTTGATGTGGTCATTTCCAGGGCTGCTCCTCCTGTAATATCTCAAAGCAAGGAAGAAGTTAAAGAAGTGGTCCAAGAAGCAGAAAGAGTATTAAGCGAGGGAGGAGAATTCCATTTTGGGCCGGCCGGTTTGGATGCGGAAATATTCTCTGAAGAAGAATTGAACGCCGAAGCCGGCGGAAATTTTCAAGAATTAAACACCGAACAAAGAGTGGAAAAAATAAGAAAGAAGGCATTGGAATTTTTGCAAACCCTTAATCCCAATATCGAATATAAAGAAAAAGAAGATCCGGAGACCGGAGAAAGGTCCGGTTTTTATGTTTTAAAAAAAGAACCGCAAGAGGAACAAAAAGAAGGAGAATCAACAGAAACCGAGAAAGACAAGGAAATAGCGGAAGAGCTTCAGTCAAAGTTGAAAGAAATAGAAAATTTTGAACTTTCCGGAGATATTGTTGATGATTTTAATAGTTTTCTAGAAGTGACCGGGAGAGATGGTATATATAAGAAGGTTGATCAAGGTGAAAAGCCGGAATTTATTTTAGCCGGCTTAACTCAAATAAAAAAGGCCTGGGAAGGAATAATGCGTGACCCGCAGAGCGTGGATACCGAAAACGAAGCTAAGAAGTTATTCTTTTTAGACATCCCCCAAAAAGAAATTGAAGCGGCAAATAGGTTTATTAATTTTTATTTAAATAAATATTCTAAAAATGAAAAAGATCTAATGGATGAAGAGTTTGAGCAATTCAAACAAGAAAAATTTTCGAACAAAAAAGATGAAGGTGATTTGGACACAAAAAGTGAGGAAAATTCCCCGGAAGACCCCGAGGTTTCCCTGGATGAGATCGAGAAAGATGAGGAGTTGTCCGAGGAAGATAAAAAGGAATGTGAAGAATGGGAGAAACAGGTAGGTGAATTAAAAAATATGCCAATTTCCGGAGACATTGTTAAAGATTATAACAAAATAGTGGAGTTAGTGGGTGATGAGAAAATGTTTAAGAAAGTTAACTCCACAGAAAAACCTAACACTGTGCTTATGAACTTGGTAAAAATGCAGACCACCCTGGAGAATGCTTATACTTTTCATGGCTCGAGATCGGCTGAGCAAAAGGAGGCAATGAAAAAATTTTATTTGAAAAATCTTGATCAAATGATTGAAAACATAAAAAAGTTCGTTGATTATTATAGAACAAAACAGTCATTGTAGGGAGTATATCGATTTCGGGGTCATGTCTTGGATCTTAAAGAATTGATTAAAACAAAAATCCCGGAAAGCGGGGATCATTTTAGGTTCAGGTTTTGAATTTTGAATTAAGCTAAAAAAAGTTATACTGGACACAAATGATAAAGCCAAAGACAGGATGTGGGTGTTTGGCAGAGGGTTATTTAATTGTTTATGGTTTGCCCGGACGGTTATCGAGGTCCGGCCCGATGATTGGAACGCCAGGATGTATGTATGGATTGCGGTAAAAAGGGAGTTTGATGTTTTAAGGCCCGTCTTTAAGGTGGGCTTTTATAATGTATTACACTATAGTGTGATGCATTTATTATATTAATATTTTGATATAATGATTGGAAATAAATTATATAGAATGATATATTAAAATTAGATCTCAAATTTTAGATTGTTATTTAAAAGCTATAATTTTTAAATTATGTTTTATGAAACAGCCCACCATAAAAACCGAAAAATTTATTTTACGCCCCTTTGAAATGGATGACGCTGCCGGGGTGGCCGAACAGGCCAATGACAAAGAGTTGGCCAAGTATGTGGGTACTATCCCTTATCCATATCGTGTGCAGGATGCTGAAAATTGGTTGAAAAAGGTTACAGCTGAAAAAAATAAAAAAGACTCATCGCAGGTTGATTTTTGTATTGAAATAGAAGGGCGGGTCGCCGGAGCCATCTCTTTGTTCGATATCAAGAAAAACCATAAGGCGGAGATAGGTTATTGGTTGGGCAAGGATTTTAGAAGAGGGGGCGTTATGACCCGAGCCATTAAAGAGGTTTGCGACTTCGGGTTCGAGTCTCTGGGGTTAAAAAGGATCTACGCCTCTCCACATGCGGATAATATATCATCTCATAAAGTTTTGGAAAAAGCCGGCTTTGAACAAGAAGGGATTCTTAAGAAAGAAGCCAAAAGAGAGGATGGATATATGAACTCTTATTTAATGGCCTGGGTGAAATAATTATTGGTTTTTTTACCATATTTACCGAAAAAATAACTTTTTTTCTTGACACCTATCTTCATAATAGGTATTATTGGCGTAAATTTGCTCTTTGAAAATTAAATAATAAATATCATTGGCAACAGCTAAAGAAGGGAGGATTGTAATGGCAAAATTGTTATATGGAAATGTTAGAGATAGTAATATCAGATATGTCACAGGTGTAAATATAATAGAGGATACTTTTGTGGTTGATAATGGAAACAAGGCATGGATATTCGCCGATAGTATCAGCTTCCAAACATTAAAAGAGAAAAAAGAAGCGGAAGAGCGCATTCAAATAGTGCCGGTTGAACCCTTTTATGAGAAGGCTGAAAAGAAGAAAGGGGATGTAAGAATACATAGTAAGCTGGCATTAGTACTATTGGAAGAATTAGGGTTATTGGATGAAACGATAGAATTGCCTTTTAATTTTCCGACCGGCATCGCTAAGTATTTGATCGATAATAATGTGAGAATAAAGATAATAAATCTTTTTTTTGAAGAAAGGGCCAAGAAAAAGGTTGAGGAAGTTCAAGCCATTGAAGATAATCTTAAAATCGTTCGAAAGGCCTTTGATCAGATAGAGAATGTATTATTTGAATCTAAAATAGTGAATGGTAAATTGGAGTATGAGGGTCAATATTTGTTGAGTGAAGATTTGAAGAGTTTGGTGGAAATATCCTTATTGCAAGAGAGTATGCAGATAGAGAATGATATTATAATCTCTTGCGGCCCTCGGTCGGCCATTCCGCATGATCCGGGAACGGGAGTAATAATGGCGAACACTCCCATTGTGTGCGATCTCTTTCCCAGAGGTAAAAATAATAGATATTTCGTGGATATTACCAGAACATACATCAAAGGCGATGTGCCTATTGATGTTAAAAGGGTCTATGAAGATGTTCTGGAAGTATATAAAAGATTGGAAGAGAGGGTCAAGGTTGGTATCGGGAGCAAAGAATTACATCGCTTATGTTCTGATATGTTTATTCATAAAGGAAGAGAGGTGAGTGGAATTAAAGGATTTGTTCATGCCACCGGTCATGGAGTAGGATTAGATCTGCACGAGGCCCCCTTTATTAATCCCTATTTTGAAGGAATGATAGAAGAGGGGAATATTTTATCCATAGAACCCGGTCTTTATTATCCGTATTGGGGCGGAGTAAGAGTAGAGAATATGTTATTGGTTGAACAGAGTGGAGCGGTTTGTTTGTCTGACTGGAAACAAGGAATATTAAAGATTCCTTAAAAAACAAGAAAGGAGACATAGATGGGAATCACAGCTTATTTGATGGAGAAAAAAAGCGGGAAAATAATCGGTCTGAATGAATTGGGAGAGTTAGTCTGTAGGATGTATATAGAAAATCATGATTTGGAACAGATAATCAAAGCTTATTCTTCCCGACAAAAAATAAGAAAAGGAAGAGCCAAGAAAGAGGTTGAAGAATTTATTAAGGACCTTCAAAGAAGAGAACTGAACAGAGAAAATATAAGAATCATAAAAAAAGGAAGCAATAAAAAACAACTCCTCACAGTACAATTGGACCTTTCCTGGAAATGCAATTTAAATTGCAAGTATTGTTATTTAACCGATACTCGTCTTATAAACCCCAGTCTTTCTTTGGATGAATGGAAAGATGTAATAAAACAACTCCAAATAATGGGGGTGCCCAAATTATCTTTTTTGGGAGGAGAACCCCTTTTGGCTGACCATTTTTTTGAGTTGGCCGGTTACGCCTCCTCTTTAGGCTTTAAGATCTATACCACAACCAATGGAGTATTGGTGAACAAGGAAGTGGCAAGGTCAATCCGTGAAGTCGGATTCAATGAGATTGATGTTTCGGTAGATGGAGCCACTCCGGATGTGAATGATTCCCTTAGAGGTGAAGGCACCTTTTTTAAGGTCATCGGTGGTATAAAAGATCTTATACAAGCCGGAGTGGAGGTTAAAACAGCTACAGTATTGAATAAAAAAAATAAACATCAAGTGTTGGATTTGTTGAACCTGGGTATGAATTTGGGTGTTACTCAAATGTATTTCAACCCATTGTTACCCTCTTCGGCGGATAGTGATTTTTGGAAAGAGCAAAGTCTTAGCTTCGCGGAGTGGAAGATAGCGAAAGAAGAGATAGAAAGTTGGACTTCAATGCCTTCCAATAATGTCCAAGCGTTTGCTGAAAGTGGTTTTGATTTTGGAGATAAAAAGCAAAACGAGTATGTTGATATTTTATCTTATTCCGGTTGTAAGGCCGGAAAACGAGAAATGATCATTACTCCCGACGGTTATATCGCTGTATGCCCAATGGTTTCCACTGACAGAAGATTTCAAAACATGAATATAAGAGAGCATAGTCTTGAGGAAATATGGGAGACAGATTATTGGATAAATAAACTGCGAGAAGTCGATAAGAGTGATGTTCAAGGCAAGTGCGTTGATTGCACTAATTTGCTTGAATGTCAGGGAGGGTGCCATATCCTGTCTTATTTGAGATATGGACATTTAAATTATCCTGACCCCAGATGCCCCCATTAAAACAACTTGATTTTTATTTCCAGATTTGATAGAGTAAACCCAAATCTTATAAAAGGAGGTGAGCTTATGTTCTTTAAAAAAATCATTTTTGGTCTTCGTCCCTGGAAGAAGCATAATCGGGCCAGCTTGATCCCGCTTAAGGCTGCCACAAAGGCAGATCTAAGTTGCCCCGGATGCAAAGTGATTCCGGTATTGGACTAAACAATCTGTAAATAAGGCGGGGTCTCCTCGCCTTATTTTTACATAAGGAGAGAATTATGTCTGGTGAAGAGAGAAAAAAAGTTTCCAGTATTTTTTTGGAGTATGCCCAAAAAGCGGAATTATTTGATTACGGTCCTTTTAAAGGATCAATAGTTATCCGTCCTTATGCTTATTCCATGTGGGAAAAATTTCAGGCGTATTTGGATGCCGAGATCAAAAGGATGGATTGCGATAACCTTTATTTCCCTTGTTTAATTCCAGAGAGATTGTTATCTATGGAAAAAGAACACGTGGAGGGGTTTTCTCCGGAGTTAGCGATGGTCACCCATGGAGGAGGTGAAGAGTTGGTCGAAAAGTTGGCCGTTCGCCCCACTTCGGAGACCCTGATGTACTATTATTTTTCCAAATGGATATCCTCTTGGAGGGATTTGCCTCTTAAGGTCAATCAATGGTCAAACGTTGTTCGATGGGAATTAAGGCCCTTTCCTTTCTTGAGAACTTCTGAATTTCTTTGGCAAGAAGGTCATACCGTTCATGCCACTTACGAAGAGGGAGTTGAACAAGCTTTTGATGCCTTGAAGGCTTATGAGAGATTCTTTCGAGAAGTGCTGGCCATTCCGGTTTTTATAGGTAAAAAATCGGAAAAGGAAAAATTCGCCGGCTCCCTTTATTCTATGAGTTGCGAGGCACTGCTTTTAGACGGCAACGCTCTGCAGATAGCCACTTCTCATAATTTGGGGCAAAATTTCTCTCAAGTCTTTAAGGTAGATTTCCAAGACAAGCACGGAGAAAAGGATTATGCCTGGCAGACCAGTTGGGGGCTTTCCACCAGAGCGTTAGGAGGAATGTTTTTGACCCATATGGACGAGAAGGGACTGGTCATACCTCCCAAAGTGGCGCCTATCCAAGCAATCATAGTTCCCATTGGATCGCATAAGAATGAAGAGGTTTTAAAAACAGCCGAAAGGATAAAAAAGGATCTCAATAATGCTGATATAAGAACTAGGATAGATAACAGAGAACAATCCCCTGGATGGAAATTCAATGATTCGGAGTTAAAAGGAATTCCTATCAGATTGGAGGTTGGTCCCAGAGATGTAGAAACCGGAACAACTAAGCTTGTAAGGAGAGATACCGGAGATAAAAGTTGTGTTCCGATCGAACAATTGGTTATCAATATCCAAAATCTATTGGAAGATATTCAGAGCAATTTATACAAGAAAGCTCAAATTTTCACGGAAAATAACAGTCATAAAGTGGAGGACTATGAAGAATTCAAAAAGATAATAAAGGAAAAGAGGGGATTTATTTGGGCCGATTGGTGTGGAAGTCAAAAATGCGAAGAGACCATCAAGACAGAAACTAAGGCCACCACCAGATGCATTCCGTTCGAAGATAAATCATCATTCAATACCGGCAAGTGCATCAGATGTGGTCACAAAGCTCATTATCGCCCGATCTGGGCCAGATCTTATTAAAGAAACATAACATGCAATTCAAGATAAGGGCACAAAATCATTTGTGCCCTTTTTTTATTGTTAACATTGCAGCAAAAGGGTTTATACTTTTAGTGGTTGTTGGGGTAGATCTTGAATTTTGAATTAAACTAAAACAAATTTATGTCGGATACAAATGATAAAGCCAAAGACAGGATGAGGGTGTTTGGTAGGGGGTTGTTTTAATTGTTTTTGGCTTGTCCGGGCGGGTGATTGGAGTTTATATTGAAAAATGATAAAATTAATATATCTACTTAATAAATAAAAAATAACTATGGTCCAAGCGAACAAGAAAAAGATATTTTTTACCACGAGTTGTGTGGCTTTTTTTATGTTTTTGTGCCTTACCCCCGTTTTTAAGGCAAAAGCGGAAACAACTTCTACCACAAGCACTTCCACTAAGCCCGATCTGGCAGTAAAAGCTATTACTTTTATTTCTGAGAATCAAACAGAGGGAGAGAAAGGCGCTTTAGCGGTTAGTATTGAAAATTTGGGAGGCGAGTTAACAAGCAAGGAAGGACTAATGAGTTGGCATAACAATTTTGGCGACCAAGGTTTTGTTTTCGATGAATCTACCCCGGATATCAATTCCTTTGAAGTTAGTAGGGGGATGCCTACAGAATTTTATCCGTTACAAAAAGATGAGAGCATAATTTTTAAATGGCTGGGGAAGTTCAAAATTTCCGGAGAATTAAAATTAAAATTTATTGTGGATAAGGCCGATAAGTTAGAGGAAGCAAAAGAGGGGAATAATAGTTTGATTGAAGCAATAAAAATAAAAAGTTCCAGTAGTGATACTTCCGAAGTAGAATCTATTGCTTTATCCGGAGAAGGAAAGGATATCAAATGGACAGTGGATGGGCACAGCGATAAGGGCTTTAAGGTGGTCTGGTCCAAGGATCCGAAGCCAACCTATCCCGGAGATAAATTCCATTATTACACCGACCCCGATAAAAATTCCGATACACTTAGGGCCTTTGACGGCAGTGGTATTTATCATGTCCGGGTCTGTGAGTATTTGGGAGGTAAATGCGGTGTTTACAGTAATGAGATAAAAGTAAAGCTGGGAGAGGATGCTTCCAGTGATAAAGACACAGACAAAACCGATTCGGAAAAAGAAGAGAAAGAAGACGAAGAGATCAAAAATATTAAAGATAAAGTAAACAAATTGATCAGTGGCAAATTGGATAACCTCTCGGAGAAGATCGAAGATTTAGAGCAGAAAGTGGAAGAACAAAAATCCCAAATAGAACAGTTAACTGGCCTAACTTCTGACCTAAAGGAATTAGCCGGCAACATGAGGGACGCTATTAATGATTTTGTGGCCTACGGAGTGGATAAAAACACTGAACAATTGGGCGCCGGTGAGAGGGCGGCGGTCATCCATTCCTATAAAAAGGCCTTTGGCGAGTTACCGAATTCTGAAAAAGATCTAACCGATGTGGTTAAGATCGCCAACGGCAGATGGCCCGGTAAGACCAATGAAAAAGCGGAAGAAGAGGCCAAAAAGAAATTTATGGAGATCTATGATCGGGTCCCGGATATGGATAACCCCAAAGATGAAGCGGCTGTCACTGTAATGGCCTATGGACTTAGGCAAAAAGCGGAGAATCGAAATTTAGAAAGTGAGGAAAGAGGCCTTAAGATATTCAAGAACATCTACGGCCATATGCCGCAAAACACGGAAGAATGGAATGTTATGCAGGCCATAACTTATTCCGGGGCGACCCGGGGAACCGACTCGGACGGAGATCTATTAACCGATGAAAGAGAAGAGGAATTGGGAACAGATCCCAACGATCCGGATACTGATGACGACGGCTACAAGGACGGAATAGAAGTGGCCAACGGCCATGATCCGTTGAGTCAATAATAAAGGAATCGATTAAATATTTTTTGCTTACTGTGACATCCGGTCTTTTTATAGTTTTTCAGGGGGCTCTTGCTTGATTCTTGCCATCCCCATCAAAAAACCCGAAAAGTATATCTTTTGGGTTTTTTGATGTTTTAGTTGTAGGGTCGGTTTTGAATTTTGAATTCTTGCCTCTAATATTTACCACTCCCGAAGATTTACAAATATCTCCATAATAATTTTTATATAACACGGCTTTTGTAGCTGGGTTTGTTAATTAAACAAAAAAAGGGGTCTGAAAAGTTCAGACCCCTTTGCTTTAGGGATTAAGGCGTTGAGATGTCGCCGGGACCCCCGAACGGATCATCATGGATGCTGATGGAATCTCCGTCCCCCGTTGGAATGCGGGTGGTGATAACTGAGTCACCTTCGTTCGGCCCATAAGGGTGGATGTGGGTGTCACCACCTCCGGGCAGAGGAATAGAAGAGTTTCCGGGGTGACCGGGGTTATTTCCGCCAGGTCCGTTAAAATCGTCAATACCTGCCATAATACACCTCCTAAAAAATTTGTTTACAGTTTAAAGAGCAAATTTGTTATTCCTGGGTTTTTATCACCTCCTTTCTCAAGAATTCATGGTATAGGACCCTATATCATTGCTAATGGTGGTGGTGAGAGTTTCTTTTCTTTTGCTTGATAGTGGTCCATATACGGGACAAGCAGGCCATTCATTAACGGGAAGTTTCATCTTGGGTGGTTTACCTTCATTGTGTTTTTTGCGTCTTGACTTTATTGATTCGATGGCCATTTTGTCAAAGTTAGAACAAAGATTGCCGCTTTTTTGATAGGGGCAACTTGCCACCTTAATCACCTCCACAGAGGGGGTTTGGACCCTCCATTTTCCGTCTATAAATTTTTCAGTCCATTGCATTAACACCTTTACATTAACTTTGCTTTCCTCGGGGGCCTTGGTGTGGCCCCAGCGAGGTTTACAAACTGCATTTACGGTTTCTTTGAATTTTTTTTCGGCGCCTTCTTTTGCCATGATTTTTTCCTCCTTGACTTTAAAAATTGTATTTTTCCTACAAAAGTTGGAACTGGATAAATACTATAACAAATAATTTCATTTTTGGCAACCCTTTGGCCCTACATCTGTTTTCAAGTTTAACATACTAAAAAAGGACAGCTAATGCTAGTGAAATATTTTTGGGGTTTTTGGGATTAGGTCTTGTTTTTTTACATTTTGAGTTGATGTAATAAAATCAAACCAAATCAAAATTGATCAAGATAATCTATGTCCAGACCTCTAAGAATTTAATACCCCGGAGCACAGTATCACATCATATTCCGCGGTAATGGCGGTAATAATGTTTTCCGGGACAAATTAGATTGTCAGGTTTTTTTGGCTCAGCCGCAGTCTCTGACCCCGGGACTGCAGCTTCTTAAAACAACAAATAAATGTTAAAATAAAACCAATAACATCGATCCTTAAAAAACTTTACCGGATAACCCTCTTAATGATATGGTGAATATGGAGATGCTTCAAGTGGTTATATTTTCCATAATAATAGGATTGGCCTTGGTGAGTATCAAGCCGGAGAAGTCAAAGCCGACCCTGAATCTTTTGAATTCCGTGCAGGCAGTGTGTATGAAAATAGTTCGTTGGACCATGCTCTTGGCTCCGATCGCCGTTTTTGGTTTATTGGCGCAATTGACCATGAAGACCGGAATACAATCTCTGTTTAGTATCGGGTATTATATCGGGACGGTTATGATCGGTTTATTTATTATGATCCTTGTTTATTTGCTTATAGTCCTGATATTGGGGAGGAAAAATCCTTTAACATTTCTTAGGGATATCCGGGAAGCGCAACTCTTGGCCTTTTCCACCGACAGCTCCATTGTAACCATGCCTTTATCAACGAAAATAGCTGAAGAAAAACTGAAAATAAAGACATCTGTTTCCAATTTTGTTATTCCTATCGGGACCACTATAAATATGGACGGCACGGCCCTTTACTGGGGAGTGGCCACTGTTTTTTGGCCCAGATATTCGGTATTGAATTGGGCCTCGGCGCCATTTTGGTATTGATAATGACCGCTGTCGGGGCTTCTATAGGTACTCCGGCCACTCCCGGTGTCGGGATAGTCATTTTATCAACCGTTTTGGTCAGCATAGGAATACCGACCGCCTGGATCGTTCTGATAGTGGGCGTGGACAGGATTTTGGAGATGATGAGAACGGCCACCAATGTAACCGGAGATCTGACGGCCGCAGTGGTTATGGATCGGATGGTCAAGGAAGAAGCGCCTGTAAAAGCTCAATTGAAAGAAGCTTGGGGTTAAGTTTGTAAGTTAGCGGGGATCGTGTAAAAATAACTTAGATTGATATGAAAACACTTATAATTTACGCTTCCATCCATCACGGCAACACCAAAAAGGTTGCCCAAGAAATCAGCTCCGTGCTAAAGGCCAAGGTTTTATCCTTTTCAGAAGTAAATCGAAAAGATATAGAAGAAGCCGATCTGGTCGGCTTCGGTTCCGGCATTTATTTTACCAAATTCCACAAGGGCTTGATCAATTTGGTGGAGGAATTACCGGACATGGAAGGCAAAAAGGCCTTTTTATTCTCCACCAGCGGCATGAAGGCCAATAATATTTTTAATAGGTCGCATGATAAATTCAGAAAAATTTTGGAAAAGAAAAAGTTTGAAGTAGTAGGAGAATATACTTGTCCCGGATATGATACTTATAGCTTATTAAAATATATCGGCGGGATAAACAAAAATAGGCCTGATCAAAAAGATATAGACAGGGCAAAAGAGTTTGCCCAATCAATTAAACCCCATAATTGATTCGATCTATCCCAAAAGAATTGATAGTTGCTGTTGATCCGGATAGGGGTAAAGACTACCGGCATTAGGATTATTATTAAATATTATTTATGATCTTAAAATTATTTTTGATCGCTTTTCCGGTTTTTTTATTAATTGATATGCTTTGGCTCGGAGTGATAGCCAAAAATTTTTATTATAGACAGATCGGGTCTTTGATAAAAAAGCGAGTTAATTGGTCGGCTGCTATAATATTTTACGGATTATTTGTTTTTGGTTTGGTTTTCTTTGTTATTGTTCCGGCAGTGGAAAGCATTTCTTGGGTGGTAGCTCTTTTCCGGGGCAGTTTATTCGGTTTAATAACTTATGCCACTTATGACCTTACTAATTTATCCACTTTAAATAATTGGCCCTTAAAGCTGACTATAGTAGATATTTTATGGGGAGTGGTTCTGGCTTCCTTGGTGTCTATAATAACTTATTTTATTTCAATTACTTGGATAATATGAATTATTTCTTAATATTGGCCGGGGCCTTGCTCATTTATATGAGTTTTTGGTTTGTCCTTTCCTTGATCAAAAAAAGGAATGATGTAGCTGATGTGGCCTGGGGGCTGGGCTTTGTCCTCCTGGCCTGGCTATCTCTCTTTATTTCTGATAATTTTGAGATCAGGACGGTTTTAACCACTTCCTTGGTCAGTATTTGGGGCTTGCGCTTAGCTTATCACATAGCCAAGCGTCACCGGGGCGAAGAGGAGGATTATCGCTACCTGAATTATCGAAGATCCTGGGGTAAGTGGTTCTATATCCGCTCTTATTTGCAGATATATCTTTTGCAGGGCTTTTTTTTGTTTTTAATTGCCTCCCCGGTTATGATCATAAATGTTTTTTCCGATGGCGGTTTGGGTTTTGGGGACCTGGTTGGGCTTTTAATATGGGGTATCGGCTTTTCTTTTGAATCTATAGGAGACGCCCAACTGGCCAGGTTTATTAAAGATCCGGCTAATAAAGGAAAACTTATGATGAGCGGATTATGGAAATATAGTCGTCACCCTAATTATTTTGGAGAAGTTTTTCAGTGGTGGGGGGTGTGGGTGATCGCCCTGTCTGTTCCCTATGGCGTCTGGGGAATCATTGGTCCGATAACCATTAGTTATTTAATACTAAAAGTTTCCGGCATCCCCATGCTGGAAAAGAAAATGGCCGAGCACCCGGATTTTAAAGAGTATAAAAAAAGGGTTAGTGTTTTCTTTCCCTTACCCCCCAAGAAACAATAATTTTGGGGTCAGGTTTTGAACTTTGAATAGGTCAGTATACATACTAAATAAAAAATCATGAAGTTCTATAATGTATTTAAAAGAGTGATTCTATTCGGAGCGATCTTAGTAATTATCGTCTCCGTGTTTTTGGTGGTGAAAAATGTCAACGAAAAGGAAGAGGAGAATGTTGATAAAAACAACGGCACAACAACCTCCGTGGACACAGTACCTTCCGATGATAAGGATAAAGATGTGGAGCCGCCGTTCACGGCTCCGGGCGAGGAGGAGAAAGATCGGGAGAACGGGGAGCGGGAAACTCCACCTAAAAAAGACAAGGAGAAGCCGGTAGAGAAGCCGGAAGAAGATCGGCCTCAAGTGGCTATTATTGTAGATGATCTGGGGTATAATCCCGATTTGGACCAAGAACTCTACCAATTGGACCATCCTCTTACTTTGGCGGTGTTGCCTTTTCGCTCCCATACCCAAGAGACAGCGGAAACTTTTGAAAGTAAGGATAATTTTGAATTACTTCTTCACCTGCCTTTGGAGCCGATGGATGAAAAACATAAAGAAGAAAACATGGCCACCGTGGATATGACCCGGGAAGAGATCGCTTCTTTTCTGGATGATTCTTTGAAAGATCTGGAAGGTGTGGAAGGGATCAATAATCACAAGGGCTCCAGGTTTACTTCCGATGAGACCCGAATGGGCTATCTTTTGGAGGAGATTAGGCAACGCGATCTGTTCTTTGTGGATAGCTACACCTTGGGCGATTCGGTCGGTTATCCTTTGGCCTCGGAGATGGGTATCCCCACGGCCAGAAGGGATGTTTTTTTGGATTATAATGATGACAAACAAGCTATTATAGATGAGTTGCAACGACTGGAGGGGATAGCCCGGGAAAACGGCACGGCCATTGGCATCGGTCACCATCGGGAAAATACCATCCAGGCCCTAAAAGAAGAATTGCCTAGAATGAAAAAAAGAGGAGTTGAGTTGGTGGTCATTTCCGAGGTTTTGAAGTAGTTTTAAGATAAGCATCGAGTTTAGGTTTTGAATTCGAAATGATCGATCGAAACAATATTCATTGACTTTTAAGGCACCTTTGTGTTAATTTTAAGCGTCATTGGGAGAGCACAGTTCTATATCTTGTAACCAATATTTCAAAGGAGGTATCAAATTGGAAAATGCGAAAGTTTTTTATGAAAGTGAAGAAGAAGGGATTGAGGAAAGGATCAATAAATGGCTCAACAAAATGGGCAACAGGATCGAGATAACCCGGGTGATACCGGGTGTTTCGGGGCAAACCTATTTTTCCCCGGTAATTTTTATCTTTTATAAAGAGAGGTATCATTCCGGTTTCTATCATTTGTGATCTTGTTTTCATTCCGGCCCCTTGCGAAAGAGTATTTCGTTCGGGGCTTTTTATTAGGGTCGACTGAATAAGTTCAGGCATATTTTGGACGGCGAAGCCGGCTGCAAATAGGGTTTAAGTTTAAAAATTGTTATGTTAAAATTAAATAAGATCAGCAATTATTAATTAAATATATTATGGAAAACTTAGAGGACGAAGCCTTAAAATCAGCCGCGGAACTGGAAAGAAAAAACCAGGAAATAGAAAATTCTTCACCAGAAGACAAGGAAAAAAAATTAGTTGAAGTCAATGAATTGGAAGAAAAAATGGATGAATTAGAAAGATCCTTGGGGGTAAGTAGCGAAGAAATACTTGAATTTTATAACAGCTTAAATTATAAACAGGCTGAATCGGAATTGGAGAAAGAGGGGGTGGATGTGGATTTGAGGAACCTTGAAAGCGCTAAGAATAAACTTAAAAAATTCAAAGCCGGGAAATTGGCCAAAATAGCCGCTTGTTTATTAATACTTACAGTTTCTTCCGGGAGCTTACCTCAACAAGTTCAAGGTAGTGACCTGAAAGGGGAGTCTAAAAAAACTGAAAAGAAAGACACTTCCGAAATGAATTTTTTAAAAGAACAGGAAAAGAATATTGTCAAAAATATTAAAAATGATTTTAAAGATTTTTTCTCCGGAGAATTGGTGGGTAAATACGGAGAATTGGATAAAGATGACATTGCTTCTGTCCTAACTTTGTTTAATAAAAAAGGTGAGAGAATGGAAGTTTCTCCCTTGGAAAAAGATGGCGAGATCTCTGTTTTTATTTATGGTCAAGGGCAGTAT
>Ga0102938_10002211_pt1 | contig 14766 bp, 8 predicted proteins | sample SalPonR2_B_D2_MG_FD_84516 | JGI IMG/M metagenome (GOLD analysis project Ga0102938, IMG submission 84516) | Salt pond soil microbial communities from South San Francisco under conditions of wetland restoration - Salt Pond MetaG R2_B_D2_MG | ecosystem: Environmental > Aquatic > Marine > Intertidal...
ATCGTCGATTCGCTGAAAGTGGCCTCCGCGATTGAAGAACAATTGATCGCGTGTGGAAGCCGCTCGGACCGCCGGATCGTCGTCGGGATGCCCGCCGGCTTGTGTGAAAAAAACATCCGGCCAGCCGTCCAGGTCGTAGTCCTCCACCGCGACTCCGCCGCCGGTGATGTGATGCAGCCAGCGTCCCAACGACTGATCGGGCTGGCCGTGATCGTAGCTGAATTCCAAGCCTCGCTCGGCGGCTTCGTCGACCAGTCGGATCGGCTGCAGGGAATCCAAGTCGGGCTGTCCGGCGAACTCGGGTTGATCGGTCGGGTCGCCCTCGGCCGCCGGCGCACCGGTCGTTGCACCGGAGGACTCGGGACGAAACCGCTCGCTCAGATCGGCGATCAGGGCTTCCCGCTCGATCCGCGCCGCGGCGCGCCCGATCCGACGCTTCTGATCGGCAAAGTCCGCCACCGGATCGGTCGGCAGCTTGGCGGCCAAGTTCAGCCACAATTGGACCTCTTTTTCGCGTCCCAAGTCCGCCAGCAATTCGGCGACTCCGACGGCGACGCGTTGGGAAGGTTGTCTGTCGGCACGCAGCGCGGTGCTCGCGGCGCACAGTTCCTGATACCTCGTCGTGTTCTCGGCGACGACTTCGGCGGCCTCGGTCAGTCCCAAGCCGCCCAGTCCGGTGGCCAAGCGTCCCGACGCGATCATGGCGACGAACGGGTCTGCGGCGCTTTGCAGCAACGACGCGACGGCGGCCTCGGTCTGGCCCGCTTGTTGCCGGTACAATCCCAAGGCGTACCAAAACTCCGGGCGGTCCAGCGAAGCGGGGTCCTGTTTCGCGATCAGTTCGCCCAGCGATTCCAGTTGCAGCGTGTCGGCGTACAAGTAAGCCAACAAACCGACGGCCGGGCCGTAGTCGGGATGCTCGGCAACGATTTGCTCGTTCAGGCGGCTGGCTTCGACTTTCTCTCGGCTCAGCCAGAGCCGGACGACTTCGGCCAGTCGGGGTCGCAGGTCATCCGGGTAGCGTCGCAGCGCCGCATCGACCACCGCGTCGCTGGAATCGCGAGGCTTGATCAGGCACAACAGGGACGTCAACTCCTCGGGCGTCGCGATGCCGCGATCGACCATCCGCCGATCGACCGCCTGCGCCCCCCAGACATCGCCGACGATGGAAAGCAAGCGGCCGAGTAGTCGCCACCGGGCGTCAGACTTCTCCGGCATCGCTTGCAGCCGCCGGATCACGTTCATGACGTCGCCACCGGCGGTCTTGGCGAACATCCATTCTTCCCAACGGTCGTCGCTGAGTTCGCCGCTGGCAGCGGCCAGGGCTTCGAAACGTTCGTCGGCTTGCGTCCAATCCTCTCGTTCGACCGACAGGCGAGCGGCCAGCAACAGAATTTCCGGATCGTCGGGGGTTCGCATCATTTGTTGCACGACCAACTCGTCAGCGGCGCCCAAGTTTCGCGACCGGCGTAGGGCACCGAATTTGGCGCGAAAGCTTTCCGGCCTCCGCTGGGCTTCGGGCTCGGGGTCCGTCGTCGACGGGCCGCAGCCGCCCACCGCGACGACAGACAGGGACAGCAAGCATGAAAAAAGAAGGGCCGGCTTCATGGTGTCGATGAATCGGAGGAGAAAAGGAGGATCGTTCTACGGTAGCTTAACACGCCGGGGCGGCCCTCAAGGTTCGCCCCGCGGGTAGGATTGGTGGCGGTCGAGATGACGAGATGACGTCGAACCGCGACGTTCTGTCGTGCCCCGGGCCGAGGCCTCGTTCGGCCCCCGGATCGACGTCAAAACATGACGGCGGAGGCTCCGTCACCGACCGGCGGCCGACAATCTTTGGCGATTGAGTTCGACCGAGAGTAGGCGACGGTTGCTCCAAGGGGTAAGCTCCGTCGTCCTGGTGCTAGATGCCATTCGAATATCAGAAACGGAAGCTCATTCCATGCAGGTTCTCTTCGATTCCGCTGTTGACGGGACGTTCGGTTTGCCGTCCCTGTTTTTCGCTGCCGAAACGACGGCTTTGATAAATGATTCTCGGCCGCTGCCGTTGTGGTGGCACATCACATGGTTGACGGCCGGCGTGGCGTTGGTCGGCGCCGTGGGTTTTTACCGCTGGATCATGCGGCAGAGTGAGGGCAACGAACGGATGCGAGAAATCGCCCAGTACGTTCGTGAAGGCGCCTACGCTTATTTGAAGCGTCAGTACCGCGTGGTGACGATATTTTTTGTCGTCGTTTCGCTGCTGTTGGCCTTCATGGCGTTCGGGTTGGAAGTCCAGCACCGCTTGGTGCCGTTCGCGTTCTTGACCGGAGGTTTCTTCTCCGGCTTGGCCGGATTCTTTGGGATGAAGACGGCTACCAATGCGTCGGCGCGGACCGCGCAGGGTGCCAGCGAATCGCTCGACCGGGGACTCAAAATCGCCTTTCGTGCCGGTGCCGTGATGGGTTTGGCCGTCGTCGGATTGGCCATGTTGGACATCAGTTTGTGGTTCTTGTATCTGTACAAGTTTCACCATTTGGTCTTCGGCGGAGAACCCATGAGCCTGGAGACGATCACCGTGGTGATGCTGTGCTTCGGCATGGGGGCGTCCTCGCAAGCCCTGTTCGCTCGCGTCGGGGGTGGCATCTACACCAAGGCCGCGGACGTCGGCGCGGACTTGGTCGGTAAAGTCGAAGCGGGGATCCCCGAAGACGATCCGAGAAACCCGGCCACGATCGCCGACAACGTGGGCGACAACGTCGGTGACGTGGCGGGAATGGGGGCAGACCTTTACGAGTCGTACGCCGGTTCGATCCTGGCCACGATGGCGCTCGGTGTCGCGGCGGTCAGCCTGGGCGGCACGCCGGAAGGCTTCGACGACAAACTGACCGCCCAGCTCGCCTTCCTAGGCGCCCCGATGGTCTTGGCCGGCGTGGGGATCTTGCTTTCCCTGGCGGGAATTTTCTTGGTCGCGACCAAGGAAGGCGCTTCGATGAAAGAACTGATGCTGGCGCTGAACAAAGGCATCTGGGGCTCCAGCGCCATGGTCGTCGTCGCTGCCGTCGTGCTGATGCCGTTGCTGTTGCCTTCCTCGATCGCCTGGGGCGTCGTCGCGGCGGTCATCATCGGGTTGGTCGTCGGCTTGGTGATCGGCTACGGCACCGAGTACTACACCAGCGCGGAATACAACCCGACGAGAAAGATCGCCGACCAAGCCGTTTCCGGGACCGGGCCGCTGATCATCGACGGCGTGGCAACCGGCCTGCTGTCGAGCTGGATTCCGATCGTGTCGGTCAGCATCGGCATGATGGTTTCGTTCACCGTTTGCAACGGGTTTGAAAACTTGGTGATGGGCTTGTACGGCGTCGGCATGGCGTCGGTCGGCATGCTTTCGACGCTGGGCATCACGCTGGCGACCGACGCGTACGGACCGATCGCCGACAACGCGGGTGGCAACGCGGAGATGTCAGGCCTGCCCAAGGAGGTCCGCGAGCGGACCGATGCCTTGGATTCGCTGGGCAACACCACCGCGGCGATCGGCAAAGGCTTCGCGATCGGATCCGCGGCACTGACTTCCCTGGCTTTGCTGGCCGCGTACCTGGAAGAAGTCCGCGTCGGGATCCACCGCGAAGCCGCCTCGGTGTATGAAATTCAAGAGGGTGAGATCTTTTCCACCGTCGCCCTCGGGTACGGCAAATACGGCATCTACGTCGGCCACGATGAGGTCAGCAATCTAACCCACAACGATCACTACACCATCAGCGCGATCGCGGGGACGGGCGACGGAGCGATCGAGATCGATGTCGACGGAGAACCGGTCAGCGTTCGCGTCATTCACGTCGGAGCTTTGCTGGAACCCGAGAAAGACACGGGCGGCGAAGGCACGGGCGGCGAAGGCACGGGCGAGGAATCGTCCGATCAAGCCTTGCTGCGACAACTGTCCTCCGCGAGGCCGGCCGGCCTGAACGAATTCATGTCCTACTACGACGTGACCCTGATGAACCCCAAGGTTTTGGTGGGCGTGTTCTTGGGCGTGTTGATGGTGTTCGTGTTTGCCGCCATGACGATGAAGGCCGTCGGTCGTGCCGCCATGGCCATGGTGATGGAAGTCCGGCGACAATTCAAAGAGATCCCCGGAATCATGGACGGCACCGCGACGCCCGATTACGCCAGATGCGTCGCCATCTCGACCTCCGGGGCGCAGCGCGAAATGCTGCGGCCTTCCTTGCTGGCCGTCTCGGTCCCGATCGCGGTCGGCTTGGTTTTGGGCGTCGGCGGTGTGATGGGACTGCTGGTCGGTGGTCTGTGCAGCGGGTACGCGATGGCGGTGTTCATGAGCAACGCCGGCGGTGCGTGGGACAACGCCAAGAAATACATCGAAACCGGCCACCACGGAGGCAAAGGTTCCGATGCCCACAAGAGCAGCGTCGTCGGCGACACGGTGGGCGACCCTTTCAAAGACACGACCGGACCGTCACTGAACATTTTGATCAAGTTGATGAACATGGTCAGCATCGTGTTCGCCGGTTTGGTCGTCAAGTTTGCACCCGAGATCGGAGCCTTCCTCGGCATGGGGCCTTAGGAACCGCTTTTTAGGCCCGCATCCTCCCTAACCACCGCCTTCTTGAAAGCGAATCCGTCATGGACATTCACCTTTACTTGATGTGCTATCGTCACGAAGCTTTGGTCGCGTCGCATTTGTCGGCCGAAGAATTCGGCGCCTACATGGCCGTCGGCACTCGCAAAAAGACCTTCGGCAATGTGATTTTCTTCGAAGTCGAGCGCGGCGGGATCGACCCCGAATTGAATCTCGACCACTTGGAAGAACGTTGCCAGCCGCACAGCGACGGGCGGCCGCGACGCAGCAAGTACATGAGCGTTTATCGGGTCATGGAACGGGTGCCGCTTCCGGCTTACGGCAAGCTGCACCTGACGACCCGAGACGGACGTGTCCTCAGCCTGGACGGTGTCGATGGGGCGAGCGGTGCCTCATCCGGCGGACCTTACATGTACACGGAATTGTGTCCCCTGACGCCCCGCATCGTCACGATGCTGGACCCGGCCGCCTTCACGGCCAGCATCACCGACCTGTCGCATCCGATCAGTGTGCCGAGAATCTTTTTTGCCGACACGCAAGTGTCCCGTGACGACGACGGCCGGTTGGCCGGATACCTGCCGTATCACAATTCCAGTCACATCGAAGACTGCTTGGACGAAATCCTCGCTAAATCCGAAAAGATCGGCAAAACCGTCGACCGTGACCCGCCCTTGAACGCGTTCTATCGGACCGTCGCGTCGGGCTTCTATCTCGGAGATCCGTCGGGCCTCAAGCACTACGCGTTTCCCAGCCCGGAAGAGCTGGACGGCCGGCACCACGAGTGGTGGCGGTCGGCCTCCATGGGATGAAACGGCCGCGATGGGATGAAACGGGATCGTTCGTCGGGCGAAACGGCAGGCGGGAAAACGGAGGTCCGGTCTTTGTCGCCCGGGCCGACGAGGAATCCGATGACTTCGGCACGGCATTTGAACACCATGGGATTGTGGTACGCTAAGCGGACCGCAAGACACCCACCAGCCTGACGCATCCCGTGGACACTTCGAACTCGCCGGAGCCTTTCGTTATCTCTTCCAACAACACCTCCATCACCCCCATCGTCGTCGGCGAAGCCCTCATCGACGCCTTTTCCGATGGTCGTGAAGTGATCGGTGGGGCCCCGTTGAACGTGGCCTGGAATTTGCAGGGACTCGGACAGTCACCCTTGTTCGTCTCGAAGGTCGGTGAAGACGCCGTTGGCGAGAGAATCGTCTCGCGAATCCGTCGATGGGGTCTGAGCACCCGGGCGATCAGGATGACCGACGAACACCCCACCGGAGTGGTGTCGGTGAAGCTGACCGACGGCGTCCCGGACTACGAGATCGTCTACCCGGTGGCCTACGATTTCATCGACCCGCCGCAGGATTTCGGGTCGGATCTTCCTCAGCCGGCGCTGCTTTATTTGGGCTCGCTGGCTTGGCGAAGGCCCGAATCGATCGACCGATTACGGCATTGGATCGAGGCTTTCGGCGGATCGAGATTCGTCGACATCAACCTGCGTGCCCCGTGGTTCGACGACGGCGTGATTGCGACGCTGGCCCATGGCGCGTCGGTGTTGAAGCTGAACGACGAAGAACTGACGCAGTTGTCGGGTCTTCCCGCCGAAACCTCGGCTCAAATCGGTGCGGCCGTGGATCGGCTGCGGCAACGCTGGGGCTGCGAGACGTTCTTGGTGACGTGCGGCAGCAAAGGGGCCTGGGCGATTACCGACCGAAAGCAGTTTTTTGCTCGCGCACCGACCATCGACCACTTGGTCGACACCGTCGGCGCCGGAGACGCTTTTGCCGCCGCGGTGATCGATGGGCGTCTGAGAGGGCGGGACTGGCAAACGTGCCTGGATCGAGGCGTACGGATTGCCGGCCGCATTTGCGGCATCGCCGGTGCGACGTCGGAAGACGAGACACTCTACGACTTGGAGAACAGCGATGGCGACGACCAATCTGTCCGGGCTTGAAGCAAGCCTGTTATTTACAGCCGAGGAAATGCTCGACGACGAGCCGAGGACACACAAGAAATCGAACATGGGCATTCTGGAAAAACGCGAAGATCTCAAAATCACCCTGATCAGTTTGCACGGTCTGATCCGCGCGAAGGACCCCGAACTGGGACGCGACGCCGACACCGGCGGACAAATCAAATACGCGATCGAGCTTGCCAAGGAATTGGCCGCCCAGCCTCAGGTCCGGCACGTCGAATTGCTGACGCGGCAAATTTTCGATCCGAAAGTCGACGAGGATTACGCGCGGGTGGAGGAACCGATCTGCGAAAACGCGAAGATCGTTCGCATCCCTTTCGGCCCGCGACGTTACATCCGCAAAGAAGCCCTGTGGCCCTACCTGGAAATGTTTGTCGATCAAACACTGGTGCATTTCCGCCGCACCGGATTGCCCGACATCATTCACGGCCACTACGCCGACGCGGGCTTGGCCGGTGCACAGCTCGCCAGGCTGCTGCACGTTCCGTTCATCTTCACCGGCCATTCGCTGGGCCGTGTCAAGAAAAAACGCCTGTTGGCCGGCAAGGCCGATCCCAAAAAACTGGAGCGGAAATACCACTTCAAGCTCCGCACCGAAGCCGAAGAAATCGCGTTGGAAACCGCTTCGATGGTCGTGACCAGCACGACACAGGAAGTCCAACAGCAATACGAATTGTACGACCACTACGTGCCGGCGCGGATGGAAGTCATTCCGCCCGGCGTCGATTTGGATTCGTTCACGCCGTGCCGCGAGGATTGGCAGCGACCCGCGATCGCCGACGAACTGGACAAGTTCTTGCGGGATCCGGAAAAACCGATGGTCCTGACCATGGCGCGGCCCGACGAGCGGAAGAACTTGGAAAAACTGGTCGAGGTCTACGGGGAAAGTGAAGAACTGCAAAGGCTGGCGAACTTGGTTTTGGTGATGGGCGCCCGCGACGACCTACGGGATTTGCCCAAAGGCCAGCAAGCGGTCATCAACAACGTCTTGCACTTGATCGACAAGTACGACTTGTACGGCAAGGTCGCCTATCCGAAACGGCACACGCCCAGCGACGTGCCGGACCTTTATCGGCACGCCGCTTCACTGCGGGGCGTGTTCGTGAACCCGGCTTTGACGGAACCGTTCGGGTTGACCTTGCTGGAAGCCGGCGCGTCGGGGTTGCCGATCGTCGCGACCAACGACGGCGGTCCACGCGACATCATCGCCAACTGCGAAAACGGCCTGCTGGTCGATCCTCTGGACGACCAGCAAATCGAAAACGGTTTGCTGCGGGCGTTGACCGAACCGGAGCAATGGGACGAGTGGTCGGCCAACGGAATCACCGGCACGCGGAAGCATTATTCTTGGTCGAACCATGCCAAACGCTACCTTCGTGACCTGGACGATATCCTGGAAAATTCCGTGGCCCCGGTGCTGTCGGTTCACACCAAAGTTCGCCGGCTGCCCGATTTCGACCGCATCATCATCACCGACTTGGACAACACCCTGACCGGTGACGATGAGGCGCTTGCGGACTTCAACGAGATGCTTCGTGGCAACGAAAATATCGGATTCGGCATCGCGACCGGCCGTCGGTTGGACAGCGCCATGGGCTTGATCGAACAGCTGCACCTGCCCAAACCGGACGTCATTGACACCGACGCGGGGACTCAGCTTCACTATGGCGAAGATCTGACGCCCGACGCGAGTTGGCAAAAGCAGATCGGATTCGCTTGGCGTCCCGATGAAATCGCTGAGGTCTTGGATCCGCTCCCCGGCTTTGAACGGCAAGCCGATGAAAATCAGTCAAAATACAAACTCAGTTACACCATCGATCCGGACGTCTCGCCGAAAACCACGGTCATCAAAAAGATGATCCGGGCCGCCGGATTGCGAGCTAAGGTTGTCTTGTCGCTGGACATGTATGTCGACATCATCCCGGTTCGTGGCGGCAGCGACATGTCGATGCGGCATCTGTTGTGGAAATGGGGATTTTCTCCCGAAAAAGTCCTGGTCGCCGGTGACTCGGGCAACGACGCTGGCATGCTCCTCGGACGGACCTTGGGCGTCGTCGTCGGCAACCACAGCAAAGAACTCAATCGTTTGCGGAAACGACCGCGGATCTACTTCGCCGAGGCCGCCCACGCGCGGGGGATCCTCGAAGGCGTCGCGTACTACAACTTCCTAGACCACATTCGAATTCCAAATGATCAGATCGAACCGTAGCGAATCGTCCGCCAGCGTGGTTCGGCCACGCTTCGGTGTTTCGTTTCAGGCGGATCTGTCACTACAAAGGCTGCGTCCACGTTTGGATCAGGCGTGGCAGGATTTTGAGGTCTCGGAGGATCTGCGCGCCGAATTCGAAGACCGCTTGGAACAGTACTGGGAAGAATTGTTCGGCCTGCTGCTGAAGTTGTACGGCGACCGCTATGACTTTTTCTATCACCTGGAACAAATCCTGTTGACTGCGGCCAAAGCCTGGGCCGAACGTCCGGAAAACCTGCGGGCGATCGACCGTCGCCGCATCCATGACCCCGATTGGTTTCAGTCACAAAACGTCGTCGGCGGTGCTTTGTATGTCGATTTGTTCAGCGAGAATCTTGGCAAGCTCGCCGATTCGATCGAGTACTTCAAAGAACTCGGGCTGACCTATCTGCACCTGATGCCCTTGTTCGCCGTGCGTCCCGGGGACAACGACGGCGGTTACGCGATCAGTGATTACCGCAACGTCGATCCGCGACTCGGGACGATCGAAGACCTGCAAGTCTTGTCGGATCAACTGCACGAAGCCGGCATCACTCTGGTGTTGGACTTCGTCTTCAATCACACCTCCGAGGACCATCACTGGGCCAAAGCCGCCCAGAGCGGTGATGCCGAGTTTCAGGATTTCTACTTCATTCATCCCGATCGCACGATTCCGGATCAATACCAACGCACGTTGCGAGAGATTTTCCCGACCGTTCGTCGGGGCAGTTTCACCTGGCATGACGGCATGCAAGCCTGGGTGTGGACGACGTTCAATAACTTTCAGTGGGATTTGAACTACGGAAATCCCGCGGTGTTTCGCGCGATGCTGGAGGAGATGTTCTTCATCGCCGGCACCGGCGTCGACATCTTGCGGCTCGATGCGGTCGCGTTCATCTGGAAACAAATGGGCACGAGCTGTGAAAACTTGCCCGAAGCCCATCTGCTGATCCAAGCCTTTAATCGTCTGGCACGCATCGCCACTCCGGGCGTGCTGTTCAAGTCCGAAGCGATCGTGCACCCCGACGACGTCATCAAGTACGTGTCGCCCGAGGAATGCCAGATCAGTTACAACCCGACGCTGATGGCCTTGCTGTGGGAATCGCTGGCGACACGCGAAGTCCGATTGTTGACGCGTTCGCTCAGCCATCGTCACCGCTTGCCGGACCACACCGCGTGGGTCAACTATCTGCGATGCCACGACGACATCGGCTGGACGTTCGACGACGCCGATGCCGCCGCGATCGGGATCAACGCGTTTGATCACCGCCAATTTTTGAACCGTTTTTATACCGGTCAACACCCGGGATCCTTCGCCCGCGGCATTCCTTTCCAAGAAAACGTGCAAACCGGCGACATGCGAATCGCCGGCACGCTGGCTTCGTTGGCGGGTCTGGAACACGCCATCGAAACGGGTGACCTCGTCGAACAAGAATTGTCGGTCAATCGCATGCTGTTGTTGCAAGGCATCGCGCTGTCGATCGGCGGCATACCGCTGCTGTACTTGGGCGAAGAATGGGGCATGCTGAACGACTACGACTTCGTCACCGATCCCGCCAAAGCCGGCGACACGCGTTGGGTCCATCGGCCCAAGATGCGTTGGGAATTCTTGCAGGACCTCGAGGAAACGCTGGACGCGGACGATCGTTCGCGGGCCGGTTCGATCCGCCGGCGGATCTTTCGCTCGTTACAAAAAATGATCTCCGCACGGAAATCACTGCACGCCTTGGGTGGCACGGACATGGAACTGTTTCCGACCGACAGCTCGCACGTCTTGGGTTTCTCGCGAACCTACGACAGCAGCCGGCTGTTGGTCGTCGCGAATTTCTCCGAACGGGAACAAAGCATCGCGGGGAACCGGCTTCGAACCGCCGGACTGGGCCGATTTTTCGAAGACGTCTTGTCGGGCGAGCGGATCAGCACCAGCCACGACGTGGTTTTGCAACCTTACGAGTTTTTCTGGCTCAGCCGCGTGTGATGTAGTCGGCCCGGCGTTCAAGAAGCCCAGAGAGATCGAAAGCGATTCCAGGCCATCGCACTCCGAAAGGGATCCAAGGGTGGGTGCCACCTTTTGGAGGTCCGCCCTGGCAACGGAGGCCGCACTGTTGCATCATGGTCGCTCCGCCGCCGCGAGACGTGGCGACTGCTGCCCCAACCCGTTTGTCCGACACCATGATTGACTTGTCTTTGTCGCGTGCTTTCAGCGACTTCGCTGATCCGTTGCGGCTTTTTTGGCAATTTTCCGGCGAAAAATTGCTGGCCTTGGAATCCGACTACGACAAGTCTCAAGGCACGCCCGTCTTCACGATCGGCGGCAAGTACACGACCCGCGGCTGGACCGAGTGGACCGAAGGCTTCGTTTACGGATCCTCGGTGCTACAGTTCGACGCGACCGACGACGATGCTTTCTTGACGATCGGCCGCCGCAACACGGTCGAACGGATGGCCACGCACGTCAGTCATGTCGGCGTCCATGACCATGGCTTCAACAACCTGTCGACCTACGGCAACCTGCTGCGGCTTTGCCGCGAAGGTCGGATCGAAGCCGACGATTGGCAAACCGCTTTTTATGAACTCGCACTGAAGACGTCGGCGGCGGTTCAAGCCGCTCGCTGGACCGATTTACCCACCGATGATCAAGGCCGCGATCAGGGTTACCTTTATTCCTTCAACGGTCCCCATTCGATGTTCATCGACACGATTCGTTCGTGTCGCATCTTGATGGTCGGTGACCGACTCGGGCATGTGCTGATGGGCGAAGGCGACCGGCCGATCAGTCTGTTCAAGCGTGCCCAGACCCACATGCGAACGTCGGCCAAATTCAACGTCTATTACGGCGAAGGCCGTGACGGCTTTGACGTTTCGGGACGAACGGCCCATGAGGCGATCTTTAACCTGAACGACGGCAGCTTTCGCTGCGCGAGTTCACAGCAGGGGTTTTCCGGACTGACCACTTGGACCCGCGGGCTGGCTTGGGCGGTGCTTGGCTTCGCCGAGGAACTGGAGTTTCTGCGATCACTTGACCAAGACATTCGCGACCGGATCGATGACTCGGCCGCCTTCGAAGCCCTGTGTCTCAAGGCGGCCGTCGCGACGTGTGATTTCTATATCGAAAACACGCCGACCTGTGGGATCCCGTACTGGGACACCGGGGCACCGAACTTGCATCGCTTGGGGGACTATTTGGATCGCCCGGCCGAACCGGTCAACGACTGGGAACCGGTCGACAGCTCGGCCGCCGCGATCGCCGCCCAAGGCTTGCTGCGTTTGGGTCGCTACCTGATGGAAGGTGGCGACGAAGCCGCGGCGGAGCGTTTCATCGCGGCGGGACTGCGAACGGCGGCGACGTTGTTTGCGGAGCCTTACTTGAGCACGTCGCCGGATCACCAAGGCCTGCTGCTGCACAGCATTTACCATCAACCCAACGGCTGGGATCATGTCCCGGCGGGTAGCCGGATCGCTCACGGCGAATCTTGCATGTGGGGCGATTATCACTTGCGTGAACTGGCGATCTATTTGCAGCGGCTCGCGTCGGCGTCAGATCCCTATTACACCTTTTACGGATGCTTGGCCTAGGCGGATGAACAAGGTTGCACTGATCACCGGCGGGACCCGTGGCATCGGACTGGGCATCGCCAAATGCTTAGCCAGGGAGGGTTACTCGCTGGCGCTCAACGGCATGCGTCCGGCCGCGGCGGTGGCGGACGTTTTGGACAGCTTGCGAGCCGGCGGCGGCGATGTGGCTTATTTCGCCGGCGACGTCGGCAAGCGGGCGACGCATGACGCGATGCTGTCGGGCATTCGCGACCGTTTCGGCGGATTGAACGTGTTGGTCAATAACGCCGGCATCACCTCGCCGGGACGCATGGACGTTTTGGACGCGGACGAGGAAGCCTTCGACGCCGTGATCAGCACGAACTTGCGGGGGCCGTTCTTTCTGACCAAGCAGGCGGCGAATTGGATGGTCGATCAAAAGAATTCGCAGCCGAGCTTTCAAGGCTGCGTCATCAACGTCGGTTCGATTTCCTCGACCGTCGTTTCGGTCAACCGTGCCGACTACTGCATCGCCAAAGCCGGTTTGAGCATGATGACCCAAATCTACGCGGCACGATTGGGCCGGCACGACATTCCTGTTTTCGAAGTCCGTCCGGGCGTGATCAAGACCGACATGACCGCCGGTGTCCAAGAGAAGTATGATCGCCTGATCGCCGACGGTTTGTGCGTCACGCCACGCTGGGGACTGCCCGAAGATACCGGCAAGGCGGTCGCGGCGCTGGCCCGCGGCGACTTCGCCTACAGCACCGGCCAAGTCATCCTGGTCGACGGCGGGCTGACCCTGCCCAGGCTTTAGTTTCAAGGAATCAACATCATGTCAAACGAGAGCGTTCAGACGACGCTGTCACAGCATCGCTTGGTACCCGTGATCGTGCTGGAGGGTGCCGACGACGCGATTCCGCTAGCCGAAAGGCTGATCGCCGGAGGCCTGCCGATCGCGGAGGTCACCTTTCGCACCGACGCGGCCGCCGAATCGATTCGCCGCATGACGACGGTCCCGGGCCTACACGTCGGTGCGGGAACCGTGCTTTCGGTTTCACAGGCCGACGAAGCGATCGACGCCGGGGCGACCTTTGTCGTCGCGCCCGGATTCAACCCCAAAGTCGTTCGGCACTGCATCGACAAGGGTGTGCCGATCATCCCCGGCGTCAGCAATCCGACCGATATCGAAATGGGAATCGATCACGGGCTTGCGTTGTTGAAATTCTGCCCCGCCGAGGCGATCGGCGGTGTGAAATTGCTGCGGGCGATCGCCGCTCCCTACCGCGGTATCGAATTCGTGCCGACCGGCGGAATTTCGCCTGACAACCTGCCCCGCTATCTGGAACTGGCCAGTGTCGTGGCTTGCGGTGGCAGCTGGATGGTGCCGCCGACGCTGATCAAAGCCAAAGACTTCGGTGCGGTGGAGCGTTTGGTGCGTGAAGCGGTGAGTTTGGTTTCGAACATCTGCCCCGCATCAAAAAAAGGTGGAAAGCCCATCGGATGATTCGATTACAAACCAAACCGGCCGAGGCTTGCCAGTACGACTTGGTGTCTCTCGGCGAAGTCATGCTGCGTCTGGATCCCGGCGAGGGTCGTGTCCACACCACGCGAAGCTTTCAGGCCTGGGAAGGCGGCGGCGAATACAACGTCGCACGGGGGCTGCGGCGATGTTTCGGCATGCGAACAGGCATCGTCACCGCGTTTGCCGAGAACCCGGTCGGCCGTCTGGTCGAAGACATGATTTTGACCGGCGGCGTGGATACCAGTTGGATCCGCTGGGTGCCCTACGACGGCGTCGGCCGCAGCGTCCGCAACGGATTGAACTTCACCGAACGTGGTTTCGGGGTCCGCGGCGCGTTGGGCACCGCCGATCGTGGTCACACCGCTGCTAGTCAACTCAAGCCCGGCGAGATCGACTGGGACGACTTGTTCGGCAATCGTGGTGTCCGCTGGTTCCACACCGGCGGCATCTACGCCGCCCTTTCCGATTCCACACCCGAGGTCGTCTTGGAGGCCGTTCGAGCCGCCAGTCGGCACGGCACGATCGTTTCCTACGACCTGAATTACCGACCGTCACTATGGCAATCGATCGGTGGTCATGCGAAGTGCCAACAGGTCAATCACGACATCGCCAAACACGTCGACGTGATGATCGGCAACGAAGAAGATTTCACGGCTTGCCTCGGTTTCGAGGTCGAAGGCGTCGACGAAAGCTTGAACGACCTGAACGTTGACGGTTTTCAGCGGATGATCGATCGCGTTCGGCAAGACTTTCCGAATTTCAAAGCCACCGGAACAACGCTGCGCGGTGTGAAGACCGCGACGCGGAATGATTGGGCGGCGATGGTTTGGTATGACGGGGCTTTCTTCCACTCGAAAGACTACGAAGATTTGGAGATCCTAGACCGCGTCGGCGGCGGCGACAGTTTCGCCAGTGGAATGATCTACGGATTC
>Ga0102938_10002212_pt1 | contig 14765 bp, 11 predicted proteins | sample SalPonR2_B_D2_MG_FD_84516 | JGI IMG/M metagenome (GOLD analysis project Ga0102938, IMG submission 84516) | Salt pond soil microbial communities from South San Francisco under conditions of wetland restoration - Salt Pond MetaG R2_B_D2_MG | ecosystem: Environmental > Aquatic > Marine >...
CTTGGCCTTGCCGCGCACGAAGAAGGGGATCTTCTTCAACTCTCGTTCCGCATCGGCCAGCCAGACCAGGACATCGCCGCCGGTTTCGCCGTCGCTTGCGTCCGATGCTGCCTGTCCATTCTCTGTTTCGGAAATATCCCGGGGGGGCTGGGGGGCTGGCCCCCCAGCCGCCGCCGCGCGCTGAGGCGCGTGGCCGCCATGATGGCTCGGGCCAGCTGCATCGTTGAACTCGAAGTCCTCGCGGAACATGGCCAGCAGGTGTTCTTCAAGACCCATCACCAGCGGATGGATCCAGGTATCGAAAATCACGTTCGCGCCTTCCCACCCCATCTGGGGCGAATAGCGCGCGGGAAAATCCTGGACATGAACAGGGGCAGAGATGACGGCGCAGGGGATGCCGAGGCGCTTGCCGATATGGCGTTCCATCTGGGTGCCCAGGATCATCTCGGGCGAGACGGTTTCGATGGCCTTTTCCACCTCGAGGTAATCGTCGGTGATCAGCGCCTCAAGGCCGAATTCCCTGGCCAGCGCCCGGATCGGGCGGGCAAATTCGCGGTTGTAACACCCAAGACCGACCACCTCGAAACCCATTTCATCGCGCGCGATACGGGCGGCGGTCTGCACATGGGTCGCATCCCCGAACAAGAACACGCGCTTGCCGGTCAGATAGGTGCTGTCGACCGACTTGGACCACCACGGCTGACGCAGGCGGGACAGGTCTTTTTTCGGCTCCAAACCGCAGATCCGGGCCACTTCCGCGACGAAGTCATGGGTCGCCCCGACACCGATCGGCACCGTCCTGGTGTACGGCTGACCGCAGGTGCGTTCCAGGTGACGGGCAGCGGTCTCGGCGTGTTCGGGATACATCAGGACATTGAAATGCGCCTGCCCAAGCCGGGTGATGTCTTCTGGCGTGGCATCGAACGGGGCCACGACGTTCACGCCGATCCCCATTTCGAAAAGCAGGGCCTTGACCTCTTCGATGTCGTCGCGATGGCGAAAGCCCAGCGCCAGCGGGCCGATCAGGTTGGCCGTGATCCCGGGCGTGCGGTCGATCGGATGGGCCAACGCCTTGACGATCTGGTAAAACGTCTCATCGGTGCCGAAGTTTTCCTTGCGCTGATACGACGGCAATTCCAGCGCGATCACCGGCACCGGGATATCCATCGTTTCGGCCAGACCGCCGGGATCGTCCTGGATCAGCTCGGCCGTGCAGGACGCACCCACGATCAGCGCCTGTGGCTTGTAGCGGTCATAGGCGTCCTGGCAGGTCTTCTTGAAAATGCCGGCGGTGTCCTCGCCCAGGTCGCGGCCTTCGAAGGTTGTGTAGGTCACGGGGGGGCGGTGGTCGCGCCGCTCGATCATCGTGAACAGCAAATCGGCATAGGTGTCGCCCTGAGGCGCGTGCAGCACGTAGTGCAGCCCTTTCATCGCGGTGGCGACGCGCATCGCGCCGACATGCGGGGGGCCTTCATATGTCCAGACGGTCAGCTTCATTCCGCCGCCTCCAGTTTCAGGAGGTCGCGACGCCGGATCGGGCGGCTGAACAGACCCGCAAGATCACCGGCCTGTTCATAGAAATGCACAGGGGTGAATACCAGTTCGATAGCCCATTTCGTCGTCAGGCCCTCGGCTTCGAGCGGGTTGGCAAGTCCCAGGCCGCAGACTGTCAGATCGGGCCGGGAGGCGCGGACGCGATCAAGCTGCTTGTCCACATCCTGGCCTTCGGAAATCGTCGGGCCGGCGGGCATCAGATCCAGGTCGGGGCCGACAAGACCCTTGTGGATGAACGGCTGACCGATCTCGATCGCCTCCATACCGCATTCGCGGGTCAGGAAACGGGCCAGAGGGATTTCCAGCTGACTGTCGGGCATGAAAAAGACCGACTTGCCCCTCAGGGCCTGCGACGCATTGGAAATGGCCGTGCGCGCCCGTGCGCGCGGCGCGGCGGTGACCGCCTCGAAGGTTGCATCATCGACGCCGAATTCATCCGCGATCGCGCGCAGCCATAGTGTGGTTCCCTCTTCGCCAAAGGGAAACGGCGCCTGGATCATCCGTGCGCCCCGGCGCGTGAGCGCGGCGGCCGTATCGCCCAGGAACGGTTGCAGGCAGGCGAAAACGGTATGTGCACCGACGCCCGGCGTTTCGGACGTGCGCGGGGCAGGCAGGACGCGGATCGGGCCGATGCCCATCTTGCTCAGCAGATCGACCGCCTGATCCTCGACCACGTCGGGAAGGGCGCCAACCAACAACAACTCTCGTTCATCGGTGGCGGGCAGAACCGGAACCATCGATGCAAGGCAGGCATCTTCACCCTGGGTAAAGGTCGTCTCGATCCCGGAGCCGGAATAGTTCAGAACCCGCACATGCGGCGCGTGCACCTGCGTAAGGCGCTCGGCAGCGCGGGCCAGGTCCAGTTTGATCACCTCGGACGGGCAGGACCCGACAAGGAACAATTGCTTGATATCGGGACGGCGCGACAAAAGCCGCGCGACCTCACGATCGAGTTCATCATGGGCGTCTGCCATGCCGGCAAGGTCGGTTTCTTCCAGAATGGCGGTGCCGAACCGTGGTTCCGCAAAGATCATGACGCCGGCTGCCGACTGCAGCAGATGCGCGCAGGTGCGGCTTCCGATCACGAGAAAGAACGCATCCTGCATTTTCCGGTGAAGCCAGATGATGCCTGTCAGGCCGCAAAACACCTCGCGCTGCCCGCGCTCCTTTAGGACAGGCGTGTCGCGGCAGGTCGCAGCGGACAGGTCTGCAGGGCGGTTCATGCGCGACCCTCCCCTTCAAGGCGGGCCATGCGCAGCTTCCAGATGAATTGGGCGGCGTTGATGACGTATGTGGCGTAGGCGGCCAGGGCGATCCACATCTGCACGTCATGGTCCCAACCCATCAGCAGCGCCCAGACATAGGTCAGGTGCAGCGCGATGACCGCAAAGCTGAACACATCCTCCCAAAAGAAGGCATGGGCAAACAGGTACTGATCGAACACGACCTTTTCCCAGATCGCGCCCGTCACCATGATGGTCAGCAAGACAACGGTCTTGAGAATGATCGAGATGGTCGCCGCCTCATATCCGAGGCCGGTCCACATGAAGCGCAGCACCAGCGCCAGCGAGACCAGGAACACAAGGAATTGAACCGGCGCCAGAACACCCTGAACGGTTGTCCAGATGGTAGCGTCACGCCGGGCGCGTTCCTCAGGCGTGTAGAGCTGCCTGGACGGCGCGGCTGTCAGTGTGTCGCTGGGCATGCGGCAACGATTCCTTCCGTTAATACGAAAAACTAGCGCCGCGAGGGCAAGAGTGTCAATTAAAACTTACACTATTGCAGGGTTTCCCGGAACATCCGGCCGACTCCCCCGATCCCTCAACAATACTTTGAAAACAAACGATTTATATCTGTTTGGTGGGGTGGATCATGCTTTTCAGCCCCTGCAAAACTGCAGGTATGTCAATTTGCTTTGACATGCTGGGTCAATTCACCGAGACTGGTCCAAACGCTTTGCTCACGAACGGGCGCACGACGGCAAATGATGACGTTCGGCGTGGGCACCTGCGGTACGATCAGATGAAAGATTACTCCTTTTCCGAACACGAACCCGTCATTGGCGTGAAGGACGCCGAGGTTCGAGATCTCGCACAGCGCGCGATACAAACGCTCGCGATCCAGGGCCGCGCGCAATCCAGGGCCATGACGCGGCGGCTAGACCTGTTTTGCGACGCCTACACGTCCGAAGATCACGAATTGCACCACGAGGCCTTGCTGAGGTTGCGCCAGGACGGCGTATCGACTGCGGATATCATCGACCACGTCATTCCCGCCGCCGCGCGGCTTTTGGGGGACCGGTGGTGTTCGAACCGGTTGAGCTTTGCAGATGTGACGATCGGGGCCGCGCGCCTGCAGGAAACGGTGCGCGCGCTGATCCGAAAGGAAATTGATATAGGACCGGTGGATAGCCTGCCTGCCATTCTCATGGTGAATCCACGGACCGAGACGCATACGCTTGCTACCCTTGTTGCCGGAGATCAATTTCGACGCGCCGGATACCGTGTAGAGACCATATTGGATGCGCATCCGGCCCAGATGGCCCAACTGTTGCGCAAACGTCGATTTGTGATGATCGGGATAACCAGTTCAGGGCGCAGAACACTTGCATCGACAAGAGAACTGGTAGACGTAATACGGGCCGTGCTGACCCGGGTGACACCCATCGTCATCGGTGGGTCCGTGTTGGACACGGATATCGATGTTATCCGGGCGACGGGCGCGGATCATACGGCGCGTAACGTGCAGACCGCGTTGCGAAAATGTAGACTACCGATTGCGGAGAGTTAGGCTTCGCGCATAGAAACGACCGGGCATTTCTATCGGATATACCGATTGGCGGTTAGGAGCCGAAACATAATGAAAATGCACGGGCCAGAATTCTGGGATGAGCCTTCGACGCCCCAAATCGCGCCGGAGCAGTTCAATGAAATCGTCACCACGGCGGCGGATCTGGCAATTGTGCTGGATACCGACGGTATGGTGCAGTCGGTCATAGTGAATCCCCTGAACCCGACTCTTGGGCGTCTCGATCATTGGAAAGACCGGGATATTCGGGAATTCATGGCCGAAGACAGCCTCGGCAAGCTTGAGGCGCAGCTGAAGGCCTATCGCGAAGGCACCAAGACCGCGGTCGACGCGATGGAGGTCAATCACTTCGACAATGCGAACTGGGAATTCCCGGTGCGCTACACGATACACAAGACCGGCCGTGAAAACGTCATCTTGATGCTCGGCCGGGATCTCAGGCCGATTGCCGAACTTCAGCATCGACTGGTGAAGGCGCAGCTGGCGCTCGAAAAGGACTACGAAACACACCGCGATTACGAAACCCGGTATCGGGTCATCATGGAAGCCGCCCGCGATGCGCTTGTGCTGGTTGACGTGGCTTCCGGCCGGATCGTCGATCTGAATTCCACCGCCTCTCACATGCTGGGCGCCGAGGCCGAAAACCTCACCGGGAGCGCCTTTACCCAGGAATTCGACGGCCGTCGGCGCAGCGAATTCATCGATGGCCTGGTCCTGTCGGCAGGCGATGCCTCCGGCACCCCGGTTCAGGCCACCACGCGGCGCAACAAGACCGATGTCGTGCTGCATCCCATCGTGTTCCGCGCCGCCGGCGAAAGATCGCTTTTGTGCCGGATCGAAACAACGCTCAACGGCGAAGCCGTCGGGGATGAGCTTTCCCAGGCCCTGACCGGTGTGTTCCGGAGCGGACCTGATGCGATCGTCTTCACCGATTCCTACGGGTCGATCCGATCTGCGAATGACGCATTTCTTGGCCTGACGGATGCCGGCCTTTTGAGCGACGTCAAGGGAAAGTCCCTTGCCGAATTCCTGACCCGTGGCAGTGTCGACCTGAAGGTCCTGATCGAAAACGCCACGCGCAGCGGCAAGATGCGCATGTACGCCACCCGCCTCGAAGGCGCGCATGGATCGCAGATGGCGGTCGAGCTTTCGGTCACCCATCTCACGTCAGGCGGGCAAGCCGGGTTTGCCTTCGTCATCCGCGATACCTCCCGCACGGAAATGGTCCGCGAACCCGTGACGTCCCTGCCCGGCCCGGCGCCGGTGTCGGACGAAGCGATGCGCAACGTGATGGATCTGGTCGGCTCCGCCCCGCTCAAGGATATCGTCGCCGCCACGACGGACGTGGTGGAAAAGATGTGCATCGAAACCGCGGTCGAGCTGACGGATAACAACCGGGTCGCTGCGGCTGAGATGTTGGGGCTGTCGCGGCAATCGCTTTATGTCAAGCTCAGGAAATATGGTCTGTTGAGCCGGAACGACCGCGGCGACAACTGACCGGATCGACCCCGTTTCAAGACCTGCGGACCTGTGGTGGAACCCCCTGCGCCGCCCATCCGTAAACCTGTGTTTACACTTGCCGACTCGTAAACTGTCAGGCTATGTTTACAGGTATGAGTGTAACGACCGACCTCACACAACCGAACCCAACTCGCGCGCTGCCCGAAGCCAGGGCGGTTCTGACGCTTTTGAAGCCCATTACGTGGTTCCCGCCGATGTGGGCATACCTGTGCGGTGCCGTATCTGCGGGCGTGTCGCCGGCGGGGCACTGGTTGGTGCTGATCCTGGGTGTCATCCTGGCTGGCCCCATCGTTTGCGGAATGAGCCAGGCGGCGAATGACTGGTGCGACCGTCACGTCGATGCCATCAACGAGCCCCACCGTCCGATCCCATCGGGCCGCATACCGGGACGCTGGGGATTGTGGATCGCGATCGCCATGTCCGTCCTTGCGGCTTTTGTCGGCATGGCGCTTGGCCCCTGGGGTTTTGGTGCGACGCTGGTCGCGATTGCCGCTGCCTGGGCCTATTCGGCGGAACCGGTTCGGATGAAACGCTCGGGCCTTTGGGGGCCGGGTCTTGTGGGTCTGTCCTACGAAAGCCTGCCGTGGTTCACCGGCGCCGCCGTTCTGGCCGCAGGCGCGCCAACATGGCCGGTCATCATCGTGGCGCTGCTTTACGGCATTGGCGCGCATGGCATCATGACGCTCAATGACTTCAAGGCGCTGGAGGGCGACCGCCAGACCGGGGTGAATTCCCTGCCCGTGACGCTGGGGCCCGAACGTGCGGCGCGCATGGCCTGCATTGTCATGGCAGTGCCGCAACTTATTGTTTTCCTGTTGCTTTTCCTTGTCTGGGATCGCCAGGTGCACGGTCTTGCCATAGCTGTATCGCTGATCTGCCAGCTCTACGCGATGCAGGTCCTGTTGCGGGATCCCAAGGGTCGTGCACCCTGGTACAATGGCGTCGGCGTGACGCTTTATGTCGCTGGCATGATGGTGACGGCCTTTGCCGTTCGGGGGCTGGCATGACGCTGGGCTGGGGGGGCATCGCGCGACTTTGCCTCGCCAATGCAGCCATCGGGGGTTTGGCGGCGCTGCCGGTCAACCTGTTCAACCGGTTGATGACGGTCGAGCTGGCCTGGCCGGCGCTGTTGCCGGGCCTGCTGGTGGCGCTGCATTACGGCGTGCAGATGACCCGGCCCTACTGGGGCCACAGATCGGACGCCAAGGGCGGCCGCACCCCGTTCATTATCGGTGGCATCGCCATGGTTGGCCTGGGCCTGATCGCGACGGCCTGGGGCATCGCGTTCATCGAAACGCCGGCCTTGGCGTTGACGGTATGGATCCTCGCCTATGCGGCCATCGGCCTTGGCATCGGGGCGGCAGGCACGTCCTTTCTGGCCCTGCTTGCGACGGCAGCATCGGACGAACGCAAGGGGGCCGCGGCCACAATCGCGTGGCTGACCCTGATCTTGGGGGCGATCGTATCCTCTGTCGGGACCGGCATCGCGCTGGAACCGTATTCGCCCGAGCGTCTGGTCCGTATCGTCCCGGTTGTGGCGCTGATCGCGCTGATCCTGTCGGTGATCGCGACGCGCGGCATCGAAAGCCGCCTTGGCCCCGTCCCCGCCCCGGCCGAGGCCAGGCTGGGCCCCGCCCTGCGCGCCACCTGGGATGACCCGGCCGCCCGGGCGTTCACCGGGTTCGTGTTCCTGTCGATCCTGGCCTTTTACCTGAGCGAACTGGTGCTGGAACCTTTTGCGGGCCATGTCCACGGCCTGCCGCCCGAGGATTCCACCAAGCTTTCGGGCGGCAAGGATGGCGCATCCCTCGTCGGAATGCTCGCCGCCGGCGCGCTGTCGACATTCCGCGTCGGATCGCTGCGCGCATGGGCCGTGATCGGGTGCATCATTTCCGCCATTGGGTTGATCGGCCTCGGGGCGGGCCTTGCGCTTGTCCCCTTCACGGTTGTGCTGGGGTTCGGCAACGGGCTGTTCGTCGTCGGCGCCATCGGATCGATGATGCGCCTTGCCGCATCCCGCGAGGGCGCTGCGGGCACCCGTATGGGCGTGTTCGGCGCCGCCCAAGCCGTGGCGGCGGGCCTTGCAGGCCTGCTGGCAACCGGAATTCTTGATATCGCCCGGCTGGCCCTGCCGGATGACGCCGCCTACGGCGTGGTCTTCGGGCTCGAGGCGGTGCTGTTTCTTGCTGCAGCCCTGGTGGCTGGGCGGCTTTTGCACGCGAGACCCTTCGCGCCTTCACTACAACCTGGAGAATGACCATGATCTACGATGTCGTCGTTGTTGGCGGGGGGCCGTCGGGCGCCACTGCAGCCGAAGATCTGGCCCGGTCCGGGCACCGCGTGGCGATGATCGACCGCGCCGGCCGGATCAAACCTTGCGGCGGGGCCATCCCCCCGCGCCTGATCCAGGATTTCGACATTCCCGACGATCAGCTGGTTGCCAAGATCAAGACGGCGCGGATGATCTCACCCACCGGGCGACGCGTGGACATCCCGATCGAGAACGGGTTTGTCGGCATGGTCGACCGCGAACATTTCGACGAGTTCCTGCGCAACCGCGCATCGGAGGCCGGGGCCGAGCGTGTGACGGGCACCTACACGTCGATCACGCGAGACAAGGACGGCACCCATGTGCATTACCGCGACAAGGCCAGTGGTGAAGATCGCACGCTGACAACGCGTCTGGTGATCGGCGCCGACGGCGCGCGGTCCAACGTGGCGCGGACGCAGATCAAGGGTGCCGAAAAGATCCCCTACGTGATCGCCTATCACGAAATCGTGGAAAGCCCCGGCGAACGGGGCGATTACCATCCGGACCGCTGCGACGTGATCTATGACGGCGCGATCAGCCCGGATTTCTACGGCTGGGTCTTTCCGCACGGAAAGTCCGCCAGCATCGGCATGGGGTCGATGATCAAGGATGTCGACCTGAAACAGGCCACGACTGCGCTGCGCGTCGCGTCGGGTCTCGATGATTGCAAGACGATCCGCAAGGAAGGCGCACCGATCCCCCTGAAACCGCTGGATTGCTGGGACAATGGCCGCGATGTCGTGCTGGCCGGGGATGCGGCAGGCGTGGTCGCCCCGTCTTCGGGCGAAGGGATATACTATGCGATGATGGGGGGCCGTGTCGCTGGCATCGCCGCAGCCAGAAAGCTCCAGACCGGCCTGATCAAGGACCTGGGTCTTGCGCGGAAACTGTTCATGAAAGAACACAAGAACGTCTTCAAGGTTCTGGGCGCCATGCAAGACGCCTATTACCGGTCGGACGAACGGCGCGAACGCTTCGTGTCGCTATGCCATGACGTCGATGTGCAACGGTTGACGTTCGAGGCCTACATGAACAAGAAACTCGTTAAGGCGCGACCCCTTGCGCATATCAAGATCGGCTTCAAGAACATGGCGCATCTGACAGGTTTGGTTTCAGCGACCCGCGTATGAAAAACACCATCCCGGCCTGGGTCAACGGCAGCCTGACACCCGTTGAAAAGCTCGAGGTCCATGTGAAAGGTCTTCGGCACAAGGCGATATCGGTCTTCTTGATGCGGGACGATCAGGTGTTGCTGCAACGGCGCGCGCTGGGAAAGTACCATACGCCGGGGCTATGGGCGAACACCTGTTGCACCCATCCGTTCTGGGGCGAAAACGCCGCCGATTGCGCCACCCGGCGGCTGGAGGAAGAGCTTGGGATCATGGGTGTGCCCCTGACCTTTCGCGACACGGTCGAATATCGCGCCAGTGTGGGTGGCGGGCTGATCGAACACGAAGTGGTCGATATCTTCGTGGGTGAAATGGCCGCTGGCCATGAACCCTCACCGAACCCGGACGAAGTGATGGACACGATCTGGCGGCCGCTGGACAAGCTGAAGCAAGAGGTTCTCGAAACCCCGGATCAGTTCACACCGTGGTTGCAGATCTACCTGCGTGACCACGCGGGCGTCATCTTTAACGACGCATGAAAAAGGGCCGCTGCAACACGGCCCCCTGCTGTTTCTGAACGTCCCTTATCCTCCGGTCAGGCACGCGCCTTGCCGTCGAACGCTGCGGTCGCAACGCCCATGGCCTGCAGCGCCGCATCAGCGATGTCCTGGGCGCTCAGGCCGGCCTGGGCATACATGTCGGCGGGGCTGGCCTGGTCGATGAACCGGTCCGGCAGGCACAGGGTGCGGATGGCGCAGCCGCGATCAAGCTGGCCGGTTTTGGCCAGATGGTGCAACACCAGCCCACCAAACCCCAGCATCGAACCCTGTTCGACCGTTATGATGGCGGAATGATCCGCGACCAGACGGTCGATCAGATCGGTATCCAGCGGCTTGGCGAAACGCGCATCGGCGATGGTCACGCTCAATCCACGGGCTTCCAGCGCGCGGGCGGCGTCTGTCGCCTCGGCCAGATGGGCGCCGAAGGACAGGATGGCGATATCGTGGCCCTCTTGCAGGACGCGGCCCTTGCCGATTTCCAGCACGTCCCCCTCTTCCGGCATGGCGACGCCGGTGCCTTCACCACGCGGATAGCGCAGCGCGATCGGGCCGCTGTCATGGGCGGCGGCGGTCGCCATCATGTGCACCAGTTCCGCCTCGTCGGCGCAGGCCATGACGGTCATGTTGGGCAAGGCGGCCAGAAACCCGATATCGAACGCGCCCGCATGGGTCGGGCCATCGGCACCCACCAGCCCCGCGCGGTCTATCATGAAGCGGACCGGCAGGTTCTGAAGCGCCACGTCATGCACCACCTGGTCATAGCCACGCTGAAGAAAGCTCGAATAGATCGCACAGAACGGTTTCATGCCGCCGGCGGCCATCCCGGCGCTGAACGTGACCGCGTGCTGTTCCGCGATACCCACGTCGAACACGCGGCCCGGCAACGCCTTTTGCAAAACGTTCAAGCCGGTGCCGCCGGGCATGGCCGCCGTGACGCCGACAATGGTCGAATCCTTCTCGGCCTGGCGCGTCAGGGTCTGACCAAAGACATTGGTGTAGCTGGGCGCATTGGGTTGTGATTTCTGCTGCGCGCCGGTGGCGACGTCGAATTTCGCCACCCCGTGATAGCAGTCATCGGACCCTTCGGCGGGGGCATATCCCTTGCCCTTGACCGTAACCGCGTGGATCAGGACCGGCCCGGTTGCGCGCGCCTTGGCGCTGCGCAGCACGTTCAGAAGCTCGGGCATGTTGTGGCCATCGACCGGGCCGATATAGGTGAACCCCAGGTGTTCGAACAGCGTGGCCGATTTCGGATGGCCCGTCACCAGTTCGCGGGCACGTTCGGCCCCGTGACGCAGCGGTTCGGGCAGATGGGACGCAACGCCGTCGGCCAGATCCTTCAGCGCTGCAAGCGGTGAGGTGCTCGAAAGGCCGGACAGGTACCGCGACATCGCCCCGACCGGCGGCGCGATGGACATGTCGTTGTCGTTCAGAATGACAAATAGCCGCCGGCCCAGATCGCCCGCGTTGTTCAATGCCTCATAGGCCATCCCGGCCGAGATCGAACCATCGCCGATCACCGCTATCGCATCACCGGTCGCCTGCCCCATCTCGCGCGCCATGGCAAAGCCGAGCGCCGCCGAAATCGAGGTCGAGGAATGCGCCGCACCGAACGGATCGTATTCCGATTCAGATCTTTTCGTGAACCCGCTCAACCCGTCTTTCTGGCGCAGGGTGCGGATTCGGTCGCGGCGACCCGTGACGATCTTGTGGGGGTAACACTGGTGGCCCACATCCCAGACCAGCTTGTCGTAGGGGGTGTTGAACACGGCATGGATTGCGACGGTCAGCTCGACCACGCCCAGCGACGAACCCAGGTGGCCGCCAGTTTCGGACACGGCCGAAATGGTTTCGGCGCGCAACTCGTCGGCGCATTGGGACAACTCGGCATCCGACATGCGGCGCAGGTCGGCCGGGTAGTTCACGCGATCTAGAATGGGGGTGTGCGGTCGTGTCATGGTCGTTTCTCCCGAACTGGCAGTTTGGAGATGAAAAAACCGCGAACGGGGTCTGACCCATCCGCGGTCCAGGAGGCCTTACGAAGGGAGGTAAGGAGCCCGGGAAACCTCGGGCGGCAGGTGCCGCCGCCCGGGTTGCTGTTCGGTATGGGTCGCAATGCCCATTACTGCGACGCCGCCTCGAAGGCCGAATAATCCGGCGTTCCGTCCACCACGGCAAGTTCCGGGTAGTTGCGGATCACGTTCAGGCCCTGCATCGGCTGCTGATACCCCTGGTGGCAGGTGCGGCATGCGGCCAGAGGCGCATCGCCATAGACCGGCCCCAGGCGTTCCGGCGGATAGACATCATGCAGGGGCAGCAGGTAATCCGAGATCATCTCCTGCACCATGATGATGCCCAGGCTGGCGGTTGCCCATTGCGGGGTCACCTGGCCGGGATCGTAGAACGCGCGCGAGTTGTGGCAGAAGACACAGTTCACCCCGAGAGAGTTCGCAAAGTAGTTCATGAACCCATAGGTGCGTTCGGTCTGCTGGATCAGCGGGTCGCCCGGCTGCTGCTGTACGCGGCTTTGCAGATCGTGCACGGCGATCGGGTTGTAGGACCCGTCCTCGTTGGCGATCAGGTAGGTTTCCAGGTAGTCCGATGGCAGCGAGGTAAAGTTCGACACCATCGTGACCCGGTTCTGGTTGGCCGACCAACCCGCCACGTTGGAATTCACCGGGCTGACGCGGAACCAGACGTTGTTCGGCACCGGCTGACCGCGGTGGCAGGTGTAACAGGTCACACCGACCTCTGCATTGGCCTGAACATGCGCCGCCCAGTTCTGGTTGATGTTTTGCGTCATCTGGATCATCGCCCGGGCGACAACCTTGGTGTAGAGCGTATCTTCCCCGTAGGTCGAGATATCGCCGTCACCATGGCAGTAGGCACAGCCTTCGTCGGGTGCCACCCACAAAGAGATCGCGGTCATGAGCCGGTTGAAGTTGGCATCGGTCAGATTTCCCAGAACCTGAACGTTCTCGTAGATGTCACCTGCCAGCTCCTCGCCCTCTTCCGGAACGAAGGGTTCGTCCTGGTAGTAGTCGATGACTGTCGGATCGCCCGCCTCGAGATGTGAGACGAATTCCTGCACGTGCATCCCGGTCCCGCGTGGGCCGGTCTGCATCGATTCCGTGGCAAAGGGTTGCCCCCAGCCTATGATCATCGCTGCAACAAAGACGGCCGACCCAGCGACCCCCACCGCGATGGCAGGACCGAAGATATTGGTCGGGTTGTCCCGGTTCCAGTTGTCAAACCACTTAGGAAACATGGCTCATTCTCCCCCGGCCTGGATGCCACCAAAGTCACCGTAGGTGCCGAAGGCTTCGTAGCCATAGGCGCCCAGGTAATCGGGAGCAAAGTTGTGTTCGATGGCCCAGATGAACCAGTTGTCCACGACGGTGCCGGTCAGAAGGATGCCGATACCGCCCGTGATCGGGGTCAGAACCGCGAACCACCAGGCCCAGCGGTGAATACCCTCCATCGTGGCGTTGAAACCCATCGTCCAGCGCCAGAACAGGCCAGCCCGCTCGGAGGCCGTGCCGCGATCATAGATCTGTTCCAGCTCACGGTCGCCGCCATAGCGGGAGACGGCCAGGATGGTCGCGCCATGCATTGCGAAAAGCAGGACGGAGCCATAGAGGAACACGATCGAAAGCGCGTGGAACGGGTTGTAGTAGAGGTTCCCGTAGCGGATCGAGAAGGCCGTGGTCCAGTCGAGGTGCGGGAAGATGCCGTAAGGCACCGCCTCGGACCAACTGCCCATCAGGATGGGACGGAACAGGCCGAGCACGAGGAACAGCCAGATCGCGGCAAGAAATGCCCAAGCGATATGCTTGCCCATCTTGTGCTGTTCAGCCAGCAGATAGGTCCGCAGCCACCAGGCCATCACCGACACCAGCAAGAAGAAGCTGGAGATGATGTACCATCCGCCGTCATTCAGCGGCGGTATGGACAGGCCATGTTCCGGTCCCGGAGGTTCCAGCGCCAGCCAGAACAGCTGCCGCACGAATTCGGGGATCGACCAATCAACCTGCGCCAGCATGTTGAAGCCGACGATATTGAACCAGGCCAGACCCGTGGCGAGCGAGACAAGCCCCGCCCAACCAAGATAAACCGGGCCAAGCTGGGCATTGCCCAGCCATCCGACGAGGGTCGAAAACGTGGCGGTCTTGGTCCGTTCCAGCCCCATGTTGTTTTCGTTGTCCATGCCCATTTCGGGCTCGGCCTGGACCTGGACCTGGGTAAAGATGTTCTGGTACTCGAAGTAAGCCATCAGTCAGCCCCCCCAACCAGGACAGGTGCATTCGCCCCGTAGGTTTCCATGTAGGTGGAGGAATGGACCGGGCCGGGATCCGGCCAGATCGGCAGCTCGAGCCACCAGTTCCACCACTCGGGCCAGCCCGATGTCCAGACCGGGCCGGAGATGATGATACAAACGGCGCTCATGAACCCGGCCGAGATGGCCAGAAGCATGCCGACACGGTGGATGCCGAGCGTCCCGATGGAATAGCCGATGAAATCGCGGAAGAACGTGTCTTCGTGATCAGGGCTTTTTGCTTCCTCACCCTTTTCGGGATTGGCCGCCGAAAGGATCAGACCGCCATGCAGCGCCAAGGCGAAGGTCGTGGCAAAGAACAGCGACACCGCGATCATGTGGGCCGGGTTGTAGTGGAAGTGCAGATAGGCGTAGCCAACGTTCGACACCCAGTCGAGGTGGCTGAAGATGCCATACGGAAACCCGTGGCCCCATGCTCCCATCAGAAGCGGCCGGAACACGACGAGCGTCACATAGGCGAAGATCGCGACGCCGAAGGCGAAGGGTACGTGATACCCCATTCCGAGTTTGCGGCAGATCTCGACCTCGCGCAGGGCCCAGGACACGAAGGCCCCGATCGCGCAGAA